>Ga0209166_10002178_pt1 | contig 15239 bp, 24 predicted proteins | sample Coa_R1_3_FD_187151 | JGI IMG/M metagenome (GOLD analysis project Ga0209166, IMG submission 187151) | Surface soil microbial communities from Centralia Pennsylvania, which are recovering from an underground coalmine fire - Coalmine... | ecosystem: Environmental > Terrestrial > Soil >... | reverse complement strand
AACGAGCCGAAGGCGGACCGCATCCCGGGCCGGGGGCTACTTGTTAATGAAGCCTTCGTAGCGGCGCATCAGCAATTGGGCTTCCAGTTGCTTCATGGTATCGATGGCGACGCCGACCACGATGAGCAGCGCCGTGCTGGTGAGCCCCTGGATCGACACACCCGTGATGATCTGGGCGAAGAAGGGCAGCACCGCCACCACACCCAGGAAGATCGCTCCCAGGAAGGTGATGCGATTCAACACTTCGTTCAGGTATTTTTCCGTACGTTGGCCCGGCCGGATGCCCGGGATGCTGCCGCCCTGTTTCTGCAGGTTCTCCGCGATATTCTGCTGGCCGAACACGACCATGGTGTAGAAGTAGGTGAAGGCCACGACCAGGATAAAGTAGAACAACTGGTACTGCCAGGTGGTCGGGCTGAAGAAGCCGACCATGGCGTTCGCCAGGTTGCGCACCCAGTCGATCTTGGCGGCGGTCAGAAACGAGGCGAGGGTGCCGGGAAAGATCATGATACTGACGGCAAAGATCAGCGGGATCATGCCGGCGCTATTGACGCGCAGTGGGATGAAGCTGCTGCCGCTCTGGCGCATCATCCGGTTGCCGCGGAAGACGTTTTTCGAGTAATGCACCGGGATGCGGCGCTGGCCTTCCTGCACGAGGACGATGCCGACCACGGTCGCGATGCCCAGGACCACGAAGAGCAAGATGCCGAAGAGGTTAAACTCGCCCGTCGAGCCCTGGCTGAACGCCAGCTGGCCGACCAGGGTCGGTAGGCGGGAGACGATCCCGCCGAAGATGATGATCGAGATGCCGTTGCCGATGCCGTTCTCGGTGATCAGCTCGCCGATCCAGAGGAGGAAGATCGTGCCGGCGACGAGCGAGGTCAGCACCGACAAGGAGTAGACCAGGGTGCTCAGATTGAAGAGGTCAAAGCCCGGCAGCACGCCGGTGCTCTTCAGCAGCACACACTGCCCATAGCCCTGCAGGGCGGCGAGGGGCACCGTCAGCCAGTGCTGGTACTGGTTGATCTTGTTGCGTCCCGCCTCGCCTTCTTTGGAGAGCTCGGTGAGGCGCGGCACGATCCCGACCAGCAGCTGCATGATGATCGACGCGGTGATATACGGATAGACCCCCATCGCCGCCACGCTGAAGTTCTGCAACGTGCCGCCGGAGAAGATATTCAGCACGCCCAGGATCTGGCCGACATCCTGGCGATTGAACAGGTCGGCCAGGGCCGTCAGGTTGACGCCAGGCACCGGCACATGGGCGATGAAGCGATAGATCAGCAACATCGCCAGGGTGAACAGGATTTTCCGCCGCAGATCATGGATCTTAAAAGCGTTGACGGTGGCCTCTAACATTAGTGGCTCGCTTCCTCAATGCTGGCGGGCGCGGCGGGGGCCATGCCGATCACGGTCGCCTGGCCCCCGGCCGCTTCGATCGCGGCTTTGGCGCTGGCGGTAAAGCGATGCGCCTGCACCTTGAGGGCGCGCGTCACTTCCCCCCCGCCGAGGATTTTGATCGGCTTCTTGACGTCACGGATCACACCCGTGCTCACCAGCAGCTCCGGGGTCAGCTCAGCCTCGGTGTCGAGCGCCGCCAGGCGCTCCAGGCTGACGATGGTGTAAGTCACCCGGAAGCGGTTCTTAAAGCCCCGCTTATAGGGCAGCTGCTGCTGAATGGGCGTCTGGCCACCTTCAAAGTGGCGCGCGGCGAAGTGGTGCCCGGACCGGGCTTTCTGGCCCTTCTGCCCACGGCCGGCCGTCTTCACCGAGCCGGAGCCGTGGCCGCGCCCGACGCGCTTCCGCTTGGTAAAGGCCCCCGCCGGGGAGCGGAGATCGCTGAGGTTCATGGGAGTATCCTTTACGAGCAATCAGCCGTCAGCCATCAGCGATCAGGAGTCCGCATTCTGCATAAGGAATACTGACCGCTGACCGCTGACCGCTGACCGCTAGTTCAAACTTCTTCGACCGTGACCAGATGCTTGACCTTAAAGACCATGCCGCGGATGGAGGCGCTGTCCGGGACCTCTACCGTGTGGTGGAGGCGGTGCAGGCCCAGCGACTTGATCGTCTCTTTCTGGTCTTTATTATACCCGATCGCGCTCTTGATCCAGGTAATGCGCAGGCTCTTGCCCTCGCGCACCCCGGCCGTGCGCGCATTCTGCCGTGGTTCGGCCATTAGCTTCCAGCCTCCTTAGATTCCGGCGCCGGGGCGGGAGCGGCGGGCCGCTCTGCCGGGGCCGCCGCACGGTCCGGGGCGGGGCCGCGGCCGGCGCCGCCGTCCCGCGGGCCGCCGAAGCCGCCACGACTCCCCCCGCGTCCGCCGCCGGGGCCGCCGCGTCCGCCGCCGGGGCCGCCGCGTCCGCCGCCAGGGCCGCCGCGTCCGCCGCCGGGGCCGCCGCGACTATCGCCGCGCCCGCCGGGGCCGCCACGCCGGTCGCCGCGGTCGCCGCGGCCTTCCGACATACTGGCCGCCGGCGCCGGCTGGCCGGCCGCAGCGTGGGCCAGGCGCACGGCGCGCATGATCTGCCGCTTGAGCATCTGCGCCGGCGTAAAGCCCCGGCGGGCGGCCTCGTCTTCGGACGAGCGCAGGCGGCTCAGCGCCAGCAGCGTCGCCCGCGAGACATTGACCGGGTTGTTGTTGCCGAGCGATTTGGTCAGCACATCCTTGATGCCGGCCGCTTCGAGCACCGCCCGCACGCCGCCGCCGGCGATCACGCCGGTGCCGGGCGCGGCCGGCTTGAGCAGCACGCGGGATGCGCCAAAGTCGACGGTAATCTCATGGGGGATCGTCGTGCCGATCATCGGCACGCGGACCAGGTGCTTCTTGGCATCTTCGGCGCCCTTGCGGATCGCCTCGGGTACTTCGCCGGCCTTGCCGGTGCCGGCACCCACGAGGCCGTGGCCATCGCCGACCACCACGACCGAGCTGAAGCTAAAGCGGCGGCCACCCTTGACCACCTTGGATACGCGGTTCACCTGGACGACGCGCTCTTCCAGCTCCAGCCGGGTGGCATCAATTCGAGCGGGCATTCATCTCTCCTTTAGAAGTCCAAACCGGCTTCACGAGCGGCTTCGGCGAGGGCTTTGACCCGGCCATGGTACTGGTACCCACCGCGATCGAACACGACCTGCTTGACGCCGGCCTGAAGCGCCCGCTCGGCCACGAGCTTACCGACCGCCTTGGCATCGGCAGTCTTGGTGCCATCCTGGCCCCGCAGATCCTTGTCCAGGGTGCCGGCGGCCGCCATCGTGTGGCCGGTCGAGTCGTCGATCACCTGGGCGTAAATATGGTTGAGGCTGCGAAAGACGTTCAGCCGCGGGCGCGCCGGGGTGCCGATGACCGTCGCGCGGACGCGCCGGTGGCGCTTGGCCCGCGACGAAAGAGTATGCGGTACAATCTTCATCGTTTTACAAGCTCCTACTTCTTGCCCTTGCCGGTCTTGCCGGTCTTGCCGGCCTTGCGGCGGATGCGCTCCCCAGCATAGGCGATGCCCTTGCCCTTATAGGGTTCCGGCTTGCGGATGCGGCGAATTTTGGCCGCCTCCTCGCCTACCAGTTGCTTATCAATCCCGGCGACGTGCAGGCGGGTGTTGCCCTCGATGGTGAAGGTGATCCCCGGCGGCGGGCTGACCCGCACCGGGTGCGAAAACCCGAGCGCCAGCACGATATCGCTGCCTTCTTTGGCCACGCGGTAGCCGACGCCGCTGATCTCCAGCGTCTTCGTGTAGCCGGTCGTCACACCCTGGACCATATTGGCGAGCAGGCTACGCGTCAGGCCGTGCAGCGAGCGATGGAAGCCGTCGTCGTTCGTCCGCTGCACCTGGAGCGTCCCATCCTGCTGGGCGATCTGCAGATCGGGGTGGAAGGTCTGGGTCAGCGTGCCCTTCGGGCCCTTGACCGTGACCTCATTATTTGCGTCCAGCCGAATATCGACGCCTTTCGGCACCGGGATCGGCAATTTTCCAATACGTGACATTGTTGTCTCCTCTTAAGATACGCGGGGCGGGCCGGCGATCGCCGGCCTGGCGTTCTGGAGGCAGAGGATTCTCCCCCCCACACCGGCCGGCGTCTGGCGAACAGCGGGCCGCAGCCCCCCGCCCGCGTCCGGGGCTACCAGACGTAGCACAGCACCTCGCCGCCCAGTCGCCGGCGCCAGGCGTCGTGCCCGGACAGGATGCCCTGGGAGGTCGACAAGATGCAGACTCCCAGGCCGCCGAGGATCACCGGGATCTCCTGGCGGTTGCTATAGACACGCAGGCCCGGCTTGCTGACCCGCTTGAGGCCGGTGACGACCGGCTTTTTGTCCGCCCCATACTTCAGCCAGACTCGGAAGTTGCGATTTCCTTCTTCGCCCGGGAAATCGAAGTCTTTAATATAGCCCTCTTCCTTCAGAATACGGGCGATCGACAGCTTCATCTTGGAGGACGGGATCAGCACGCTCTGGTGCCGCGCCATGCCCCCGTTGCGAATACGGGTCAGCATATCGGCGATGGGATCAGTCATATTCATAGAACTGCTTCTTCTCCTCTTACCAGCTCGACTTCACGACGCCGGGCAGCTTGCCCTGCAAGGCCATCTCGCGGAAGCAGATGCGGCACAGGCCAAACTTGCGCATATAGGCGCGGGGCCGGCCGCAGACCTTACAGCGGTGATAGGCCCGGACCTTGTACTTCGCGGGGCGGCTAGCCTTGACAATCAGCGATGTTTTCGCCATTCAGGTGACCGGGTCCTTTCTTATGAGCGCCGGAACGGCATGCCCATCAACTCGAGCAGCCGGCGGGCTTCCTGATCCGTTTTCGCGGTGGTGACAAAGACCAGCTCCAGGCCGCGAATTTTATCGATCCGATCGTACTCCAGCTCGGGGAAGATCAGTTGCTCGCGCAAGCCCAGCGTGTAATTGCCGTGACCGTCGAACGACTTACTGCTCACCCCGCTGAAGTCCCGCACCCGCGGCAGCGCGATATTGAACAGGCGATCGATCATGTCCCACATGCGCTCACTGCGCAGGGTCACCATGACGCCGATCGGCATGCCCGTGCGCAGCTTGAAGGCGGCGATCGACTTCTTGGCCCGCGTAATCATCGGCTTCTGGCCGACGATGGCGGTCACGTCGTTCACCGCGTTATCCAGCGCCTTGGCATTGGCGATCGCCTCCCCCATGCCGATGTTCAGCACGATCTTGGTGATGCGCGGCACCTGCATCGGGTTCGTGTAATTAAACTCTTTCATCAGCGCGGGCACGACTTCTTTATAATATTTCTCGCGCTGACGGGCCACGTATCCTGCCACTACTTGATCCTCCCACCGGTTCGGAGAAAACCCTCCGCCGGCTCACGATAGATGCACCAGGCCAGGGGGTGCGACTTAGCTCTCGCCCCGTGTAGGCTGCGCCCAGAGGGGCGCAGCAACTGGAAACGGCCGGGACGAGTTGCTTGTCCGCACTTAACGGCTCCAGCGCTTGTCCGGGTCGTCCAACAGCTCATTGCAGTTGCGACAGGCCCGGGCTTTGCTGCCGTCGGCCAGGAATGTATAGCCGACGCGGATCGCTTTGCTGCACTTCGGGCAGACGACCATCACGTTCGAGGCGTCCATAGGCGCTTCGACTTCGATGATCCCGGCCTGCCGCGCGCCGCGCTGCCCACGCGTGTGCTTGCGCATGATATTGATGCCTTCGACGATGACCTTGTTCTTGTCCGTTTGGACCTCGCGCACTTTGCCTCGCTTGGGATGCTGGCGGTCGAAGTCTTTGCCGGAAATGATCTGGACCAGATCGCCCTTGTGTACTTTCATCTTGGCTTCCTTGATTAGAGAATTGGTTAGAGAACTGATTAGCAAGCGTGATTAGCGCGTTAAAGAACTTCGGGCGCCAGCGACACGATCTTCATGAACTGGCGTTCGCGCAGCTCACGGGCCACCGGGCCGAAGATACGCGTGCCACGCGGGTCGGTCGCGCCTTGCTTCAAGATGACGGCGGCGTTATCGTCGAAGCGGATATGCGAGCCGTCCGTGCGGCCATATTCCTTGGCCGTGCGCACCACGACCGCGCGCACCACTTCGCCTTTTTTCACCGCCCCGCCGGGCGCGGCCTGCTTCACGGCGGCGACGATAATGTCGCCGACGCCGGCGTACTTGCGGTTCGATCCGCCCAGGACGCGGATGCACATGATCTCTTTGGCTCCCGTATTATCCGCGACGCGGAGTCGGGTCTGCGGCTGGATCACGGTTTCGTCTCCTCCTAGCCTTGTTAGCCTTGTTAGACCTGGGGCGCCCGCGTCAGGATCTCGACCACCCGCCAGCGCTTGGTTTTGCTGATCGGGCGGGTCTCCAGGATACGGACGATGTCGCCCTGTTTGCAGTTCAGCTCGTCATGGGCGACGAACTTATTCGTGCGGCGCATGATCTTCTTGTAGAGCCGGTGGCGCACCAGGCGGTCTACGGCGATCACGACCGTTTTTTCCATTTTGTTGCTGACGACCCGGCCGGTGCGCATACGCGACTTGCCGTGCTCCGGTATCCAAACGTGGGGGTCCGTCTCGGCGGCGGCCTGGCCACTACCGCCCACGCGCGGGGCGGGCGGCATAGCCGCTGCGGCTTCGGGCGCGGCCGCGGTCGTACTCAGGTCGGCGCTGCCCGGCGGATTGGTGTTATCCATACTCTCCCTAGCTCCTGGCTTCCGTGGCGGCGGGCGGTGGCCCCTGCAGCTCGGCGATTTCCGCCGCATACAGGGCCTCGATCTCCCGCTCGCGCAACGCGGTCAGCAGCCGCGCGATGTTGCGGCGCTTGATCCGCACGATCGGATGTTGCTTCAACTTCCGCGCGCTGAGATCCAGCCGGTGGCGGAAGAGGTCCTCGCGATATTTGTCCAACCGGGCCTGGATCTCCCGATCGGTCAGGTCGCGGATCGCCTCGGGCTGGAGGACTTCTTTCTGCAAATCACCCCTGGGCATCGTTGGTCTCCTCTGGGGCCTCCTCGTGGGTCACCGCACCTTCGGTAATGCGGGTCACGAAGCGGGTCTTGATGGGCAGCTTGTGCCCGGCCAGGCGCATGGCCTCGGCCGCCACGTCCTCGCGCACGCCCCCCAGCTCGAACAGGACGCGGCCCGGCTTGACGACGGCCACCCAGTGGTCGGGGGCGCCTTTGCCGGAGCCCATGCGGGTCTCCGCGGGCCGCTGCGTCATCGACTTATCCGGGAAGATGCGGATCCAGACCTTGCCACCGCGCTTGATATGGTGTGTGATGGTGCGGCGGGCGGCCTCGATCTGGCGACTGTCGATCCAGGCGGCTTCGAGAGCCTGGAGGCCGAACTCGCCAAAAGCAACGCTGTTCCCCCGTTGCGCTTTGCCCGCCCCGGTCGTGCCACGATGCACCTTGCGGTGCTTCATACGCTTGGGCATCAACATAGATTAGCTCCCCTCTCCATCGGGCGCGGCCTCGTCAGCACTAGGAGTGCCGGCCGCCGGGGTGGAGGTTTCGGTGCTGGCAACGGCCACGCTACCGGTGCCGGCCGTTTCGGTAGGGGCCGGAGCCGGCGCGGCGAGGCCGGGATCAGGCGCCTGCGCTCCAGACGCCGTGGTGGTCTCGCCCGCGGCATACACGGCCGCGGGTTCGGCTGCCGCCGGCGGCGCCGGAGCGGCGATGGCGGGGGGGCCGGCCGGCGGCGTGGTGGCCGGCGCTGCCGGCGCTTCGGCCGCCGGGCGGGCGGGCGGGCGCGGGCTCCGCTGTTGCGGCGGCGGCGGCCCGGCCGGACGGGGCGGGCGCGGGCCGCTATCAAACCCGGGGCGATCCGGGCGCGGCGGGCGCGGGCCGCCTTCGTGGCCGCGGCCGAAATCGCCCTGCCCCAGCTCGCTGGTGCCCGGCATACCGATCACGTCGCCGCGATAGATCCAGACCTTCACGCCGACGCGCCCATAGGTTGTGTGGGCGTGAACCTGGCCGTAGTCGATATCGGCGCGGATCGTGTGCAGGGGCACGCGCCCCTCGCGCTCGCCGACCACGCGCGCCATCTCGGCGCCGCCCAGGCGGCCGCTGAGGCGGATACGCACGCCCTTGGCGCCCAGGCGGGTGGCCCGCTGGATCGCTTGCTTCATCGCCCGCTTGTACGACACGCGGCGGGTGATCTGATCGGCGATGCTCTCGGCCACCAGATAGGCGTCGAGCTCGGGCTGCTTGATCTCGTTGATGTTCAGCTTGACCTTCTTGCCCGTCATCGTCTCGAACTCTTTGCGCAGCACTTCCACCGCCTGGCCGCCCTTGCCGATGACAATGCCCGGCTTGGCGGTTGAGAGCGTGATCTCGATCTGGTTGGCGGCCGAGCGCTCCAGGTCGACGCGCGAAATGCTGGCGTTGGCCAGCCGCTTGGCGACCAGCGCGCGCAGCTTGATATCCTCTTGCAGCAATTCGGTGTAGTTGCGCTCGGCGAACCAGCGCGACTGCCAATCCTTAATGATGCCGAGGCGGAACCCGACAGGATGTACTTTCCGTCCCAAACTAGATACCCTCCACTTCGTCGACCACAACGGTAACGTGGCTGGTCCGCTTCAGGATCCGGGTGCCCTGGCCCCGCGCCTTGGCCCGATAGCGCTTGAAGACGGGTCCCTCGTTGGCATAAATGCTGGTGATCACCAGGTCATCCGGGGCCATTTGATAGTTGTTTTCCGCGTTGGCGGCGGCCGAGGCCACGACGCCGGCCACCTGGCGGGCCGCCCCCTGGGGCATGAAACGCAGGATCGCGAGCGCCTCTTTCACCGGCTTGCCGCGCACCACGTCCAGCACCAAGCGGACCTTGCGCGGCGACGTGCGTATGAACTTCGCGGTTGCGCGTACTTCCATTGGTGTAACCTTTCCTCACAAAGAACCCAGGGGCCCGGGTCGCGTCCGCCGGACTCGGCCCCCTCGGGCCTTACTTGGCGCGGTGCATGCGCTCGGAGCCCTTGATATGGCCCTTAAAGAAACGCGTCAGCGCAAATTCGCCGAGTTTATGCCCCACCATGTTCTCCGTGATGTAGATCGGCACATGGCGGCGGCCGTCGTGAACGCCAATCGTGTGGCTGACCATCTCCGGGAAGACGGTCGAATCGCGGGACCAGGTCTTGATCACGCGCTTGGCGCCCGAGCTATTCATCTGCTTGATCCGATTCAGCAAGCGTTCTTCGACGAACGGGCCTTTTTTCGTAGAGCGGCTCATTCTTCCTCCCGACCGGCTACTTGGCGTACCGCTTACGCACGATCATGTTGTCAGTCCGCGGATTGTTGCGGGTGCGACCATGCGCGGGCTTGCCCCACTTGGTCTGCGGCTGGCCCCCGCGGGGCGTGCGGCCTTCGCCCCCCCCGTGGGGATGGTCCCGCGGGTTCATCACGGACCCGCGCACCGTCGGCCGCCAGCCCAGCCAGCGCGTGCGGCCCGCCTTGCCCAGGCGGATATTTTCGTGGTCGAGATTGCCGACCTGGCCGACGGTGGCCATGCAGTCGACGTTGATGCGGCGCACCTCGCCCGAGGGCATGCGGATCTGGGCATAATGCTCATCGCGGGCCATCAGCTGCGCGGACTCGCCCGCGCTGCGCACGAGCTGGCCGCCGCGCCCGACTTGCATCTCGATGTTGTGGATCTGGGTGCCGAGCGGGATATTGCGGATCGGCAAGCTATTGCCGACGCGCACTTCCGCACCACTGCCCGACATAATGCTGTCGCCGACTTTGAGGCCGAGCGGGGCCAGGATATAGCGCTTTTCGCCGTCCGCATAGTGGATCAGCGCGATCCGCGCGGAGCGATTGGGATCATACTCGATTGTGGCGACTTTGCCGGGCACGCCCAGCTTGTTGCGCTTGAAGTCGATGATCCGGTAAAACCGCTTGTGCCCGCCGCCGCGGTGGCGCGTGGTAATACGGCCCTGGTTGTTGCGGCCCGCTGTGCTTTTGCGGATCTGGATCAGCGATTTCTCCGGCCGGGTGGCCGTGATTTCGTCAAAGGTCGCCACCGTCGTCAGGCGCCGCGCCGGAGAGGTTGGCTTGTATTTTTTCAGCGCCATGCTTATACCCCCTCAAAAATCTCAATGCGCTGGCCGGCTTCCAGCGTGACGATGGCCTTCTTCCAGCGGGGGCCCCAATCGGTGATCCGCTTACGCTTATGGCTGAAGACACGGCGCTTGGCGTGGACGTTGATGATGTTCACGGCGCGTACTTTCACTTTATCGTTGGCGAAAGCCAGCTCGACGGCGCGTTTCACCTGGGCCTTCGTCGCGTCGCGCGCCACCTCGAAAGTGTACTTGCCCTGCTCCATCAGCAGCGTATTCTTCTCCGTCATGACCGGACGGCGGATCACGTCGAACAGGGTGCTGTCGATCTGATTAGCCATGCGTTTCTTCCTCCTCATCCGCCTCATCCGCCGGGGCGGGGAGCGCGCCGGCGGGGGCGACGACCAGCGCCGGGTCGGCAGTCGCCGATTCCAGCGGGGAGCGCAGGCGCCGCGGGGCCGCCCCGGCCGGTAATTCCGGCGCCGTCACCGGCCGGGAGGCGCGCCCACCGGTCTGGCCGAGAATACTTTCGATGACGTCCAGGCTCCCCCGATCCAGGATCAGAATATCGGTCTTGAGCATGTCTTGCAGGCTCAAGAAGTGGGTACGCATCATGGTAACACCCGGCAGGTTGCCGGCCGCCAACTCTAAGTTGTCATAGCGTTGGGGCGTCATAATCAGCACCCGGCGATCGGTGAGTTGGAGCGTGGCCAGCAGATGGACCATCGCCTTAGTGCGGGGTTCCAGCGCTTCAAAACTATCGAGCAGCAAAATCTGGCCATCGGCCGCTTTGGCCGAGAGCACCGAGCGCATCGCCAGGCGGCGCATCTTGCGCGGCAGGGCCTGCACATAGGATCGGGGGTGGGGGCCAAAGACGACCCCGCCATGGCGCCACTGGGGCGACCGGGTCGACCCCTGGCGGGCCCGGCCGGTGCCCTTCTGCCGCCAGGGCTTGCGCCCGCCGCCGCTCACATGGGCACGCGTCAGCGTGTTGTGGGTCCCCAGCCGGGCATTGGCCTGCTGGCGCAGCACCGCCTGGTGGACGACCCCGATGTTGGGCTCGATGCCATAGATTGCATCGTTGAGCTCCACCGTATCCAGGGGCTCGCCCTGTAGATTATAGATAGTTGCCTGCACTCTTTTTCTCCAGTTAGATAAGCAGCGGTCGGAAACCGTGGCCCGTAGCCTGAGGCTCCGACGTGCCGGCCGTGGCCCGTGGGGACCGAAGGACCCCGCGGTGCGGACTACTTCTTCCCCTTGACTGCCTTGCAGACGGTCACCAGGCCGTTGATCGGCCCCGGGACAGCGCCCCGCAGCACGATCAGATTGCGCTCCGTATCGATCTGCAGGATCCGCAGATTCTGGACGGTCACGCGCGCGTTCCCCATCCGGCCGGCCATGCGCAGCCCTTTGAAGACGCGCCCGGGCGTGGTCCCCGAGCCGATCGACCCGGCCCGGCGGTGCCGGTCCGACTGGCCATGAGTCTTCGGCCCGCCGGCGAAATGATATCGCTTGACCACCCCGGCGAAGCCTTTGCCCTTCGATGTCCCGACCACGTCGACTATTTCGCCGACGGCGAACATGGTGACGTCGACCTTCTCGCCGACGTGGTGGCTCCCCGCGTCGTCGCCGCCGACTTCCATTTCGCGCAGGTGGCGCAACAGCGGCAGCTTGTTCTTGCGCAGGTGGCCCTTCTCCGGATTGGTCATTTTGCGCTCCTGCCGGCCAGTCAGCTCTTCAAAGCCGATCTGCACCGCCTGGTAGCCATCTTTCTCCGGCGTGCGCACCTGAGTCACCGTACAGGGACCGGCCTGGACGACAGTCACGCCCGCGGCGGTGCCACTCTCCTCAAAAATCTGGGTCATGCCGATTTTGCGGCCAAGAATACCCTTAATCATGGACTCAAAACCCTCTGTTCAGTCTGGAAGCTGAACGTCTACTGGCGGGCCGAGAGGGGTGGGTGGATAACCCGCCTTCCGGCCACAGGGGCCGCCGTCGATCAGAGCTTGATCTCGATATCGACGCCGGCCGGCAAATTGAGCCGCATCAACGCGCTGATCGTCTTCTGGTTCGGGTCCAGGACGTCGATCAGCCGCTTATGCGTGCGGATCTCGAACTGCTCTTGCGAGTTCTTGTCGATAAACGGGCCGCGGATGACGCTGTGCTTCTCGATCTTCGTCGGCAACGGCACCGGGCCCGCCACCAGCGCCCCGGTCCGCTCGGCAGTCTCGACAATCTGCTGGGCGGATTGATCCAGGATTTTATGATCGTACGCCTTCAGGCGGATGCGGATCTTTTGTTTCGCCACGCGCTGTATCTCCCTCACACGTAATGCGTGATGCGTTAGGCGTAAGGCGTAAGGCGTATTGCATTACGCCTTACGTCTTGCCTACTCCTGTCACTGAATAATCTTGGTGCAGACCCCGGCGCCCACCGTGCGGCCTCCCTCGCGGATCGCGAAGCGCAGCCCCTCCTCGATCGCCACCGGCACGATCAACTCCACCGTCATCTGTGTGTTGTCCCCCGGCATCACCATCTCCACCCCTTCTTGTAACGTGATGTCTCCCGTCACGTCCGTCGTGCGGATGTAGAACTGCGGCCGGTACCCCGAGAAGAACGGCGTGTGCCGCCCCCCTTCTTCCTTGCTCAACACGTACACTTCCGCCAAAAACTTCGTGTGCGGCTTGATGCTCCCCGGCTTGGCCAGCACCTGCCCCCGCTCCACGTCCGTCCGCTCGATGCCCCGCAGCAGCGTCCCGATGTTGTCCCCCGCCAGCCCCTCGTCCAGCGTCTTCATGAACATTTCTACCCCGGTCACCACCGTGCTCCGTGTGTCGCGGATGCCCACGATCTCCACCGTTTCCCCGACCTTGATCTTGCCGCGGTCCACCCGCCCCGTCGTCACCGTGCCCCGCCCCTTGATCCCGAACACGTCTTCGATCGGCATCAGGAACGGCTTGTCGGTCGCCCGCTCCGGCGTCGGGATGTAGTCGTCCACGGCGGCCATCAGTGCGCGGATCGGGGCGTACTCGGGCGCGTTGGGGTCCTTGCTCGTGCTGCTCAGCGCCGCCAGGCCCGAGCCGCGCACGATCGGGATGTCGTCGCCCGGGAAGCCATTCTTGGTGAGCAGTTCGCGCAGCTCCAGTTCGACCAACTCCAGCAGCTCCGGGTCGTCCATGACGTCGACTTTGTTGAGGAAGACGACGATGGCCGGGACCTGGACCTGGCGGGCGAGCAGGATATGCTCGCGGGTCTGGGGCATGGGGCCATCGGGGGCCGAGACGACCAGGATAGCGCCATCCATCTGGGCGGCGCCGGTGATCATGTTCTTGATATAGTCGGCATGGCCGGGGCAATCGACATGCGCATAGTGGCGCTTGTCGGTTTCGTACTCGACGTGGCGGATGGCGATGGTGATGCCGCGGGCGCGCTCTTCGGGGGCGTTATCGATCTGGTCGTAGGAGACGAAGTCGGCCTTGCCCTGCAAGCTCATCACCTTGGTGATGGCGGCGGTGAGGGTCGTCTTGCCATGGTCGACATGGCCGATAGTGCCCACGTTGATATGCGGCTTGGTGCGCTCGAATCGTTTCTTGCCCACGCTTACGGTTCTCCTTTGATTGAGTAGGCCGGCCCCGGAACGGCACCGGGCGGCCTGGGCCCACAAGCGAAGCCCCACGCTATCAGGAGATAGGTGGGGCCTGCTAGCTTGTTACGGAGCCCACGACCAGACTTGAACTGGTGACCCCGTTCTTACCAAGAACGTGCTCTACCAACTGAGCTACGTGGGCCCGGGTGGGCAGGGAAGGATTCGAACCTCCGTAGGGCGAAGCCCGACTGATTTACAGTCAGTTCCGATTGGCCACTCCGGCACCTGCCCGAGATATGGAGGGGAGCCGACGGTGGGACTCGAACCCGCAACAACCTGTTTACAAAACAGGAGCTCTGCCAATTGAGCTACGTCGGCACGAGGTTGGAAATTCCAGTCCGAAACCGCGACTTTCCCACACGCCGTTTTGCAGCGTGCATCGGATTATACTATATCGTTCCTGGCCTTGTCAAGCGCGCGGCGCTCGGTCTGGCGGGGCATTTCGCCGGGGCCATTAGACTCATGCTTTGGCCTGCCGCTGGCGCAGGGCCTCGTAGAGCACTACGGAGCCGGCGACGGCGGCGTTCAGCGACTCGATGCGACCGTGCATCGGCAGCGCGAGGGCGCCGTCGCAGCGCTTGCGGATGAGCGCCCCGACGCCGTGCCCCTCGGAGCCGACGACCAGCGCGAGCGCGCCGCTCAGGTCGGCGGCGGTATAGGGCTGGGCCGGGGCGTCGCCGGCCAGGGCATACGTCCAGACGTTCGCTGCCTTCAGCTCCTCGATGGTGCGGGCCAGGTTCGTCACCCGCGTGATGCGCAGATGTTCGACGGCGCCGGACGAGGCGTTACAGACGGCCGGAGTCACGCCGACGGCGTGGTGCTCGGGCATGACGATGCCCGTGACGCCGGTCGCTTCCGCGGTGCGCAGCAGCGTGCCGAAGTTCTGCGGATCTTGCAAGCTGTCGAGCACCAGCACGAGCGCCCGGGGCCCGGCCTGCGCGATCCGCTCCAGCATGTGGCTCCAGGCGAGGTAGTGGTATTCCGCCGCCACCGCGGCGACTCCCTGATGGTTCGCCCCATTCGTGAGGGTGTCAAGCCGCGCCCCGGTCACTCGTTCGACCGGCAGGGCCAATGTGTGCGCCAGGGCCACGATCTCGTCCAGAGGCGCCCGGCCGGCGAGGTTGACGGTACGCCGCTCGGCGCGCGTGGCCTGGACCGGGAGGGCGCGGGCCCGCGCGCCGGGGCGCGCCCCCGGCCGGCCCGCCTTCCCCGGCGGCGGGCCTTGGCCGCCGCGCCCCGGGGGGCTGGGGTGGGCGCCCCGGTAGGCGCCCGGCGCCGCCGGGGCGGCCGGCTCGGCGACGAGCACGCGCATCACTTTGCGGCCGGCGCGGAGTGCCTCGCGCACCGCATTGCGCCCGTAAAGCAGATCGGTCATCGCCGCCCGCCCGCCCACCTATGCATGGTCGCCCCCCGCTGGGCCGGCCTTCGCCGGCGCGGACCCGCCCTTGGCCGCGGCGGGGGCCGCCCCGTCCTTGCCCGTGGCCGCCGCCGGGGCGGCTGCGGGTTTGTCGTCGCCGGCCGCCGCCGTCCCGGCCTCGGCCGGCTTTTCCGTGGCCTTGCCGGTATCGGCGGCCGGCGC
>Ga0209166_10002176_pt1 | contig 15244 bp, 17 predicted proteins | sample Coa_R1_3_FD_187151 | JGI IMG/M metagenome (GOLD analysis project Ga0209166, IMG submission 187151) | Surface soil microbial communities from Centralia Pennsylvania, which are recovering from an underground coalmine fire - Coalmine... | ecosystem: Environmental > Terrestrial > Soil >... | reverse complement strand
TGTCGGCCAGCGAGATCATCCGCAAATTCTCCACTTCCATCAGCGAGATGGCCTCGATCACTTCTTCCGGATTCCACAAGTCGCCATAAGGATTCCCGAACGCCATCGAGATATAAACCACCACATCGAGCCCAGCATCGTCAGCCTTCTTCTGAATCTTTTCCAGTTCTTCGAGAGCGTCTTCAGGAGATTGGTTCTGATTCTTGCGCAGAAAAGTCTCCGAAACCGAATAGGGAAATCCCAGCGTGGATACTGCCTGCGTCTCGATCGCCCGTTGCGACCCTTTTTCGTTGACGACGATCCCGATAATCTCCACGTCATCAGGCGGATCGAGTTCTTTCAGTACCTCCTCCGAATCCGCCATCTGCGGAACAGCCTTGGGCGACACGAACGACACCGCATCAATGTGCTTGAACCCCGCGCTGATCAAAGCCTTCAGATAATCAACCTTCAAATCCGAAGGGATCATCCCCTTCAGCCCCTGCCAGGCATCCCGCGGACATTCAATCAGTTTTACAAGATCGGGCATAAAGGAAATCTTAGCCACGGATCGACGCGGATTCACACGGATCAAGCAAAGAAGGTTTTCAATCCGTGTGAATCCGCGTAAATCCGTGGCAATAGAAGTTGACTTATGTCTGCAGCACTCCTACCTTGAACTCCGCCACGTCGGGATTCAACGCTGCCGCCTCCAGCGCTTGCGTAATCGCGTCCCGCGTCTCGATGGGATCGATGATCTTATCAATCCACAGGCGCGCCGCTCCATAGCGCGGGTCCGTCTGCTCATCGTAGGTGCGCTTCACCGACTCATAGAGTTCTTTCTTCTCTTCGTCGCTGAGTTTTTTGCCGCCACGCTCCAGTTGCTTCACCTTGATCTCGACCAGCGTCCCTGCCGCGGACTCGCCGCTCATGACCGCATAGCGCGCGGTCGGCCAGGCGAACACGAACCGCGGATCGTAGGCCTTCCCGCACATCGCGTAGTGTCCCGCCCCAAACGACCCGCCCACAATGACCGTAATCTTCGGGACAACTGAATTCGAAACCGCATTCACCATCTTCGCGCCCGCTTTGATAATGCCGCTCCACTCCGCATCGCGTCCCACCATGAATCCGTTCACATCATGAAAAAACACCAGGGGAATCAGATTCTGGTTGCAGTCCATGATGAAGCGGGCAGCCTTCTCCGCCGACTCGGTATAGATCACGCCACCGAACTCAACCCGCTTGTGGCCTTCGTGATCGGTCTGCTGCGCATGCAGTTTCTGATTCGCCACAATTCCCACCGCGAATCCGCCAATGCGCCCATATCCGCAGATCAGCGTCTTGCCATATTCGGGCTTGTATTCGTCGAAGCGGCTGCCATCAAGCACCCGCGCCAGCACTTCCTTCATGTCGTAAGGCCGCCCCGGAGACGGATCATAAATCCCGTAAATTTCCTCCGCCGCCAGTTCCGGCTCAACCGGTTTCTTGCGGTCCCACGGAGACAGCCGCCGGTATCCCCACTTCTCGACAATCGAGCGAATCCGCGCAATGCAGGCCTCGTCATTGGGCTCGCGGAAATCCACCGTGCCGCTGATCGCCGAATGCATCGCCGCTCCGCCAAGTTCTTCTGCCGAAACTTTTTGTCCGATGGCCGCCTGCACCAACGCCGGACCCGCCAGAAACAATCCACTGCCATCGGTCATCAACACGTGATCGCACATCACCGGTAGATAGCCGCCGCCGGCCACGCACATCCCCATGATGGCGGCAATCTGCGGAATACCCATCGCCGACATCACCGCATTGTTGCGAAACACGCGCCCGAAATCGTCGGTATCGGGAAACACATCTTCCTGTAGCGGCAGAAACACTCCCGCCGAATCGACCAGGTAAATGGTTGGAATGCGATTCTCGATCGCGATGTTCTGCGCCCGGATCACTTTCTTGGACGTCATCGGGAAAAACGCGCCCGCCTTGACCGTGGCATCGTTGGCAATGATCATCACCATCCGGGTATGCACGCGCGCCATTCCCGTGATTACCCCCGCTGCCGGCGCACCGCCCCATTCTTCATACATGCCGTGGGCTGCATAGAGCCCAAGCTCGAAGAAAGTTCCCGGATCCGCGAGCAAGCCGATGCGCTCTCGCGCAGTTAGCCGTCCATGCGCATGCTGCCGTTCGATTGCTTTGGCGCCTCCGCCCTCGCAAATCTTTTCACCTTCATTGCGCACTTGCGACATCAAGTCCGCCAAAAATCGCATGTTGGCTTCGAAGCGCGCCGAAGTAGGATCGAGCTTCGTCGTCAGCACCGCACCCGATGCGGAGCCGTTCATTGTGAGAGATTCGTTTCGCTCGGCCATGAATCGAAGTAGTGGACTGATTACGGTATACCAGCGGGCCGGAACCGCGCAATCGAGCGTTGCCCTCAGGCGGTGGAGGCAGGTTGAGTAAGTCTGCGAAGCGCTTCCGCCACCGGATCGGCGGAAATTGCATCAATCAGCCCGATCTGAAGCGCGCGCTCCGCCCGAAGTTTTTCGGCAGCCACAAACATTTCCAGCGCCTGCGTTTTGCCAATCAGGCGTGGCAGCCGCTGCGTGCCTCCCCAGCCGGTGATCAGCCCTAAGGCGGCTCCGCGGTGCCCAAACACAGCGTGCGGCGAGGCAATCCGATGCTGGCAGGCCAGCGCCAAATCCAGCCCCCCGCCCATGCAGTATCCCGATATGGCTGCGTAAACGGGGGCAGGGAAGTGGGCGATCGCGGCCATCAAGCGCTGTCCCATCTTAGAAAATTCATATGCGGCCGGACCATCGAGCGCGGCAATTTCCTCCAACTCGGCCCCCGCCGAAAAGAATCTTTCGTTTCCCGCGATCACCAGAGGCTGCTGGGCGAGCGCCAGTTGAGCGACGGCCTCCGTTAGCGACAGAACGCGCTCGCGCGTCAGGCGATTTGTCCCATCGTCGGATCGGAGCCGCAGAACTCGCACGCCAACCTGCTCATCCAATCGAAAGCCAGAACTGGACATGAGTGGTAAGGATTCCAAACAGTTTACTGAGAGAGTGGAAAGCCGGAAGCCGAAAGCCGGAAGCCGGCGCTAAGACCGTTCGATCCACTCCGCCAACCGGCAGCCATCTTCTTCCAACAGAAAAGTTCCCACACCAAAACACTCTCCTACAATTCGTTGCGACTCGGGATCGCGCGCGGCCCGCGGAATCCATTGCTCGCCTACACGATATTGCGCGGCCGTGAACCATTTTTGCGGTAGCACTTCCACCAGCCCCGCCTGCAGATAAAAAACAAAAAGGGCGAAGGCGGGGTCGTCGTTCGACATTGCCTTGTAACTGGTGGGAACAATGAGCTCGTCTACCGCTGCGAGTTCTTTCGGCACTTGAATCTTGTGCGTGCCCGGCGCCAGCGTAAGCGGGATTTCGAAATCCGCAAGCGGAGGCGTCGCTGCATAGATGCGATCCGACGATGGCTTGAACCATCCCGCGATTTCCGCCAGGTCGAACGCCTTCAACTGGTCGGGATCGAAGCACGTCAGCCGGATGTTCCGTCCCTCGGGACACCAGACACCCAGAAAGTGCGGCGGGACCAGAAATGGGCGGCAGTAGGTATTGAGCGCGAGTCGAGCTTTGTCTGGTTCCTGTTCAAGCCCCAGCGTGACCAGGTGCGCGATCGGCCCTTCCGTCCCGTGATGCGTCCACACAAAACGTTGCTTGGAGAACGAATGGAAAACCGGGAAAGTCTTCCAGTACCAGGGTGCGGGCCCAATGCAGGTTGCAAGGATTTTCTTAGCGCGCGACGCGTCGATCCCCGCCATCTATCCGGCCGCCGGCACGCCCGGCCCTTTCACGTGCGTGCGGATAAATTGCACGATCTCATCCATGGCTGTGCCCGGCTGGAAAATCGCCGCCACTCCGGCTTTCTTGAGCGCATCAATATCTTGGTCCGGAATGATCCCGCCCACCAGCACGATCACATCATCCATCTTATTCTGTTGAAGCAGGGCCATGACGCGCGGCACGATCGCGTTGTGCGCACCCGAAAGAATCGAAAGCCCGATGACCTGCACATCTTCCTGCAGAGCCGCCGTCACGATCATCTCGGGCGTTTGCCGCAGCCCGGTGTAGATGACTTCCATTCCCGCATCGCGCAATGCCCGGGCAATCACTTTCGCGCCCCGATCGTGCCCGTCCAACCCCGGCTTCGCTACCAGCACGCGAATCTTCAATTCAGCCATCGCACACCATTTAACCACAGAGGGCACAGCGGTTCACAGGGCTCGGTGTTCCTCTCTGGTTAAACCGTCTTAATATCCAAGCTCCGCCACATGTACCAGCAGGCCACGCTGCGATACGGTTCCCACGCCCGCGCGATCTTTTCCATATCTTTCGGCTTGGGTAGCTTGCGCTTCTTATAGTGCTTCTTGACCGCCATCTGCACGCCGTAATCCCCGGTCGGCAGCACATTCGGGCGCCGCAGGGAAAACATCAGGAACATGTGCGCTGTCCATACCCCAATGCCTTTGACCTGCGTCAGGTGCTTGATCACTTCATCATCCGATAACTCAGGAAGTCGCGCGAAGTCCAACTGTCCCGCAGCCGTCTTCGCCGCCAGATCTTTCAGATATGCAGACTTTTGCTTCGACAGGCCAACGCTGCGGAGTTGTTCGTCCGTCAATTTCAGAATGCCCTCAGGCGTAAGCGGCTCGCCGGCCAGCGCCGCGAACCGCTTGAAAATCGTTACCGCTGCCTTCCCATTCAGTTGCTGGTAAACGATCGCCTCAGCCAGGCTGTGAAACTCCGCCGGGCCATATTCCATGCGGCATGGGCCCACGCTCTCGATGATGGCGCGTAGCACTGGGTCACATTTTTTGAGATGATTGAGCGCTTTTCGCATAATTCATAGATGTACCACAAACGACGCCCCATGGGCGAACAAAACACGAATAACACCGTAATGCCGTTTCGTTCTCTGTTTGAAGGATTTGCGTCAGCTGCGCCGGCCCGAAACGATCAGAAAAAGCAGGCACATAAGCATGGCAAAATCCGCACGCGCATCGCTGACCATGTACCAGAATCCCTGGCCCGGCCGCGCTAACTCGGGAATTTTCGTGGTCGCAATCGCGGTGCAGATGATAACGAGCAAGGGAATCGCAGCCAGCCTGGTAAAGATTCCGGTTAAGATAAATAAACCGCAAACGATCTCAAATATACCTACAAAGTGCGCGGTAAACGCCGGATAGGGGAAGCCGATGTGCGTAAACCGCTCCACGCCCATGTGAGGATCGATATATTTCAGAATGCCCTGGGTGAGAAAAATCAGTCCAACTGCGAGCCGGATAAAAATCGTGCCGCGCACTCCAAACAATCTTTCTCCAATGTTCATCTCAAACCCCAATGCAGGAATTACGCTGCCTTGTGTTCGCCGTGGCGGAAATTGTCGATTAGATGTTCGGAAGTGCGCAAAGTAAATGCCAGAATGCTGATCGTTGTGGTTTTGTCGGTGCAGTTCAGGAACACACTGGCGTCGCAAACGTACAAATTCGGCACGTCATGAGTCTGTCCAAAACGATTCGTCACAAATTTCTTGGGATCGTTTCCCATGCGGCAAGTGCCCGTTTCATGCAGGCTCCAGCCCGGAATTTCTGGATCTTCCCCTGCCCCTTCCACTACTCCGCCCGCCGCGCGCAGGACCTCGGCGCATACCTCTTTCGAGTGTTCCCACATTTTCAGCACATTCTCATCCCACTGGAAATGGATGCGGGCCACGGGGATACCGTACGGATCCTTCACCTCCGGATCGAGATCCACATAATTCGTGTCCGACCGCAGCGTTGGGGCCTGAATGCCAAAGCTTACCGGAGCGGGATACCACCGCTTGATCTCACGTTTGAAGGACGACCCAAAACCATCGAGATGATTCGCAAACCACGGAAATTCAGTACACCCGCCATCGGGATAGACCGAATATCCGCGAATGAACTTCTCCTCGTGCGGATTGTTTAAGTTTTGCCAGCGCGGCATCCAGGCAATGGTGCTGTCGGCCACGTGGTCGGGAAAGCTGGGTTGTCCCACGAGTTGCGGCAAATACCCTCGCGCCGACTCGCCGTAAAGATGGTCGCAAAGGTTGCGCCCGAGTTGTCCGCTGGAATTTGCGATTCCATTGGGCCATTGCCGGGATTTCGAGTTCAGCATGATGCGCGCCGATTCCACGCAAGACGCCGCCACCACCACGGCGCTCCCGTAGACTTCCACTTCCTGCCTGGTCTTGCGATCGATATAAGCCACGCCGTTGGCCTGCCCGTTCTCATCTACCAGAACATTTTTAGCCAGGGCATCGGTGCGCAATTCCAGATTCTTCGTGGCTTCTGCCTTGGGCAGCAGAAAATATGGAGTCGAGAAAAATGCTCCCACATCGCAGCCAGTCGTGCACTCTCCGCAGTAATGACACGCCGGATGCCCTTCATGCGGCTGTGTCAGCTGCGCGCAACGGTCCGGCAGATACGGCACGCCCACTTTCTTGCATCCTGCCTCGAGAATGTAATCCAGGCAGCGAAAATTGAAGGGAGGCAAATAGGTTCCGTCAGGATTGCTGGGCCGGTTCTGCACCGTGCTGGCGACGCCGATCATTTTTTCGACGCGCGTGTAAAAAGGATCGATCTCCTCATACCTCAGCGGCCAGTCCACGTCGTATCCGTCCAGCGAAGCCGCCCGGAAATCAATGTCGCCAAAACGCGCCGAACTGCGGCCCCAAAAATTCGTCTTCCCACCAACGGCATTGCACCGTGGCCACATCCACTTGCTGCCGGGCGCAACCGTAAACGGAATCTCATGATCCCACGCCGCTTTGGTGTACTCGTTATCCATGTAGCCGAACGATTCGCCCCGCCGCTTGGGATCATCCAGGCCGCGGAACTTCATGTCCCACGGCATGCGGTGAAAGCGAAAATCTTTTTCCGGATCGAGCCTCCGCCCGGCATTGAGCGCGCACACCTTCAGCCCCGCCTCGCACAGCGTCTTAATCGCCATGCCCCCGCCGGCCCCGGTTCCAATCACGATGACGTCGTAAATGTTCTTAGCCATGATCTCTCTGTAACGCCGCCCTCATCGCCGCCCGCACCCCCGGCGGCTTCACATCGACCGGGCCTTCGCCCTACCGTGCCCACATCCCCAACTGTGGAAGAGCGGCCCTTTAGGGCCGCGTTAGGCTTTTGAACTTCCAGGGCTTTAGCCCCCGTGGGCATTGGCCGACGCAAGATGCCGGTGCTCCCGATCGTCCTTATGCGGACACTCCGGCGACTCTCCATAAAATTTCAACGCAGGATTGTCCAATTCCTTAAACCCGATCTGGCTCGTGTAAAACCCGGTCACGGTATACTCGCGCATCAGCTTAAAAAACTTCTGTCCGTCTTCCTCGCCCGGCCGGGCCTTATCTTTGAATCCGAGCGGCTGCAGCAGCGAATTCTGCTGCTCCCCCGTTAACTCTACAAAGCGCTTGCCCAAGGTTCGTTCCGCGTGCGCATTCAGCCAGGCCAAACCCAAGCGAAACGGATACTGCGCCTCCGGATCGCTCGCCACCATGAAATCGATGAACTCCGCCACGCCCGCTTCCTTCGCGCCCGGAGTCGCGTCGCTTGGAATGATGAGGTCGGCCAACCGCTCAACGCAGGCATACTCGGCGGGCGTGAAAAACTGCGGAGTGTAGGTTGCCGGCTTGATCTGCAATGCCGCGTTTCCGACATGGCCGCAGGCGAATCCCCACTTGCTGAATCCCGGAAACCGCGCTGCCGCCGCCGCCGTCCCAAGAATGCGCAAAACTTCCCGCCGCTGAATTCCTTGTCCCGCCATATTGTTGTGTCGCTTGAGTCTTCAGTCCAAGCTTATCCTTCCGACCGAACCTGGTTCTGCTGTTCGCCCTACGACAGAAACTTAATCGTCTCCTCCACCATCTCTGCGGTCGGCTTGTATGGATCCCCCGGGGAGTCGAACTCGATCGAGCAATATCCCTTGTAATTGTGCTTCTTCAAAATGCCAAAGGTCTTCGCCATGTCCACGTGCGTGGGATTCCCCTTTTCATCCGGCTCGCCATCTTTCACGTGACAGATTCCGTAGGCGTGCGCGAACATCGCTTCCATCGCCCGATCCTGAAAATCCGGGTCGTCATGCGCCGCCAATGAGTTTCCGAAATCAGGCAGCGCCCGCAGCCAGGGGCTGTTCACCTTCTCAATGATCTGCACGATGAAAAAGGGATCTTCACTGACCGGATTGTCGTTCTCCAGATGCACCACCACGTTTTTCTTCGCCGCATACTCGGCCACGCGCCCCAGCGTGTCGGCCGCGCGGCCGACGTCGGGCTTCGAGTTCTTGGCTCCATCAATATGGATCCGAATGCTAGGCGATCCTAACGCCGCGCCTACATCGAGCCAATGCTTGCTGCCGGTGACAGATTTCTCGCGCTCCCCCGCGTCCATCGAATACTGGCTGTGCCCAGCGTCCACCGCGATGTCTACGATTGCGGAATGAGCTTTTTCCACTGCCGCTCTAAACTCGTCCAGATATTTTGGATCCGTGGAAGGGAAGATCGGACTCCACGGCTCGATCTTGTGCACGTTGAATTTCTCGGCCACGTGCGCGGCAAAATCTTTCAACTGCATCTGCTGCGATAGTGGAACCTTGCTGGGGCTCTTGCCATCCCAGCCCTTCCATCCCACAATGAATTCACGAAATGGATACGCCGCCACCGCCACTCGCTCCCGCGGATCGGTAGGGAACTGAACCGAGGGCCCGGAACTCGACGCGTGTGCCAGACTTGGCAGAAGCCACGCTCCCGCCGCCGCACCCGCACATTGCCCGACAAATTGCCTACGTGTAGTGTTGCTCATGCGCGAAAGTGTAACAGAGATGCCAGAGTCGTCGGAGGCGCTTCGGGCACTAGCTTCTACTTAGCGAGAGTCCGGCACAGCAAGCCCGTGTCGTCGGAGATGATTCCGTCCACGCCGGACTCGGCTAAGCGCCGCATGTCAGCAGAAGCGTTGATTGTCCACACCAGGATCTTCTTCTCCGCGGCTTTAAGCTGGGCGATCAGCGCCGGATTCACCAGCTTCCGCTGAGGCATGACGTACTCAACCGCAAGCTGATTCCAGCGCCCCAATTCAGCGCGCGTCTCGCAGATCAGTCCAATCGGAATCGTAGAGTCTTCTGCACGCATCTCCTGCAGCACCTCCGGCAGAAAAGAAGAAACTACAAACCCGCGGTGCGGCTGGTATTTGTGCAACAGGGTGGCCGTGATCTTCTCCAATCCCGAAACCTTCAGCTCGATGTCGAGAAACGCGCTGTCTTGGTAACGCGCGAGAACCTGTTCCAATTGCGCCAGTCCCGGCAAGTCCCGAGCCGCCGCGTGCGCAATTTCAGTTTCCTTGACTCGTGGGTCATGACAGACCACCGCCGCTCCGTCCCCCGCTAGCCGCACGTCGAATTCGAACCCGTCGCAACCGTCGGCGAGCGCCTGGTCAAAGGACGCAATGCTGTTTTCTGGAATGGACTTCTGAGCCCGCGCCCCGCGGTGGCCGAGAAGCAAGGGGCGATGCATGCTCGCGTCTGGCATGTTCGATCAGTCGAGATCGAAGTCGCGGATCGGCTTGCCCGTGTCCGGAGTTTCTTTCGCCTTTTTCACCGCTTCCTGGAACTTCTTTTCCAGCAGGTCGGAGGCGTGCTTCTGGGCTTCCACAGACTGCTGAAAGATGGATTCCCGGCGGCTGTCCTGCTCCCGCATGGCTTTAGCTGCCGCCTCCATATCGCTGAACATTTTCGGCTTCACGGCGGCGGTATGCGCGATCACGGCGCGCGTCTCCAAGTCAATTTTGAGAACCGCGCTGCAGCAAGGGCAAGTCACTTCGAAATTAGGGGGATTCTTCGCCATTTGAGCGAATCATACCGCAAAACAGCGGGCGGGCGCAGAGATTGGGCGGTAGGAGGGTTGAGGCGTGAAGTCCGGAATCTGAGGTTCACACACTGATCCCTGATCCCGAGCCCCGGATCTGCTTTATCGCTTGAGTTGGATAGGGAATATATGCATCAGGCTCAGCATTTCCCAGCCCAGCAGAAACACCGAGATCACCACGACGCCGACTGCCATCACTTCACCGAACGTGAGGCCGCGGCGTTTTGGTTCCATGCGGCGCGCCGTCAGGCTTAGAATGTTGAGCGTCGCAAAGCCGAACACCACCGCCCATAGAATGTTGTATACATCCTGCCGCGAGCCGCGATAGAAGACTGCGGTGGCGATCCCAAAGACCACCGTGGCCGATGCGCGCGCCACGGCAACCAGCGTCAACGCCGCCCGAGTGGAGCGGCTAATGCTTGAGATCAATAACACGGCTAGCCCCCATGTGCCGGATGGCGCCCCTCAATCAACCTTCAGGCCCGGCTAAGAACTGGAATATTACATGCTTTTTGCGCTGGATTCACGACTGAATTTTTACGGGCTTCGGTAGGACCCTCGATCGGCCCCATCTTGGATAATATGGATAGATGGGCAAGCGCCGCTTCATTTTCTTCGACGTAGGGAACACGCTGCTCTTTCCGAACCGCGCCCGCGTGCTGGCTCCATTGCCTGCCGAAAAACATCCCACGCTCCCGGCTTGGCAAGCGTTAGAGCGCCGCACCAAGCAGGAATTCGATCAGGGCCTGATGAGCGGCCGAGTCGATCACGGCTTCTGGTGGACTTTTCATACATATCTGCTGCAACAGTGCGGCTCGTTGGACGATGGCGTGCGCAATGCCTTGATCGAGAACACGCAAAATTCCGCGAACTGGGATCAGATCCTTCCCGGCACGCGGGAAGCGCTGGATCGCCTTCGCCGGCAATATTCCATTGCAGTGATCTCCAATGCCGACGGCAGAATTGACGCCGTGCTCCGCCGTTGCGGGATTTGCGACTGTTTTGCCAGCATTACCGACTCCGGCAATGTCGGGCACGAGAAGCCGCATCCGGCAATCTTTGCCGCAGCCCTGCATGAAATGAAGGCCAATCCGGCAGAGAGCCTGTATGTTGGCGACGTGTATTCCGTCGACTACGTCGGCGCGCGCAACGCGGGAATGCAGGCCGTCCTGTTCGATGTGGCAGGTGCGTATCGCGAACGCGAGTTTCCCAGAGTCGAGTCGTTGAATGAACTCGAAACCTGGCTGGACTCATAAGAATCCGATCACTGGGATCAAAACTGGGGGGGCAAACATGTTCGATTCCACGCGCTTCTTTCTTTTTCTCACCGCGGCCGTGCTGCTGGCCGTCGCTCCGGGCCCGGGCATGTTGTACGTTCTGGCGCGCAGCCTGGCTGGGGGAAAGCGCGAGGGCGTGCTCTCCGCACTGGGCACGTTCCTGGGCGGGATGGTGCATGTCTTCGCCGCCGCGCTGGGCGTCTCAATCATTCTCGCCAAATCGGCAGTTGCATTCGCCACCGTGAAATATGTGGGCGCGGCTTATCTGGGCTTTCTCGGCATCCGCATGATTTTGGACGCGCGCAAGCAGAAACCGGAGTCGATCCCGCAGGACGTCAAACCCGCCCGTAATCCGCTCTGGCAGGGCGTGGCCACGGAGGTTCTGAATCCGAAGACGGCGCTGTTTTTTCTCTCTTTCATTCCACAATTCGTGAATCGTGGCAGCGGACACGTGTTCCTGCAGTTCGTCACGCTGGGAACAATCTCAGTCGTGATGAACACCACCGCCGACCTGATCGTGATCGCGCTGGCCGGCCCGCTGGGAGAAAAGATTCGCTCATCGGCGACGTTTAGGCGGCGCCAGCGAACCGTGACGGGAGCAATCATGATCGGCCTGGGGACTTACCTGGCGACCAGCGAGAGCAAGTGAACCTTGCAGTTCTGTCGTGGCGTTGGGTGCGTGGGCGAGGACGCCGGCGCTATCTTACAATTCCAGAATCTGGTGGTCGTGACAATCGGAGTGAATCGTCTCGTAGAGTTGCTGCAGGAGTTCTCCCCCATACCGAGCCAGAAAATAAATCCCGCCAATGGCCCGTTCCTGCAGGCCTTTATCGGGATACAGCGCCTCGCTGAGATGGTCGGAGTGCCGCGTCACCAGCTCACCTTTTAAAGCCGCAGCCCGGGCAGCCTGCGAATGCAGTTTCTCCAACTGATGCTGCATTTTGGAGCGCGCGGTCTCGGCCGCGTCTACCAGAGTGCGATCCAGCTTCTCGAGCTTCTCTTTCACCGTGGAAAAGTTAGCATCAAACGATTTCCTGGCGGCCTCAAACGAGGCCTGCAGATCGGAGGGTAAATTCCGCTCCGCAATTTGTTGCCGCAATTCCTCGGGGCCGCCGAAAACATCGGTCATGGCGATGCCGTGCCGTTCCAGCAAACGCTGGATCTTCGGCTCCACGATCGTAGCCGAGAAGCGCGGAACCACCGGCGTCACGCGTCCTAACAGCGCCTCGTAGACCGCACCTGCCTGCCCGAAATATGCGGTCTCGGCGGCGCCTCCGGTGTAGACCAGCGTGGGCAAAAGATAATCTTCAACAATCGGCCGCAGCAGCACGTTGGGGCTGAACTGCTCGGGATGAGCGCTGATCTGCGACAGCAGTTCGGCTTGCGACACCTTCTCTCCCCGCGCCTCCCCATCAATCACAAATTGCGTGGTTCCGTTGCCGTGGCGATGAATCGGCACGCGCGCGCCCTGCCGCGTGGAGAACAACAGCACCGACGATTCGGTCACCTTCACTTGCTGGTGATAACCCGCGGCCTCAAGCTCCGCTCCGCGCTTCAGCAAAGCCGCATCGAGTTCCTCAGAACGCTCGATCGCGGTACGATACATGGGCTCAGCCGCGCGTGACAATTCGGCGTCTGACGCGTCCAGCAGGATGACGCCCCAATCTGCAAAAATGCGGGTGTAGAGACGCGCGAATGCCGTGCCCAGAGCTTCTCCCGGCCGGTACGAGTCGCGCAGGAACTGCGCCGCTTCGGAGTCGCCCAACAAGCCCGCCGCCTGCTCCACCAGCGGAGTGATCTCGTCCCCAAAACGCACGGCGCCCACCGGCGCCCCGGGAACATCGTGGCTGGGAGTCGTCAGAGTTTGGAGCGTGCCGTCCGGTCCGGGAAGCGAAACGTGATTGACTTCAGCAAGATCGTGATCGTACGTCGCCAGCCAGAAAATCGGGACCGCATCTACTCCCGCTGCGCTCGCTTTTTCCGCCAGCTTCACGGCGGTCAGCGCTTTGTAGATGGCGAACATCGGTCCGCCGAAAAGTCCGACCTGCTGCCCGGTAACCGTCACCAGCGCGCCCTTGCGTAATCGCTCAAGATTGGCGAGCGTTTTCGGAGAAGCACCCCAGAATTTGTTCTGGCGCTCCAGGATTGCCGTCACGCGCTCCCGGCGCGCGGAATCGTATGAAATCTTTGCAGCTTCTTCTTTCATCCATTCGCCGAATAGCGGCGATCTCGGATAGAACGGCTGAACTTTGGGAGAGTACGACAGGAAGTCGGCGAAAAGGCGCGTGGTATGCGGGATTTGCGAGAACGGTAGACAGTGCGCCTTCACGGACAGAACTCCTGATAATAGCGGTCGGAAGATTGTCGCACAGACCTTTGTTGGACGTATGAAATCATCGAGAGTCAACCAGCGCGGAACAGACTAATCCCGCGCCGTAGTTGAGATGCGTGAAATAGCCGCAAGATGCAAGATAATGAATGAATTCCAGGGCGACGAGCATCAAGATCAGGCACTAGCAATAGAGAGAGGACGGATAAGGGTATGAGCACAGTCTCAGTCCAGTCGGACAACCACGCGCCGCTGACTCTGGAAGGCTCCGTGGTGCGACTGGAGCCGATCCGGCGCGAACATGCGGACTTGTTTTGGGAAATTGCGAAAGATGATCTCGAAGACATTTTTCGCTGGATTCCGTACTCGATGAGGACCCAGGAGGACTTCCGCAAACTGGTTGACAAGGTTTTCGAGGAGCAGCAGCGAGGCGAATCAGTTGCCTTTGCCACAGTCGAGCGTAGTTCGGGGCGCACGCTTGGTAGCACGCGATTTATGAACATCGACCGCGCCAACCGGAGAGTCGAAATCGGGTCAACTTGGATCGCCCCGCTCTGGCAGCGCACCGCCGTCAACACGGAAGCGAAGTACCTGATGCTCCGGCACGCGTTTGAAACCTGGCAGTGCATTCGAGTCGAGCTCAAGACCGACGCGCTGAATCAGAAGTCACGGAATGCCATCCTGCGGCTCGGGGCGAAAGAGGAAGGCACGCTGCGCCAGCATCTCATCACGTGGACGGGCAGAGTGCGCGACACTGTCTACTTCAGCATTCTGGATTCTGAGTGGCCGGAGGTAAAGCGCAGGCTGGAGCGGTACTTGGAAAAGGCGAGTTGATTGTGATTGCGCCTGCCTGCATTCTGACGTATAGTTCGTCCCATTCAAAGATACTCAACAGCTTGTTCCAAGCACGAGGAGAGCTCAAATGAAAAGGCTGATCTGGTTTTGTTTTGCGTTGTCGCTACTGATATCGCTGGCAGCGGTGGCCTCGGACACGGCCAAGGGGACATGGATAAAGGGATGGGTCAGTGACTCGAAATGCGGTGCCAAAGGCGCCGGTATAGGCCATGAAGCATGTGGCAACAAGTGCCTTGAGGCTGGTGAGCACATGGTTTTTGTCGAAGACGCGAAAAACAAGGTTCTTAATGTTGACAATCCCGACGCGCTCAAGGGTCATATGGGACACCGTGTGGCGGTCCAGGGTACGGTAGACCAGGCGGCTGGCACCATCCATGTGGACAAAGTCAATATGATCACCCAGGGAACGAAGAAGGCTCCCGCTTCCATGGATGAGATGCATAAGTAGCATTTTGTATGTCCAAGGAAGCCTGACCCTAAGGGTGATCTCAGGCGAAAAGCAACAGAATAGTTTGCCGTGCACGGCAGATCCACGTCTACGGCAAACTTTTTGTTATCAGCTTTTTACGAGTGGTGTGCTAAGGCTTTCATGCGCGGTGCCCGTCATCCCGGAACCGTTGGTGTGACCGCGCTCATCTAACAAATTGACTTCCTCTGCGCAGAACCCTAGATTGGAAGTGGATCTTTGAACGGCCATACCCACAAAGTTGGGGGCGTCACGGCTTCGACGGGGATGCTTGCGGCCAAGAGGCATGCCGGGGTGCACACACCCGTAATCGCGTGCAAAATGATAATTGCCAATCAACAGATGGCATACGCAGCCTAATTAGTTAGGCAGCCGTCCCAGGAGGCTTTGCTC
>Ga0209166_10002175_pt1 | contig 15246 bp, 15 predicted proteins | sample Coa_R1_3_FD_187151 | JGI IMG/M metagenome (GOLD analysis project Ga0209166, IMG submission 187151) | Surface soil microbial communities from Centralia Pennsylvania, which are recovering from an underground coalmine fire - Coalmine... | ecosystem: Environmental > Terrestrial > Soil >... | reverse complement strand
CTACCAGACCGAGGCGGGCCTGATGGTGCGCCAGGCTCATGAGCAAGGCCTGACCGCGCAGTTCATTTCCGGCGACGCGCTGCCGACGACCGAGTTCTGGGGCATCACCGGTGCATCGGGCGAAGGCACGCTGTTCACCTTCGCGCCGGATCCGCAGAAGAAAGCGACCGCAAAGGCGATCGTCGACGAGTTCAAGAAGACGGGCTACGAGCCGGAAGGCTACACGCTCTACACCTATGCCGCGATCCAGGTGTTCGCCGAGGCGGCCGAGAAGGCCAAGTCGATCAAGCTGCCGGACCTGGTGAAGGCCCTGCACGGCAACACGTTCGACACGGTGATCGGGCCGATCAAGTATGATGCGAAGGGCGACATCACCGAGGGCGGCTTCGTGGTCTGGAAGTGGCACGACGGCAAGTATGCCGAGTTGAACGGCTAATCCGCGAAGGCTTCCCGGCGGCGCGCCGCCGGGAAGCCGGCCCGGACTGCCCGGACGAAAAAAGGCCCGGCGGAGCGATCCGCCGGGCCTTTCTATTCAGGGACGGGCGAGCGCTACTTCTTCGAGGCGCGGCGACCCGAGGTGCGGCCGGCACCGCGGCCGAGGCCGATTTCCTTGGCGAAGGCCGAGCGTTGGGCCGCGTAGTTGGGGGCGACCATCGGGTAATCCGGCGGCAGGCCCCATTTCGCGCGATACTCGTCCGGAGTCATATTGTAGGTTGAACGCAGATGCCGCTTGAGCATCTTCAATTTCTTGCCGTCTTCAAGACAGACCAGATAGTCCGGCGTGATCGACTTCTTGACCGGGACGGCCGGCTTCGCCGGTTCCGCCTTTTGTTCCGGCGGGGCCCCATCCAACCCGCGGAGCGAGTTGTAAACGGCATTGATCACTTCGGGTAGCTGAATCGTCGGCAATGTATTGTTGCTGACGTAAGCGGCAACCACATCCGCGGTCATCCGCATCAGCCCATCTTCGGTGGCCTTTTCCATCGGCTTCTCCATTTGACGTGAGCTTCCCGCAAAAATTTCTTATAATTGAACATAGTTGCAGAGTGATTTCTTGCTGTCAACGGAAGCGTCGAGTGAAGCCGAAGATATCTTGATTTGGCGACGCAATCGAAGCAACGAACAGAGTGTCGACTGTAGCGGAAATCATAAGTGCCGAGGCTCCGATTAGATCGTTCTGCAAGATACGGGACGATTGTTGCGGGTGATTGATGGTTGTAGGACCACCTTGGGTCGGCGACGACTGCGCGATGACCGGAAAACGGGGCATGCCCTGGGAGCACGTCCCCGCTTCTTGGGGCGCACTACCGGGGTTCTTCAACATGTGGTATCCAACCATCCTGTCAGCCGAGGGGCTGGGTGTCTGTTCGGCTGGCCTGGAAACGCCCCTAAACGCCCCGATTCCGCCCGCTGGGCGATGTCGGGGTCGATCACGCGAAGGCTCGATTCATGACCCTGCACAAGCCCGCCACCGCTGGCCATCCGGGCACATTCTTCACCGCCGGTCTGGCCGATGCCGACCCGGAACTGTTCGGCAGCATCGTCCATGAGCTGGAGCGTCAGCGGAACGAGATCGAACTGATCGCGTCGGAGAACATCGTCTCGCGGGCGGTGCTCGAGGCCCAGGGCTCGGTCCTGACCAACAAATACGCCGAGGGCTACCCGGGCAAGCGCTACTACGGCGGCTGCGACTATGTCGACGTGGCCGAATCGCTGGCGATCGAGCGGGCGAAGCGCCTGTTCGACTGCAAGTTCGTCAACGTGCAGCCCCATTCGGGCGCGCAGGCGAACCAGGCGGTGTTCATGGCGCTGCTGCAGCCCGGCGACACGATCCTCGGCATGTCGCTGGCGGCCGGCGGGCATCTCACCCATGGTGCGCCCGTCAACCAGTCGGGCAAGTGGTTCAAGGCGGTGCCCTACGGCGTCACGCCGGATACTCACCTCATCGATTACGACGAACTGCGCAAGCTGGCGCTGGAGCATCGGCCGCGGCTGATCATCGCCGGCGGCTCGGCCTATCCGCGCGTCATCGATTTCGCCCGCTTCCGCGCCATCGCCGACGAGGTCGGGGCCTATCTGATGGTCGATATGGCGCATTTCGCCGGGCTGGTCGCCGGCGGCGCCCATCCGAGCCCGCTGCCGCATGCCCACGTCGTCACGACCACGACCCACAAGACGCTGCGCGGACCGCGCGGCGGCATGGTGCTGTCGAACGACGAGGATCTGGGCAAGAAGATCAATTCGGCGGTGTTCCCCGGGCTGCAGGGCGGTCCGCTGATGCATGTCATCGCCGCCAAGGCGGTGGCGTTCGGCGAGGCGCTCAAGCCCGAGTTCAAGACCTACGCCAAGGCGGTCGCGGACAATGCCAGGATCCTGGCGGAGACGCTGGTCGGCCGCGGCCTCGCCATCGTGTCGGGCGGCACGGATACCCATCTGATGTTGGTCGACCTGCGCCCGAAGCGGCTGACGGGGCGCGATGCGGAGAAGAGCCTCGGCCGCGCCGCCATCACCTGCAACAAGAACGGCATCCCGTTCGACCCGGAAAAGCCGATGGTGACGTCGGGTATCCGGCTCGGCACGCCGGCCGGCACCACCCGCGGCTTCGGCCCGGCGGAATGGCAGCAGATCGGCAACCTCATCGGCGACGTGCTCGACGGCCTGGCCGCCAGCAACAGCGCCGACAACGAGGCGGCGGAGGCCAAGGCGCGCGAGCAGGTCGACGCCTTGTGCAAACGGTTCCCAATGTATCCGACGCTCGGCTGAACATCGGGCCGTCCATCGCCGGGGTGATGGGCGGCCGTTTTGCATAATAAGAGTCCGTCTCCGACGGACAGACCGGAAGGGGTGGGGATGCGCTGTCCATTCTGCGGCTTCGACGATACCCAGGTTAAGGATTCGCGGCCGACCGACGATCGCTCCGCGATCCGTCGGCGCAGGTTCTGCACCAACTGCGCCGCCCGCTTCACGACCTTCGAGCGCGTGCAGCTGCGCGAGCTGACCGTCGTCAAGAAGACCGGCCAGCGCGAGCCGTTCGATCGCGACAAGCTCGCCCGCTCGATCTACATCTCGCTGCGCAAGCGTCCGGTCGAGGGCGAGCGTGTCGAGCGGGTGATCAACTCGATCGTCCGCCAGCTCGAAAGCTCGGGTGAATCGGATGTGCCGACCGAGACGATCGGTTCGCTGATCATGGAGGCGCTCGCCAATCTCGACCAGGTCGCCTACATCCGCTTCGCCAGCGTCTATCGCGATTTCCGCGAGGCGAAGGACTTCGGTGAGTTCGTCGAGCGCTTCCCGTCGGAAGACCACGAGTAGCGCGTCGGATGGACGATGTCGGCCACATGAAGTCCGCGCTGGCGCTTGCCATGCGCGGTCTCGGCCGGGTCGCACCCAATCCCGCGGTCGGCTGCGTGCTGGTGCGCGACGGCATCGTGGTCGGGCGCGGCTGGACCCAGCCCGGCGGGCGGCCCCATGCCGAAACCGAGGCGTTGCGCCGTGCGGGCGATGCCGCGGCCGGTGCCGTCGCCTATGTGACGCTCGAACCCTGTGCGCACCACGGCTCGACGCCGCCCTGCGCCGATGCCCTGATCGCGGCCGGGGTCAGCCGCGTCGTGGTCGCGATCGAAGATCCGGATCCGCGCGTTGCCGGCCGGGGGCTCGACCGGCTCCGCGCCGCCGGCATCGCGGTCGATGTCGGTTGCTGCGCCGAAGAGGCGCGCCAACTCAATGCCGGCTTCCTGAAGCGGGTCGAGCACAGCCTGCCGCTCGTCACGCTCAAGCTCGCGACCACGCTCGACGGCAAGATCGCGACCCACACGGGCGAAAGCCAATGGATCACCGGCGAGGCGGCGCGCGGGCTGGGGCACATGCTGCGCCGTCAGCACGACGCCGTCATGGTCGGCAGCGGCACCGTGCTGGCGGATGATCCGGAACTGACCGTGCGCCTGCCGGGCCTCGCCGATCCGCCGCCGCTCAGGATTGTCGTCGACGGCCGCCTGCGCACGCCGCTGACCGCGAAGCTGGTCATGGCGGCGAACCGGGTGCCGACCTTGATCGTGACCCGCGCCGGGATCGACCCCTTGCGCGCGCAGGCGTTCCGCGATTGCGGCGTGGCGCTGGTCGAGACGCCACCCGACAGGGACGGCAACATCGACCTCACGGCGGCGCTGACGGCGCTGGCCCAGCGCGGCCTGACCCGTATTCTGGTCGAGGGCGGCGCCACGCTCGCGGCAGCGCTGTTGCGGCGCCGGCTGGTCGACCGGCTGGCCTGGTTCCGCTCGCCGGGCCTGATCGGCGGCGACGGATTGGTGGCGGTGAAGCCGTTCGGCGTCGACCGCCTTGCCGATCAGGCATTGGGCACCCGCTTGTCCGTCATGAGCCTGGGCCAAGATCTGCTGGAAACCTTCGCCCTCAACGCCTAGGTTCTGCCTCATCATGTTCACTGGCATCATCACCGACGTCGGCCGTGTCCTGGCGATCGAGCCGGACGGCGACCCGCGCTATCGCATCGAAACGCGCTACGACACCGCGTCCATCGCGCTCGGCGCGTCCATCGCCCATTCCGGCGTCTGCCTGACCGTGATCGCGACCGGTCCCGGCTGGTTCGATGTCCAGGTCTCGGCCGAGACGCTCGGCCTGACGACCGTCAAGCATTGGCGCGTCGGCACCCGGATCAACCTCGAGACCGCGATGAAGCTCGGCGACGAGCTGGGGGGCCATATCGTCTCGGGCCATGTCGATGGCGTCGGTCGCATCGTCGAGCGCCGGCCGGAGCAGGATTCCGTGCGCTTCGAGATCGAGGTGCCGCCGGCGCTCGAACGGCTCGTCGCCCGCAAGGGCTCGATCGCGATCGACGGCGTGTCGCTGACCGTGAACGCGGTCGAGGGCCGGCGGTTCGGCGTCAACATCATCCCTCATACCCAGCAATGGACGACGTTCGGCGAGGCCCCGGCGGGGCAGGAGGTCAACCTCGAGGTCGACATGCTGGCCCGCTATGTCGCGCGCCTGCTAGGCAAGGATCTGCCATGAGCTTTACCGAGATCGTCTCGCCGATCGCCGACATCATCGAGGATGCGCGCAACGGCCGGATGTTCATCCTGGTCGATGACGAGGACCGCGAGAACGAGGGCGACCTCGTCATCCCGGCCCAGATGGCGACCCCCGAAGCCGTCAATTTCATGGCCAAGTTCGGCCGCGGGCTGATCTGCCTGGCCTTGCCGCGCCAGCGGGTCGAGGACCTGAAGCTGCCGCTGATGCCGCAGCATAATTCTTCGCGCCTGCAGACCGCCTTCACCGTGTCGATCGAGGCCAAGGACGGCGTCACCACCGGCATCTCGGCGTCCGATCGGGCCCGCACGATCGCGGTGGCGATCGACCCGACCAAGGGCCCGTCCGACCTGGTGACGCCGGGCCATATCTTTCCGCTGATGGCGCGCGACGGCGGCGTGCTGGTCCGCACCGGCCATACCGAGGCGGCAGTCGATATCGCGCGGCTGGCGGGATTGAACGCCTCGGGCGTGATCTGCGAGATCATGAACGACGACGGCACCATGGCACGCCGGGCCGATCTCATCGCGTTTGCCCAGCATCACGGGCTCAAGATCGGCACGATCGCCGATCTCATCGCCTATCGCCGCCGGCACGAGCGCACGATCGAGCGGTCGCTCGAGAGCGTGATCGACAGCAAGTTCGGCGGCCATTTCAAGGCGCTCGTCTATCTCAACCGGCTGAACTATTCCGAGCATCTGGCGCTGGTGAAGGGCGATATCTCCTCGGGCGAGCCGGTGCTGGTGCGCATGCATGCGCTCAACCTGCTCGACGACGTGCTGGGCTGCGGTCTGTCCGGCCGCGGCGGCGAGCTCGAGCAATCCATGCGCATGATCGACGAGGCCGGCCGCGGCGTGGTCGTGCTGATCCGCGAGCCGAGCCCGACGGCACTGTCCGATCAGGTGAAGGCGCGCCTCGGCCAGGGCGAGCCCACGTCCGAGCTGCGCGACTACGGCATCGGCGCGCAGATCCTGCTCGACCTCGGCGTCACCCGGATGGTGCTGCTGTCCAATACCAGGAAGACCGTGGTCGGGCTGGAGGGCTACGGCCTGACCATCACCGATCAGAAATCGATTCCGTTGCCGAAAGTGAAGTCATGAGCAAGCCCCATATCCTGATCGTCGAGGCGCCGTACTACACCGAGCTCGCCGCCGAGCTCCGGGCCGGCGTCATCGAGGCGCTGGACGCCGCGGGCGCCACCCACGAGATCCTGGCCGTGCCCGGCGCCTTCGAGGTACCGGCCGCCATCGCCCATGCCGCCGGCCTGTTCCGCGAGGACGAGAGCGACTGCCCCTATGACGGCTTCTGCGCGCTCGGCTTCGTGATCCGCGGCGAGACCACCCATTTCGATCTGGTCAGCGAGGCCGCGACCAAGGCGTTGCAGGATCTGGCGGTGCGCGACGGGCTCGCCATCGGCTATGGCATCTTCACCGCCGAAAACGACGACCAGGCCTGGGCGCGGGCGCGCCGGTCCGACAAGAACAAGGGCCGGGAAGTCGCCGAGGCATGCCTCGCGATGGTCGAGGTCAAGGCCCGCTTCGCGGCGGCCTCGTGATGGAAGAGGCCAAGAAGCCACGCGCCAAGTCCGGCAACAAGCGCAGCGCGTCGCGCCTGGGCGCGGTGCAGGCGCTCTACCAGATCGAGATGACTGGCGTGGCACCGGCCGTTGTCGTGGTCGAATATGCCAAGCATCGCCTGGGCCAGGAGATCGACGGCGACCAGTTCCTGCCGGCCGACGCCACCCTGTTCGAGGAGTTGGTGCAGGGCACGGTCCAGCATCAGGCCGAACTCGATCGCACCATCACCCCGGCACTCGCCGCCGATTGGCCGCTCGACCGGCTGGAGATGATCCTGCGCGCGATCCTGCGCGTGGCGACGTTCGAGCTCGTCCATCGGATCGACGTGCCGGTCAAGGTCGTCATCACCGAATATGTCGACATCGCCCATGCCTTCTTTGCCGGCAAGGAACCGGGCCTGATCAACGGCGTGCTCGACCGGCTCGGCCGGGAGCTGCGTCCGACCGAGTGGGCCTGAGCCGGACCCGATGACGGGCCCGGCCGACAAGCCTGCCGATCTCGGCGAGTTCGGCCGGATCGCGAAGTTCTTCGCGCCCCTCGCGGCGACACCCGGCGCGCTCGGCCTGACCGACGACGCAGCACTGGTCGATTGCCCGGCCGGCGAGCGGCTGGTCGTGACCGTCGATGCCATGGTCGAAGGCGTGCATTTCCTGCCCGACGATCCGCCCGATCTGGTTGCGCGCAAGCTGGTGCGCGTCAATCTCTCCGACCTGGCAGCCATGGCGGCCCGGCCGGTGGGATATCTGCTTACGACCGCCCTGCCCAAGAGCCGAGGCGACGACTGGCTCGCCGGCTTTGCCGCGGGCTTGGCCCAGGATCAGGCGGAATTCGGCATCACGCTGCTGGGTGGCGACTCGGTCTCGACCCAAGGGCCGATCAGCCTGACCCTGACCGCGTTCGGCCGGGTCGCGGACGGCGCCGAGGTCCGGCGCGGCGGCGCCAGGCCCGGCGATCTGGTATTCGTCACCGGCACGATCGGCGACGGCGCGCTGGGCCTGGAGGCCGCGCAGGGCAAGCTCGACGGTGTGCTCGATCCGGTCGATGTCGCCTATCTCGCCGACCGCTACCGTCTGCCGCAGCCGCGGGTCGGTTTGGGGCCGCGGCTCTCCGGCCTCGCCAGCGCCATGATGGACGTCTCGGACGGACTTGTCGGCGATCTCGGCCATATCTGCGAGGTCTCTGGCGTCGCCGGCCTGATCGAGGCGGGGCAGGTGCCGCTCTCGGCCGCTGCGGCACGCCTGCCGGATCGGCTCGCCACCGTGCTGACCGGCGGCGACGATTATGAGCTGCTGTTCACGGCACCACCGGAACGGCAGGCTGCGGTCCAGGCCGCGGCCGTGGCCGCTGGGGTGCCGGTGACCGTCATTGGCCGAATCGAGGCGGGGCAGGGCGTGCGCGTGCTCGATCCGGCCGGCGGTGCCTTGGCGCTGACGGGCGTCGGCTGGCGGCATTTCTGAATGGTGCCGGTCATCCGCCGGGCAGTGCCCGCCGACTGCGCGGCGTTGACGCAGATGCGCCTCGATTTCGTCCGCGAGTCGCATCCTCATCGGGTGGTGTCGGCCGAGTTCGCCGCGGCGACACGCCGCTTTTTCGAGGAACGGCTCGGCACCTCGGAGCCCGTCGCCTTCTGGCTGGTCGAAGCGGATGGGCAGGTCATCGCCCATGCCGCCTTGATCCTGTTCCAGAAGCTGCCGAACCTGTCGAACCTGAGCGGCCGCGAGGGCTACGTCTCGAACGTCCTGACCTTGGCGGCGCATCGTCGCCGCGGCGTTGCCGCCGCCCTGCTGGAGGCAGTCACGGCCGACGCCCGCGAACGCGGCATCGGTCGACTCTGGCTCTATACTTCTGCGGACGGCGAGCCGCTCTACGCCCGCGCCGGCTTCGAGCGGGCCGCCAGCGGCGCTGCCCCGATGATGGAACTGTTGCTGAACGAAGGTTGATCGAACGGCGATGGCCGCCGACCGTGGCTAGTCCTCTTCGCTATCCGCGAAGAAATACGTGCCCAGCAGCTTCTTCATCTCGCCCACCACCCGGTCGCGCTCGGCGACGGTCGGCTGGTCGAGCGCATAGGCCAGCAGGCGGTCGCCGGCTTCGGTCACGATGCGCAGGCGCAGGTCCAGCTCCGGCGTCGATTCGATGCCCAGGCCGTCGACCATGAAGCCCTTCACCATGCCGGCGAGGCCGCCCTCGGGCTTGGAATGGCCCTCGCGGGCGGCGGAGCTGACATAGCGGCCGCCGTAGGCGATCGTCCTGAAGTCCGGGCGTTCGTCGAGGAAGGCGACGAAGGCGTCGATCACCGCGCCGAGCAGGGCTGGACCGTCCTCTGGCGGGTTGAACATGAGCGCCTGGATCAGCAGGCCCTGGAAATCCTCGAGATGCCGCGCGGCGATGGCGTCGACGATCGCCTGCTTGTCGGGAAAGAAGCGGTAGAGCGCGCCGACCGAAACCTCGGCCTCACCTGCGATCATGCCGGTCGTCACATCCTCGAGCGGCACGCCGCGGCCGAGCAGGCGCGAGGCCGCGGCGAAGATCCGCTGCACGGTCTCCTGGCTGCGCTCCTGCGACGGGCTGCGTCGCGCGCCCACCATGCGGACCTCGCTGCCGTCGCCCGCGGTATTCTGATCAGCTTTCGCCTTGGCCATGCGCTTCCTATATCGTCGCAACGCGCTGACCGCAATTGACACACGTCATATCGCTGTGCAAAAACGCGAATACGACATCGCGTTCGTGATGTCGCTCAGCCCCGGACACAATCCTACAGATCGGGGCCCGAATTTAGGAGGTCCCCAGTGGGCATATCGCTCTTGCAGACCGTGAAGGTCGGCAGCTACGTCGTGAAGCAGCATTTGCTGCGCAACAAGCGCTATCCGCTCGTGCTGATGCTGGAGCCGCTGTTCCGCTGCAATCTTGCCTGCAACGGCTGCGGCAAGATCGATTATCCCGATCCGATCCTGAATCAGCGCCTGTCGGTCGAGGAATGCCTGGGGGCCGCCGACGAATGCGGCGCGCCGGTCGTGTCGATTGCCGGCGGCGAGCCGCTGCTGCATCGCGACATGCCGAAGATCGTCGAGGGGCTGATCGCCCGCAAGAAGTTCATCTATCTCTGCACGAACGCGCTGCTGCTCGAGAAGAAGCTCGACCAGTACAAGCCCAATCCGTACCTGACCTTCTCCGTCCATCTCGATGGCGGCGAGGCCGAGCACGACCATGCGGTCAGCCAGGAAGGCGTCTATGTGAAGGCCGTGGCCGCGATCAAGGCGGCGAAGGCCCGGGGCTTCCGCGTCACCATCAACACCACCCTGTTCGACGGCGCCGATCCGGAGAAGGTCGCCGACTTCTTCGACGACGTCGAGAAGATGGGCATCGACGGCATCATGGTCTCGCCGGGCTACGCCTATGAGCGCGCGCCGGACAAGGAACATTTCCTCAACCGGACCAAGACGAAGCAGCTGTTCCGCGACATCCTGAAGCGCGGCGAGGGCGGCAAGAAATGGGGCTTCAACCTGTCGCCCCTGTTCCTCGATTTCCTGGCCGGCAACCAGACCTATCATTGCACGCCCTGGGGCAACCCGGCGCGCACCGTGTTCGGCTGGCAGCGCCCGTGCTACCTGCTCGGCGAGGGCTACACCAAGACCTACAAGGAATTGATGGAGACCACCGACTGGGACGCCTACGGTACCGGCAACTACGAGAAGTGCGCCGATTGCATGGTCCATTCGGGCTACGAGGCGACCTCGGTCACCGACACGATCAAGCATCCCTGGAAGGCGGCGATCGTAGCGCTCAAGGGCGTCAAGACCGACGGCCCGATGGCGCCGGACATCTCGCTCGCCAACCAGCGCCCGGCCGAATACGTCTTCTCGCGCCATGTCGAAGAGAAGATGGCCGAGATGGCCCACAAGCCGAAGGGCGTTGAAGTGGCGCACGACGCCGCCGAATAAGGCGAGCAAGGACAGAGCCGTGCGGCTGCGGCCGCACGGCTCTGCTATTTGTACTGGCGGTTGAAGTTTCCGCCATGAGAGACTGCGGGAAGTTGAATCTTCCGGATCTTCGTGGATGCCGATCTATCTCGTCGTCGTTGTGCTGCAGATCATCTGCGTCGTTCACGTCATCAAGACCGGCCGAAACCAGATATGGATCTGGGTGCTCGTCCTGCTGTCGATGGCAGGCATCGCAGCCTACCTGATCGTGGAACTGCTGCCTGACCTCCTCGGCGGCCGCTCGGCCCGACGGCTGGCGGCAGGGACCACGCGACGCCTCGATCCCAAGCGCGGCGCCCGTCGCCGGGCTGCCGATCTCGATATGGCGGAGACGGCCGAGAACAAGCGGCTGCTCGCCGAAGAATATATCGAGCTGGGCCGGTTCGACGAGGCCGTCGCTCTCTACGAGAGCGCCGCCACCGGTCCGCATGCGGACGATCCGACATTGCTGCTTGGGCTCGCCCGGGCGCGGCACCGGCGAGGCGACGCCGCGGCAGCATTGGAAGCGCTCGACCGGCTGAAGCAAGCCGAGCCCGATTTCCAGTCGGCGGAAGGCCATCTGATCTATGCGCGCTGCCTTGAAGAGCTCGGGCGCGAGGCCGAGGCGCTGGCGGAGTATGAAGCGCTGTCCACCTATTTTCTGGGTGAGGAGGCGCGCTGCCGTCATGCCATGCTTCTGCTCAAGAGCGGTCGGGTCGAGAGCGCGCAGGCGATCTTCGAGGAAATCCTGAAGCGCGCGTCGCGTGCCACACGGCGCTATCGTCGAGAGCAGGGCGAGTGGATCGAAATCGCCCGGCGTTCGACGGTCGCCGCCTGAAACCGGATTGCTGAATCCAGCGCCCTATCTAAACCATCTGGTCAGCATTCTCGGGGTATCGAGACGAGATCGCTCGATTCCACCTGGAGATGACGTGCCGATGGCTCGCTTCCTTCGCTGCCTGCTGCTGATCCTCGCCGTCGCCGCTCTCGTGCCGGCGATGCCTGCGCATGCGGGCGAAGGCGGGGGCAATCCGGACGGGCCGAACTTCGTCAAGATGCAGGCGATCTCCTTCTCGGTGATCGGCGCCGACAACCACATCCAGCGAGAAGTCCAGGTCCTGGTCAATCTGGAGCTCGAGAAGGGCAAGCTCGAGGCCGCGCTCGATCCGTTCAAGCGCCGTCTGCAGGACGCATTTCTGGTTGCCATGTCGGAGATGTGGGATTCCCGCCCGAGCGACGCGCCGCCGATCTCCGGCGAGGAGATCAAGGCCAAGTTGCTGCAGGTGACGAGCGACATTGCCGGTCCGGGGGTCGTCAAATCGGTCCTGCTGCTCGGCATCGGCGAACGCTCGCACGTCCGTTAAGCGCCGAGATTGACGGGCGCGCCCCGACGCTTCCTCTATGGAGGAAAGCAATGAAGGGGCAGGGCGAGCATGGGGCAGTACGACGTCATCATCATCGGCGGGGGGCATAATGGCCTGGTGGCGGCCGCCTATCTGGCCGCGGCCGGGCTCACGGTAAAGCTTCTGGAGCGCCAGCCGGTCGTCGGCGGTGCCGCGGTGACCGAGGAATTCCATCCGGGCTTCCGCAATTCGGTCGCCTCATACACGGTCAGCCTGCTTTCGCCCAAGATCATCGCCGACCTGGAGCTGCCGGCCTATGGCCTCGAGATCGTCGACCGCAAGGTGCAGAACCTGCTGCCGCTGCCCGATGGCCGGGCGCTCAGGATGCATCTGGATGCGGCGGCGACCCGGGCCGAGATCGCCCGGTTTTCCGCTGCCGATGCCGAGCGACTCGGGGCCTTCGGCGAGCGCCTGGACCGGATCGCCGAGATTATCCGCCGGCTCTGGCTGAAGACGCCGGCCAATCCGGGCGGCGGCCTCGGCGGCTGGCTGCCGGCGATCGAAGCGGCGGGCCTGGCCTATGGTCTCGATCGCGAGTCGCAGCGCGATCTCCTGGAACTGATCGGCTCCAGCGCCGGCGACGTGCTCGACCGCTGGTTCGAGAGCGAGCCGATCAAGGCAGTTCTGGGCTTCGACAGTGTCGTCGGCAATTACGGCAGCCCCTATTCGCCGGGCTCGGCCTATGTGCTGCTGCATCACGTGGTCGGCGAGGTCAACGGCCGGCGTGGCGGCTGGGGCCATGCCCGGGGCGGCATGGGCGCCATCACCCAGGCGATGGCGCGGTCGGTCGCGGCGCGCGGCGGCGACATCGAGACGTCGGCCGCCGTCACCCAGGTGCTGACCGACCGCGGCCGCGCGAGCGGCGTGGTGCTGGCCGACGGGCGCGTGCTTCAGGCCCGCGCAGTCGTTTCCAACCTCAATCCGAAGCTGCTGTTCCGCGATCTGGTCGATCCGGCCGTCGTGCCGGCGGATTTCGCCGCCCGGATGCAGGCCTGGCGCTGCCGCTCCGGCACCTTCCGCATGAATGTGGCGCTCGACCGGCTGCCGGAATTCACCGCGGCGCCGAATCGCGACGGCATCGATCACCTGACCGCGGGCATCATCCTGGCCCCGTCGCTGGCCTACATGGACCGGGCCTATGCCGATGCGCGGGCGTCGGGCTGGTCGCGCGAGCCGATCGTCGAGCTCCTGATCCCCAGCACGCTCGACGACAGCCTCGCGCCGCCCGGCCGCCATGTCGCCAGCCTGTTCTGCCAGCACGTGGCGCCGGAGCTGCCGGACGGACGGTCCTGGGACGACGCCCGCGATACGGTCGCCGACCTGATGCTCGATACGGTCGAGCGCTATGCGCCCGGCTTCAAGGCCTCGGTGCTAGGCCGCCAGATCCTGAGCCCGCTCGATCTCGAGCGCCGATTCGGCCTCGTCGGCGGCGATATCTTCCACGGCCAGCTGGCGCTCGATCAACTTTGGGCGTCCCGGCCGACCCTCGGCTTCGGCGACTACCGCACGCCGATTCGCGGCCTCTACCAGTGCGGGTCGGGCACGCACCCGGGCGGCGGCGTCAGCGGTGCGCCGGGGCATAACGCGGCGCGCGAGATCCTGAAGGACTTCAGCCGGGGGCGTATCGCGCGCGCGTGATTGTCACGCGAGAGTGCCAAACTTCATGCGGCGCGGCGAGGCGGATCGCGGCCCCTCGCTGCGATCGTTTCTGGCGTCTTGTGCGCCTGCGAAATATACCGAGTCGATTTCCGCTTCGGTTGTTTGGGGACGGCAGTAATACCGAGACGGAATCCGCACGGTCATTGTGCCGTCTTTGGCAGTCTGGTATGCAAGACTGTTCGGTCTGCTCGCCTGTATGCACCACGGCCGCTTCGTTCTGCCGGCCGGTGCCCTCCAAAACAACGAATAAGAGGCTTCGCGGCATGGTCATGACGAATTGGATCATCATCGTTTGCGGTGCAATTGCCCTGCTGTACGGCCTCATTGCCGGGCGGCAGGTGCTGGCGACCGATGCGGGCAACGCGCGCATGCAGGAAATCGCCGCCGCCATCCAGGAAGGCGCGCGCGCCTATCTCAACCGCCAGTATCGCACGATCGCCCTGGTCGGCGTCGTCATCTGCATCATCCTCGGCCTGACTCTCGGGCCCAAGGTCGCGATCGGCTTCATCATCGGGGCGACCCTCTCGGGCATCGCCGGCTATATCGGCATGAACGTGTCGGTGCGCGCCAACGTGCGCACGGCCCAGGCGTCGCGCGGGGGCCTCGCGGCGGGCCTCGCCGTCGCCTTCAAGGCCGGCGCCATCACCGGCATGCTGGTGGTCGGCCTCGGCCTGCTCGGCGTCTCGATCTATTATTTCGTGCTGCGCGGCATGGTGGCGGACACCGATCTGCGCTCGGTGCTGGAAGCGCTGCTGGGCCTGTCGTTCGGCGCCTCGCTCATCTCGATCTTCGCCCGGTTGGGCGGCGGCATCTTCACCAAGGGTGCGGACGTCGGCGCCGATCTGGTCGGCAAGGTCGAGGCCGGCATTCCCGAGGATGATCCGCGCAATCCGGCCGTCATCGCCGACAATGTCGGCGACAATGTCGGCGATTGCGCCGGCATGGCGGCGGACCTGTTCGAGACCTATGTCGTGACCGTGGTCGCGACCATGCTGCTGGGCTTCATCTTCTTCACCGGTGCCGCGCGCGACACGGTCATGCTGCTGCCACTGCTGATCGGCGGGGTGTGCATCGTCGCCTCGGTCGTCGGCACCTTGTTCGTGCGCCTCGGCCGGGGTGAGAACATCATGGCGGCGCTCTATAAGGGGCTGGTTGCGACCGGCATCCTGTCGGCGGCGCTCATCGCCTATGTGATCAACGACCAGGTCGGCTTCGGCGGCGCGTTGCAGACCGCGGCCGGTGCCACCATCACCGGCAAGGACCTGTTCATCTGCTCGCTGGTCGGCCTCGCCGTCACCGGCCTCATCGTCGTCATCACCGAGTACTACACGGCGACGAACTATCGGCCGGTCCGTTCGATCGCGAAATCCTCGACCACGGGCCATGGCACCAACGTCATCCAGGGCCTCGCTATTTCGATGGAATCGACGGCGCTGCCGGTGCTGGTCATCTCGGCCGGCATCATCATCGCCTACGTGACGGCCGGGCTCTACGGCATCGCCTTCGCGGCGACCACCATGCTGGCGCTCGCGGGCATGATCGTGGCGCTCGATGCCTACGGCCCGGTCACGGACAATGCCGGCGGCATCGCGGAGATGGCCGACC
>Ga0209166_10002174_pt1 | contig 15249 bp, 15 predicted proteins | sample Coa_R1_3_FD_187151 | JGI IMG/M metagenome (GOLD analysis project Ga0209166, IMG submission 187151) | Surface soil microbial communities from Centralia Pennsylvania, which are recovering from an underground coalmine fire - Coalmine... | ecosystem: Environmental > Terrestrial > Soil >... | reverse complement strand
AACGCAGGACCATCGCAACTCGGTGGCTGGATTATATCCTAACTTTGGACCGAATCGGTGCGATGTGCGAGCTAGCGCCGTTCCCGAAGATCTGGTGCATGGCGTTAACGCGCCTTTGAGATGGCGGCTCCGGCAGCGGCACCGAGAACAAACCACTTGGCGGCGCGGGTTATCCGGCGCAGGGCACTTCCCCCTTTGGCTGCACGGATGGCGGCGTCGCGCTCCCTGGTCAGGGCGAGCGTCTTGGTTTTTTCGTCGTGCAAGTCACTCTGGGTGGCCTGCAGCTTGGCTTGACACGCCTTGCAATCCAGAGCGAAATCGTAGAGCGGCTTCAGGTCGGCGGCCGGAAGGATGGTGTCGCCCGGATGGCTCGATTTTGGCGTGGGGTTGTCCGGCAGGAGATTGCCCTTGGCTGTTTTGTTCACGAGGCCGTTAGAGTTGGTTGCCGCCTCCTCGGTCGTACCTTGCGCCGGCGGCTGAGGCTGGCTCTGGAGCGCGATGGGGGCAGGCAAAGGAATTATGTTGGGAAGAGCCTTGAGTATCTGAGCGGGTGTCACTGTTGCTTGTTTCTGTGCGTCGATTTGCGCAAGCGTTTGATTTAGGAGCGTGTCCCGGTCGTGCTGGCTGGCCGTGGCTTCGGAGATGGTTTTCTGGGCGGCGGCGAGTTGGCCGGCGAGCTGCGCGCGATCCCGGCGGTCGGCCTCCCAGGCGGATAGGATTATGATCGCGAGCACAACCGGAAGTATTGTCTCTGTAAGGCGCAACCAAATTCGCGAAGTCATGAGTTTTTTCTTTCAAGGGCGCCCTGTCGCTGCTCTATGGAGCGCAAGGCTGCTTTCCCTTACAGGTAATGCGCGCGACGGGCGAGAACTTGGCCCGGATACGCGGGATTCGCTCCACCGTTCCATGCAAGCAGACCGCGGGTGGTGTCGCCGTCCATGGCGTCGAGTTTCTTTCGCAATAATTTGCAGCCCACGGCGAGGCCTTGCTCGGGGTCGCAGAGCGCGCAGAGAAACAATCCGTCAAAGCCCATTTCTCGGGCGACTTGGCCCATCACCTGCATGAGTCCCCAGGAAAATCCGCGCGCGTATGCCTCCGAAGCTGTGATCTTGTTGTTCGTGAAGAGATGCGCGACATATTTGGCGAAGAACGCCGGCTCATAGCGCATGGCCCAGGGATTCCAGGAGGATTCCTGCTCGACGATAGCGCAAACTAACGCCGGGTCGAGCGATTGCGAGGCGGCGGCTCTGCGCGTGACAGTGATGAGTTGGGATGGAGCATTCATTGGAAGTCGGAGTGCTATTTAGGCTATGAGCTTCATGGAATTCTTTCGTTTGGCTATTGCGTTGATTGCGCTGGCTGCAGCACCCGGGCGAGTGTCGAGCAGGGAATCCCCTCCACTGCCGGATTTTCCTTTCGATCAGCCTAGCGAGTACGAATTCCACTTTAGGCAGGTCCGCAGTCGCGAAGTGACGCTGGTACTAGAAGTCCAATCATTAGATGGCCCGCCAAACCGAGCAGTCTTGACACATCTCAAGACAGTGATCGAGGTGTCTCTTGCCGATCACAGAGGCAGGCTCGTTTGCAAGGTCGCTGGGTCGCCCGTCGATGGAGTTAACAGGGACGGATGGGTTCTCGAAAGCGACGGCTTCTGGCACTTTGGCTGCCGCGAAATGAAGTTGCAAAGGTCTGAGCGCTACACCCTCAAGATACGCATTCGAGAAGTGGACCCAAATACGCCGAGGATAAGACACACGCCGACTTTTCAGCGTAGCGACGACTTCTGGCTATAGAGTCTGCCGCTGGTCCATTCAGCGGTAGCGATGATGGCTGTGAAGATCGACGAAGCGCACCAGGGGCGGCTCGTGCAGGTCAATTCCCTGCCCTTGCGCAATCTCGCGCAGCGCGGAATAAATGTGCGGCAGATGGTTTGTGGCGATATCGCGCACAAACGCGCGCACGATTTCGTCGTCGCGCATGCGGCGGTGCAGCCAGCGCAGAAACAGGATGAATTGCACGCCGCCGGAAGCGAGAGCGGCCAACACTCCGTACCAATGAAGAGGCATGAGAACTTCCTCGCAGCAGGGCTCTGGCGGCCCGAAGACGATCGTGTCGCAATAGTGTTACGCGATCGCCGGCGCACAGGCTGAAGCCTGTGCCACTATCCGAACAAAGCGGACGGCAGTGCGCCGAGCGTGGCTCCGAGACCGGAGCCGAGCGAACTGAAGAATCCCGGGCTGGGCCGCGACACGCTGGCGCGCACGCCGAGCAGTTGCGAGGGAATGCCAAGCGTGCGGCCGAGAAGGTTCGTGTCCACGCCGAAAAGGCCGGAGAGCCCTTGCAGGGCAGCCATCTGCCGCTGGAACGCGGTGTTCGTGAAGGCCAGCTGGTTCTGCTGCGCCTGATTCCCTTCGGCGATGCCCTTCTGGCGAGCGAGTTCGTCGGTGAGCTCGCTGAAACCGGCGGGGTTGTTGGTGCGCGCGACGCGATTGGCCGCGGACTGCTGCAGCGAATTGAAAGCGCTGGCGAGCGCGCCCTGCGATTGCCCGGTGACGGCGGCCTTGTCTGCAGGGCTGAGGCCGGGATTGTTCAGAATGTTCTGAAACTGTGAGTTGAGTACATTCCCGGTCTGCTGTTGTTGATTGAGGAATTGTTGATTGAGCGCATTGATGCTGGCGAGCTGCTGATCCGTCATATTCTGAGTTTGTGTTTGTGCGCGGCTCATGATGAAAACCTCCGGATTCGTTCAGTCATTTACGGCGTGAGTCTCTTGCAGTACGGCGTCCAGGTATCGTCGCGCCGCCAGCCGAGGCGCTCGATGCGCCGGCCGAATTTGCCCGCGATTCGCGGAGGCAGCCAGGCGTGAACGTCTTCGAGGCCTCGCTGCCAGGCGTCGCGCTCCGTGGCGGCGTGAAGACCGAGCAGCCATCGCCAGCGGTCGCGAGGTGTGCCCGCCTTCGGGTCGAGGAGCAAATAGGCCTCGGCCGTCAGGCGAAGCAACGCCGCGCCGATGATTTTTTCCTGCGGCGGTTGGCAGTTGTTGGATTCGCCTTTTGCGTCCGCATCCGAGAGAACCAGTTTCGTTACGAAGAGCGGGTTGCTCAAATCCGGCAGCGGATAATCGAAGCCTTGTGCCGCATGTATCGCGCGCAGAGCGTCGAGGTCCGATTCCCGATATTCGCGGACGAGCATAGCGAGGGCGGCTACAGCGACGGTGGTTACAGAATCGTTTGGCGCGTGATGCGCGAGCCGGGATGGACGCCAAAACCGTTTCCGCCGCGAACCTGGCCGTTGGGAAGCACGCCGCTGCCGCTCGAAGGAAGCGGTGTTGGCCCGGTCGAGCCGCCGCCGGTCACGGCCGTTGGCGGCGAACCAAACGTAATGGGAGCGGACGGTAGCGAGCCGACGTATTGCGAGTACGCGCGCCAGTAGAGCGTCTGATTGCCGAGCTGCAAGTACAAATTGCGCGAAGCGCCCATGAAATAAACGCGCGGCGAACGAAAGGCCGGCGTGGTGTCCGACTCCGCAAAATAAAAAAGTCCGGGGCGCGCGTCCGACGGATCGCTTATGGAAATATCGAACCAGCCGTTGGAAGCTTGCACGTGGATCGAAGCAACCGCGGCCGGTGCGGGCGCCGGCGTGCTGGGATCGACGCCCGCACTCTGGCTCGTGGCGTTCAGGGACGCAACGATTTTCGTGAGCGTTTCGTAGAGGTACGGATCGCGATCCTTAATCGGCGCGAGTTGTGCAACGGTTAGCATGAGGCCGCTTACAACTTTTTAGGCTCACTTCAGCAGGGACACACTATAAATGACCCTGCACAAACGAAAAGCTCTTTACATCTAATTCAATCCGCGGACCGGGGACCAGGGATCGACGCGGACGGAGGGCGTGAATTTTTGCAGCTTGAACCACGCTCCGGGCTGATTGGTGCTCACTTGAAACGCAACGCGTTCGCCCAGGACGTTGATGGGCAGCTCGAGATCCTTCAACGACGGCGAGCTGAGCGGCAGCGGCTGCTGGGCCTGCGACGCGCTTGCGGAATCGATGAAGCTGGTCAGAGATAAATTCCCGGCGCCTTCGACGAACATCGTCAAATAGCTGAAAAGTTTGCGGTGCGCGCCGAGATTGAGTGCTTGTTCGACCGCGCGCTCGGGGAAATAGTGCGTCGTGTAGTAGCTCGCGATAGCCGCGCCATCATCGGAGAATTGCGAATCGCTCAGTTGGTAGACCTTGCCGGTAGCCCCGCCGCCGCCCACACCAGGCAAACCTCCGCCGATGGCGACGAGCGCGGTGCCGTTGGTGCGCTCGATCAAAGCGCAAGAATTAGCGGCGATGGTCCACGGCGACCACTTGCGCGTTTTGTCCGTCGCGGTTTTGCGGCCGGTGAAAGTGATGTTGATGGGTGGCCGGGAAGCGATCATGTCCGCATCGTCCAGGTCGCGGTAGTCGAGCATGAGGACCTTGTTCGGCGAGGTCGCCGTGCCCAGGGGAACACCAACCAGAATGCGGCGCTCCTTGGTGTCCACGGTAACCCAAAGCGTGTGGCCGTACTGCCAATTAATCTGGTTCCAGGTAGGCTGAATTTCCTGCGAGATTTTGATGGGTTCCCCGCCACTGAAGATGTAGAGACCAGTGCGGTGCGCGATAACCACCCAATCTTCGCCGATGCCTACGCCGCGAACGGACGGCGTGCCGAGCCGCCGGGAAACTTCCGCGATGGACCACAGCGAAGGTTCGTTCGTGCCGTCGTCTTGCGTGACGTGCAGCGAATGCTCCTTCACAAAGTAGAGCCGCTCGCGCAGCTTGAAGGCCGCGCGGATGGCCTGGCCGTTGTTTTCGGCGACGCTGAGAAGCCCGTTGATGCCGTCGTAACTTTCGGGATCTTCGACGCGGCTGGCGCGGACGAGAGAAGCGTTCACGGGAGTCGAGGTGGGAAAAATCTCGATGCTGTCGATATAAAACTGGCCGCCCGTGTTCGGAGTTCCGTCCGCATAAATGCGCAACGCAAGATCGCTCGGAATCGTGGCGAGAGGCGCGGTCAATTGGGCGGAATACTCGACGTAACCAGTCGTGAGTTGAGCGGCTGTGAGCTGCAAGCCTGTCGTGTTGATTCCGGCGCTCTGGCTGAAGAGGTGCAAGTGCAGAGTGCCCTGGGAAAGCGTGACGTTGCGCGCGCAGTGGGCACGAATGGTGTAGTCCGTGTTGGCCTGAATCAGCGGCGCGCCAAGCGAATCCTGCACGGCGGCTTGCGTCATCAGCCCGCGAGTTGGCGTCGAGCCATTCCCGACGATCGAATACGCCGCGCCCCACACAACGAAACTCTCTTCATCGGTGGCGCCGGGAGCAAAAACGGAATCCGGAGTCCAGCCCAGCGGATAATGCGGCAGCGATGGGCCGGTGAAACCTCCATCGAAACCGAGGTTCACCCAGTTGTTCATTTTGTTGCGTTCGCCCCACCAGAAGAGGCGCTCAGAGTATTCCGTGACGCCGGCGCAATCACCGAGTTCGATGAGACGAAAGAGATTGTCGACGTTCGTTCCGGCAAGGAGAATCGCGTCGGAGAAATCCACGGTGACGGAAGTCGTTGTGTTGTCGGCGATCACCATGTTTCCGCTGAAGAGTGTCGAGCCGCTGCTGGTGTAGAAAAAACTGGCGCCGCCCGCGCCGGTGAAACACAATATGCGGGCGATGACATTCGACGGACCTGTGGGGATATTGGTGACGACGGCGCGTTTGCCGCCGCTTGCGGTCCAGGAAGTTGCCGGACCAGGTTTGGTCAGATAGCCCTGGCGCGTCTGAAAAATCACGGAGACCTGGTGCACTCCCGCATCCACGCTGCCCGCGGCTGCGGCGGTTCCACCTCCGGATGCAGCCAGGCCTCCGGCGCTCGCGGTGAATGTGAAGTGCGTGCTGTCGGGAACGGCCGTAACGGGAAATGTTCCGTTATAGCCCGCGACGCCAATCCCGCTGGTGGTGACGAGTTGACCGACGACCAAGCCGTGCGCTGAAATGGTCTGAACGGTGGCGGTCGCGGAGGCCGCCGTGCCGCCGCCGGAAGCGGCGAGGCCAGACGCGCCTGCGATGTACGTGAATTGTGTGCCGCTTGGCGCGGCGACAACCGCGTAGGTGCCGTTGTAGCCGGCGACTCCCACTCCGGCGATCGTTACGGACTGTCCGGCGGAGAGTCCGTGCGGCGTGGTAGTCGTGATGGTGACGAGAAATCCGTTTTCCGTTGCGCCGCTGGGGCTGGCGGCAATCGTAACGGCGGCCGGCTGCGTAGCGCCGTTCGGGCTGGCCGTGACGGTGACAATCACATTTTCATCGACGACGGTCGGTGCGCCGCCTGGACCACTCTGGCTGACGCGATCGAAATTCGTGTCGTCAAACTGGCGGGGCAAATCGTTGCCGATTTTGCCGTCGCTGATGGCGAGATACTCGCGGCCAAAGATGGTGGTCGAGTTCGCGTAAGCGTTGGGAGTGAGGTCGCTGGCGATGCTGGCGAGCGTTCCGGGAGTTGTTTCCTTGTAGAGTATGCCGTTGGAGTCGAGCACCAAGGTGCGCAGCGCGGCGTTCAGCGTCTCGTAAGTTTTGAGGTAGTTGATGGTCGGGTTGCCGCTGAGCGGGCCGAAAAGCGTTTGCAGTCCGGGCCGCGTCAAAACGCCGCCGTTGCTGAAGACGACGTCCTGGCAATCGGGAGAGACTCCGTGCGGCAGATCCGCTGGAGACATGTCTGTCACCAGCCCGCCGAAAATCTCGATGGGTGCGTCGAATGATCCTGCTGTCGTCATTTCTCGTAGTGTTCGCTAAGCGAGTGAAATATCTGGCTTGGTTCGCAGGCGCGTCCGGAGGACGAGCTGATTTCATGAGGCGGCGGAAAATCGCCGCCTTCTTTATTTTTCCGTGAGCTGGCCGCCAGCTCCGCGCGAGTTACGCGCTACTTCCCTTCCTGGTGCGGTTGCTTCCCTGCCCTGTCCTGGCCTGCTGAACCGTCCCGACGTGGTTTCTCGGCGGGAACGAGCCCGTACTGCGCGGCTTTTTCGCGATCGAGGATCGCGCCGCATGAGCGGCAGACCGCCACGCCATGCTTTATCCTTTCCGCGCATACGGGGCATTCGGCGAGCGGCTTCGGATCGTAGAGCCACTGCTTTTCCAGGCCGAGCTGACGCGCGGCGCGCCGCTCGAGATCGGTGATGAACATGGGATTTTTCGTGCGTTCCCATTCCAGGTCGGCGGCGGCGACCAGCTTGCGATGAAATTCTTCCAAGCGCCTGCGGGCGTCAGCAAGCTCTCCTTCGGTAGGCTTTTCGCCGGCGGAGACAAACACGCCGTGGAAACTTCCTTCGCCGGAATCGCCATTGAGCTCTCGCGCGATGTCTTCCGCAACTTCGCGCGCCGTGATGCGGTACTCCATGGTGCGTTTGTCGCCCAGATCCATCACGCCGGTACAGCCGCGAATGGGCGTGATCGCGAAGGCTTCGCCGGATTCGGGAGAATTGATCTGCAGCGAGCCGAAGTAGGTGCGATGGCGCGGCGGCCATTTTTCCATCGAGATGTTGACGAGCGAGACGGTTTCCGATTGCGTGGCTGCAGCTGCTGACATGTTGAAATACCTCCGTGGAGCTTTCAAACGACAAGGCGAGAATTCAGAAAACAATTCAAACAAAGGTCAGAATAAAAAGTTCAAAAACCAAGGGGCCGTGCAGGGCTGTTCGTGTTACTGCATGCGGTATTGCACAACGACATTGGCATCCGCCGGGCTTGTGGTGCATCCGGCAGCGGCGGTCTGCACGGCAATCGTCACGGCGGCAGCCGCCGCATAGTTTTGTGTGATCGGTCCGGAATCATTGGCCGCGGCGGAAATCGTGACGTTGACGGGGCTCGTGCCGTCCGTGAGCCTCACCACGGCGTTGGTGGTACAGCCTGACGGCGCGGTCTTGGCCTGCACCTGCACGCGAGTAATGGTCACGGCCTTATCGAGCGTCCAGGTCGCTCCCGTCCACGTCGCCGTGAGAGCACCGGGCAGGAACGTGTTTTGCACGCCGCGTGGGCTGGCCGTGAAGGATTCGGAGCCGAAGGCCACGCCCTGCGTAAAGTGTTGCGTCTTCGTCCAATCCTGTTCGACGTCCAGATGTCCGAGGGGATGCAAATTGCCGCCGGACCAGTTCTTCAACGTGGCCACGTTGCCGGAAATAATGAGTCCGGGCGACCCAGAAGTTATGTTTGTGTCGGTGAAGGTCAACGCTACCGCGCCGTTTTTGTAGCAAGTGAGCGCTCCGCCTGGCGCCACCTCCAGCCGAAGAATATCGCCCGCCGCTCCGGTTGACCCTGCGCTAGTGATGTTGGTCGACGAGCCGTTCACCACGCGCTGGATGTAAATGTTCGTGGTGTCTTCCAGGCAATCGTAATACGTCGATGTGCTTCCCGTTCCGCTCGCCAGTACGCTCACACCGGGAAAGTCCGTCGTGCCATTTAATGCCGTGATGGTGGCCTCGGCAAATTGCGAATTGGAAAAAGAGTTTGCGTTCCAGAACGCGGAGTTCGCTGCGGAAGCTGCCGTGCCCTGAATCTGGTTCGAGGCGATGTTCAGGCCGTTCTGCTCGACGGTCCAGTTGGAGCCGATGGCCCCATTGGCCCTCGTGGCGTTGTCGTAGGCGCTGTTCAGATAGCTCGTAACCGGCACAAACCCCGACACGTCGGGCAAAGTCTGCGTGCGGCTGGCCGTGAGAGGCGCGGGCGCGAGCACGTCCGTGAAATTGTTGGCCATCTTGAGCTGATACGTGCTGATGCCGTTCGAGTTCAAGGACGAGGAGATGGCGGAGTTTGTCGTTGGCGGCGAGTTGTTGCAATTTAGCGAACTGGTGTCCACGTACGGCGTCACGCCGCCGACATATGCGGTGCTGCAAGGCGTGATGATGGTTAGGAAGCCGTCACGATACGGCCGATAACCCACCGCGCCCGTGGGCAGAGCAGGTGGCGTCAACGTGACCGTTTGATTTCCGCTTGTGGTTGTCGCGGACACGGTGGGTCCGATGGTGGTCTCTCGCCCATTTACGTCTACAGCGGTAATCGAATACGTGTGTACGCCGACGGGCACAGAGCCCCCGGCGCTCACCACGGCCGAGGCTGGAGCCGCAGGGACGGCCATCGGATAGTAAAACTGTCCCGAGCCCAGGACGGCGACAGGCACATTGGCAAAAAATCTTTCCGTAGAAGAGCGATCCAGGCCGGTACTAATCACCTGCGTAGTGGAAGGCAGCCCCGTGGCGCAGCCGGAGAATCCGGATACCATTTCGATGCCTCCGACCGGAGCGCCGGAAAAAAATGCCTGCGAACCCGTCGCGCAGAACGGTTCGATCACTCTCATGTTGCTGATGGACCCCGCGTTGGTGACGTCCACCATCGGAGTGGAGAGGCCGCCAACCGGATCCGCATAGCTCATGCGCTCGATACGAATGGCGTTGATGGTGTAGATGCCGGTGCTGAAGCGAAGCGCGGGATAGTAGCTGCTTTCATTCAGGATTTCGTAGAAGGAAAGGTGGCCGGTTCCGCCGTTGAGCCCGGTCGCGCCCGCCGTATCAAACAGCCACTCCCCGCCGCCCATGTCGGTGTAGTCGAACTCCACGATACCGACGAGTTGCTGAGTGAACGCGCCAAATCCCATATCCACGACGTCCCACAAAGACGGCGGGATGCCCCAGCCGGCCGCCTGCGAGCTGATTCCGCCGTAGCGGAAAAAGAAGTTAAAGCCGCCGCCCATTTTGAGAGCCTGCGAGAAACCTCCGCCGCTCATATATACGTTGTCGTAGGTGATCGTCGTGACGTTGTTGCCCGTGTTGTCCTGATCCTGAACGACGCAGCTCTGATAGGCCTGCAGACACTCCTCGTTCAGGTTTTGAAAGGTCACGTCGCTGCTCGAGCCGGGCTCCAGGAGGAACATGGGATACGCGACGCCCAGAATGCGGGTCGTAACATATTTTCCGAAGGATGGACCAGCGCCATTTCCGCCGGCCCCTTGAATCGTGCCTTCAATTACGTTTCCCGAGCCCGGGATGATCGGATAGTTGACGAGGAGCTGGGCGCCGAGTTGCAGCCTGGTATTCTGCGGGCAGCCCGTCGAAAGGTTCAGGGGAGAATTCAATACATACAGAGAACCTTGCGGATTCGAGGCCGGAACAAAAATAGTTCCGCCGTTGACTCCCATCGGAGTGGATGCACACAGAGCAAGAATGTTGGGCCCGTTGTCGTGAAAGACCGTTGCGGAGGTTACCGTCGCGGCGGCGTTGCTCGCGAGCGTGATGGTATTTCCGGCGATGTTGGTGATGGTTGTCGCCAGTATGCCGTTCGTGGGGCTGCTGGGCGGAGTCGTGGGAACGTAGGTTGGAATATGCGGCGCGGAGATCCCCCAATCGATAAAGGCGCTGTCCATGCCCTGGCTGACGCCGACAAGCGAATAGGCGCCCGCGCCTTGCGAGCGGTAAATGTAATAGCCCATGACGGCGTAGGGCTGCATGCTCCATTGCACGAGGTTCTTGGCAACAACCTGCGCCGTCCCGCCGCTCGGACAATAGGTTCCGTTCGGCAGCGTGGCGATATCCACGGTGAATGTCGTGGAGCTGGGCGTTGAGGCGATGGTCCAGGAGCCCTCGACGGCCGTCGTGCCAGACGTCCCTCGCGGAATGTTGACGGGCACGCCGCTCTGGAAATTGTGCGCGGCAGTCGTCGTGAACGTGACTACGCCGTTGTTCTCGACGCATCCATTGGCGGCAATGTTGGCGCTGTTGACGCCGAGCGTCGCGGCTCCCGTGGTAGTCGTGAACGCGGAGCTTGCCGCGCTCAGTTCCCCGTGAAATCCGATGGTAACCACTTTGTAGTTCCAGGTCGTTGTGCCGTTCAGGATGCCCTGTGGAGTTACGGCGCTGGGAGTTTGCGCGATCACGGTGGCGCTTCCGCCAATCGTGCAGGGCGAGCAGTTGATGTGCGTGACGTTGAAGGTGAAGCTGACCGCGCCGGGCATGTTCACAACGGCAAACGTTCCATTGAACGCCGCGTCGGTCGAGCCGGCGATCACCACATTCGAGCCGGGGGAAAAGCTGCCCGGCGTCCCGAGCGTCAACGTCGCGACGTTGCTCGAGACGCTGATGCTCGAAACGGGAAATGGCGCACCCGGAGCGAGCATCGTGGGCGCGACGCCCGCCGTGGGAATGGCTACGCCATGACCGACGAGAAAATCGCTCACTCCGCCCGAGCAGGTGATCTGATTGCTGGAGGCGGTTGTGTTGCACGTAATCGTCGGCGGCGTTGTGCCGCTGTAATAAGCGCCGTAGCGCAATAAGTCGAAAAAGGGATTCGGACCTTTGGTGTGGAAGTCCGCGTCAATATTTTGCGGCGCGGTGAAAGTATTCGATACGTTGGTCTGCGCGCCGGTGCCGGGACCGAGGGGACCGATCTCCGTTCCGGTTTCGTCCTGATAGTAGAGCCGCTTGTCGGTGGACTTCGTGTAGAGATTCACGGTGCCCGCGCCTGGCGCGCCGGGCGCTGTCCCCTGGTTGCTGAGATTCAAGGTGCCGCTGGCCAGCGAGCCGACCACCGTGGTATTCCCGGAAACAGTGAGGTTGCCGCCGAGGCTCAGCGAAAACGCGCTGACGGCTCCCGTGAAAGTTGGCGAAGAGGGATCGTTGGGGAGGATGACGTTGGGAAGCTGCTTGGTGGTGATACCCGGTCCGGAGAGTTCGATTTCGTATTTTCCTGGAGCAGCGTAGAAAGAATAATTTCCGAGGCCGTCGGTGATGGTGGGATTGGCAAGAGCTTGCGTGAGCGCTGCGTCGGAATAAATCAGGGCGAGCGGCGCGCAGGGCTGGCCTGAGGCGGGCATGGCGCAGACACGCACCGTGGCGCCGGCAAGAGGAATTCCGCGCGAATTGAAGACGATATCGTCCTTGCGCGAGCCTTGCGCGTGCGTCGGTATGACAGGCCCCGGAAGGACGTGCAGCGCGAACGCCAGCAATCCCCAGAAAAACGTCATCGTAGTGACGCGCCGAAAGCCCGGCTGGGCTGACGGGCGAGACGCGATTTTTGATCGTATCATGCGGCTGCCTCTGCAAAAGGGTGGAATCAGCAACGGTGGTGTCAACTACTGCAGCTTGCGGGCTGTGATGGTGATTTGGACGACGTCGGATGTGACGCTCGCCGGATACGCGCCGGCAGTTAGTTCCGTGCCGCCGCCCGTAAAGGCTTTCAGCTTCCAGTTGTTGAGCGCGCTACCCGCAACGGGCACGTAGTATCCCGCATTGCCGTTCTGGCTGTCGGCAAAGACCTGGATGAGTTGCGTGCTGGGCAGTTTGTCGGCGACGGTCGTGAAATCGAGCGTGTCGCCGCCCGTCGGATAGTTTCCCGAAAACGCGAGCGATCCGATGGCGTAGAACAAGTTGCTGCCGGAGCCGTCTTCGTTGCTCTGCAAAAGCGTGATCGTGATTGGCATGAATGCTCCTTTGCGTTGTAGCCGCGGTCTTCAGACCGCGGGATGTTTCGCGTGATCTTGAGAACGAATTGGCCGCGTATCCAGGACCGGACTTATGCGGCGTATAGGCCCGCCCTCTGAAGAGTGCGGCTACAGCGCGAGCCCGGCGGATACAAGGGCGACCAGAAATCGCATCCACAGAGCACGGCGGAGACACTCAGAAAGGTGTGTACCCGCTGCGCGCGGAGAACGGCCTGCGCCGCCTGGCCGATTGTTGTTCGCGGCGAATTGCGGCACTGAGCAGATCCTCGATGGCGTCCGCGGCGGCGTCATCCCACTTTTCGGCGAGCGGACTGCCGCGCGCCCACCCTGCGAGCGCCGCTGTCGCGTACGCAATGGCTTCCTGCGCGTTGCGAATCAGTACGGGAGATGTGGCGTCCGCGAAATCCGGATACGCTTTCAGATAGCGCAAGCGAATCTGCGTGTCCTGTGTGGCGCCTAGGAAATAAATTCCGTCCGCGCGCCACTCCCAAACGCTGAGCGTTACATCCTGCACGCGCGAAGGCAAGCCGCCATGCTGCGTGAGGTCCACCATTTCTAGAAAATCGTCGGTCGAGCCGTTGGGCCTCTCCCAGATTTTTACCGGCACAAGCAGATCCGTCGGAAGTTGATTTGGCGGCGCGGTCGCGTCGGTGATGGAGACTTGCAGCGACGTGTCGGTTTGCGTGACGGCCGGAACAATCAGCAACACGTCATCCTGGATGAATCCGCCGCCTCCCGCATTTCCAAGCGCGCGTTGCAGCTTGCGGTACGCGGAGTTCGCGTAAGGCAAAAGGACTGTGTCCGTAAACAAATTTCCCTGCGCGTCGTTCAACAGCGAGCGCACCAGCGAGGTGATTTGTCCGGCTGTGTTGTACGCGCTTGATCCTACGACTGGCATGAAGAATCCTTTGTTATGCGAGAGCTCGCATGTAGGGGCGCAGCATGCTGCGCCCCTACCAATATAAACTGTGCGATTTTAGTCGTTTGGCAGCGGCGATTTTTGGAGATACGCCGCAACGCCGATGACGGAGTTGATCAGCGCGGCTGCCGCGGCGATGCGCAGCGTGGCGCCCATCCCCGTTTGCAAATTAAAATGCTGCGGATCGATACCCACGGCCGCAAATCCGGTGAGCACGCCACCGGCGCCCCCGCTAACGGCGGCCGCCAGCAAACCCTTCAGCCAGAGTTCAATTCGATTCATATGGGTTCAACACCGAACTTTAGAGTTTCCCTGCACTGTGGCCTATTTTCGTGGACTCAACCGACCTCTTTTGCTTTCATCCGAGTGGCCTACTGCGGTAGAGTACAGAACAAACTTTTGCATCTTCCCGAGGAACACAAGCCATGAAAAATCTTTTCACGAAGTCTTCCTTAATGGCCGTCTTGGCCTGTTCTGCGATCGTTTTCGCCTGCACTCCGTCCCGTATGGCTGCGCAGGAAAAAGCCATGGGCAAAGCATCGAACGCAGACAAAGAGGTTCGCCGGCTCAACGGCGAGGAGGTCGCCGCGTTTCTTCAACGCGACCCGAATGCGATGGCGCGAATCTGGTCCGACGATATGGTGGTGACCAATCCGTTGAACAAGTTGGTGACCAAGCAGCAGGTCCTGGGCATGGTCAAGTCCGGATTCCTGGTGATCACCGCATACGACCGGCAGATCGAGTACCTCCGCGTTTACGGCGATACCGTTATCGTTGCTGGAAGCGAAACGGTCACCTGGGGCGGAAAGATGCCCAACGCAGGCAAAGTGGAGAATCTCCGCTTCACCGCCATCTGGATGAAACAGCAGGGGCGCTGGCAGGAAGTCGCCCGCCACGCCAACATCGTTCCCCAAACGTAATTCCTGCGTAGGCCTTCACCCAACTGGTACGAAAGGCTGTTTGTGGAACGCGGAGACTGCGTCGTCGAGTTGGTCGTAAGCCCATGATTCGTAAGCGCGATCTCTTCGCGCTTCCCTTGCATACAACGCTCGACGGCCGCGAGCTCGCGGTGCGCATCGCGAAAATTCAATCGCGCGCGCGATGTGCTCCGCCGCGGTCGGCGTAAGTTGGATAAATTCGCCGCGCGGGCCTTCGAGCGTGAAGCAATGCTCGTATTCGCCGCGCGAGGGATACGGTCCAAGCGCGGGAATGCTGACACCGTTTTCTCGTTCGACTGTTTGTGCGTACCACGCGCGCGGCGAGCCGTAAGTTTCCGGAGGCACCCAGCGCTCGATGTGCCAGCGATTCACGGCTGGATACTTCGGCTCCTGGCGCAGTTCGACGACTTCGCGGAGCAGCGAACCGGTTGCGGGATCGCGCTCCTCGAATTTTCCGCCAATCCACGCAAGGCGGTTCCATCCCCAAACGGCTCGATAGTTCGGTTCGCCGAAGCGATTGATTCCTCCGGCGCGTTCAAGGCGCCGGATCACATTTTCCGGTGGCTCGTGCGTTTCGCGAATCACCAGGATCGTGTTTGCCTCGCGAATCTGGTGACCGCGCGACCCATTCCGAACGGCAGCCTTTGTAGGGGCGCAGCATGCTGCGCCCCTACGGGCGCGGTTTTCACGAGTCACGAGTCACCACTACTGTCCGGTCATAAGTTGAACAGTGCGAATTGGTTACAGGATTGAGGCTCATGAGTTTGCGGCTCGAAACTGGTAAGTGCCTGCAACAGTTGGGTTTTCTCGAACAGGCTGACACTGAGAATTTGCGAAATGGAGTACAGACTGTGCTCCAGCCGCAGGTGTTTTTTGACCACCGCCAACAG
>Ga0209166_10002172_pt1 | contig 15263 bp, 15 predicted proteins | sample Coa_R1_3_FD_187151 | JGI IMG/M metagenome (GOLD analysis project Ga0209166, IMG submission 187151) | Surface soil microbial communities from Centralia Pennsylvania, which are recovering from an underground coalmine fire - Coalmine... | ecosystem: Environmental > Terrestrial > Soil >... | reverse complement strand
CGCAAAGTCGAGGAGCACCACGCGTTTTCGCGCATATGTGGAAAGTTGGACTCCCAGGTTCACCGTTACCGTTGTTGCTCCTACGCCGCCCTTCGCACCCATTACCACGATCAACTTGTCGAGCGAGGGCCGATCTGTGGTCTCGAGGTCCTGAGTGAATCGCGCGAGTATTTCCTTCAGTGCGAATGAATCGACCGGCTTGCTGAGGAAGTCCTGCACGCCGTTACGCATCGCTTCAAGGAGGAGTTGGTGACTTGCTGGAACCATTGCCGATACTGCCACCAGTTTTATGGCGGGGTGGATTCGGCGGAGATGCGCCGCCAATGCAAAATACGGTTCATGATCCCGAGGCAGGTCGAGAAAGACCACGTCCGGCGGAGCGTCCATGGAATCAGCAGTTTTTTCGGCCGGAACGGCCCACTGGCGGACTGATTTTACGACGCCCGTTTGCTGCAAGATGGCTAGCAGTTGCGCCGAACTTGCCGCATCGCCGCTGGCGATCGCCACCGTTAACATACGATCTTACCTGTCCTTTGAATCTCGATTCTCAACGCTTCCACCTTTACGCGTTTTCACTTTTGTGGCTGCGGTTTGGCCGGAGCAGGCTGCCCCAGAAAACTTTTCGGCATCGCAGGCCCTGCCGGAACACTGTTCAAAGCATGCACGATCCGCGGAGTGACGACGATCAGCAGCTCGTTCTTGCTTCTGTTCAGCGACCGGCTCTGGAATAATTTGCCCAGGATCGGAATGTCGCCGATGCCCGGAATTTTTTCGAGTTGCTCGGAGACGCGGTTGTCCAGCAAGCCGGCAATCGCAAAGCTTTGCCCGTCTTTCAAATCCACTTCCGACTCCACTCGATTGGTGGCGAGCGCCGGGATCACGAAACCCTGTATCGTGAGCGCGTTGCTGAAGTCAAGCGAGCTGACTTCTGGAGCCACTTTGAGATGGATCAAGCCATCCGGCATCAACGTGGGAGTGAACGAAAGGCGGACCCCAAACTCCTTGAACTGAATTGTAATTCCCGCGAATCCCCCGCCGCCGCCCGAGCTCTGCAAGATGGGAAATGGAAATTGGCCGCCGGCCAAGAAACTCGCTTCCTTGCCCGACTCAGTCATCAAATTGGGCTCGGCCAGGATTTGGATCAAGTTCTTATTTTCCAGGGCCTTGATCGTTGCGGCCAGGTTGATGTCCGGCCGGAAGACAAACAGGTTAAGCAAATCGCTTAGTCCGATCTGCGTGTTGTTTGTACTGCCTCCCACTAACTGCGGAGGCGCGAACTGCTGTGTGGAAACTGTCCCGATAGTCTTGGCTCCCGGAAGGCTTATGATATTGATCCCGAGTTGGCTGATTGTTGAGCGGCTCACATCCGCGAATTTCACCTCAAGCAGAATCTCGCCCGTGAGTGGTGGGGGTACCTGCATGAGATCCGTGACCTTGGGTGTGCTACTCTTCACGAGTTCCAGAATTTTGTCCGCGACAGCCGAGGACGATATTTGTCCGGACACCATGACCACGTCTTTGGCGGTGTTAATCTGCACGGGTTCGGACGGAAACAGCTCGTGGACTCTCGAAGTTAGCGCTTCGATATCTATATCCACGGAAACCTCAAAATCCTGGCTTCGGTCCTCTTCGTCCCATATAAGCAGGGAGGTTCCCCCTGGAGCCTTGCCGTTAACCAGCACTTGATATGGGCTGATGGCGACAGTTTCCGCGATGTTGGGATCCGCAATGGAGATCCTCTTGATCCGCGTGGGAGAACTGATCACAAGCGAGCGTCCGACGAGTAAATGCAGGCTCTGCTCCGTGTTCGTTGGCTCTGACTGCGGAGCCAGTGCCTGGACCGGCGTTTGTGCCGGAGAAATCGCTGCTTGCGCGGGTATAGGCTGTTGGGCCCGGGCCGTTTGCGCAGTGAACAGCAGACCTGCCATAAACATGAGCCTAAGAAACGCTGGCTTGTTTTGTTTTCTAGAGTATCGGGTCATTCGATTCCTCGTTTGTCCTCGTCACTGCCGTGGAAAACTTTTAGTCTCATGCTTGTTTCCGGAAATCACCTCAATCAGGTAAGGCTTCGGCGGGGGAATGTATTTGCCCGACGGGGCGCGCCGCACGGGCGCAGGAGCTCCGCCAAATAGCACGCTTTCCAGCACGGGCGGCGGATCCACCGCCTTCACGTCGATGGTGTTGCGGAGCGCCAATTGGATTTTTCCTTCCGTGGCGGCCATTGTCAATTTCGCCGCGTCCTCTGGCGAAACCAGTAGAGTGATTACGGGGACCGTCTGGGGTTTTCCATCCTTGTCCTGTTCGATCTTCTGCCCCGCTGCGAGAACGCGGACATTCTCGAGAATCGTGCGAGTGATGCTCTGTGACCGCCCGTTGGGCAGCGCCGCAGTCACAAGGACATCCACCATCGTTCCCGGCATCACAAACCCGGCAACCGCAACAACGTCGTTCACCGCGACCGAAACGGCCCGCATGCCTTCCGGAATCGTGGCGGGCAGTCCGGCGCCCGCAGCCAGCGGAGCGAGCTTGCCCTCGAGAATGGGCTCGTTTTCCGCGACTGAGGTGATCACTGCGCGGTTCGCGCAGTCCTGGATGCGCGTAAACATGCCGGCGACTGGCTCACCTTCCGGCCACGGGATCAGTTTGACATTACGCGAGTCCAGCGGCGTCCCCAGCGCCAGCGGCATGGCCGCAACCACGATTTGCGTCGTCGCGGGCTTCGATACGAGTGAAGCCAATGACGCCTTCTTGAAGGCGTGGTACACGAAAGCGCTTAATGCGAAGGCCACCACAACCGCGAGTGTTAAGCCGATAATCAGCCGCTTGTTCATAAACAAAGTCTCCCTGGTCCAACTTTCACAAGCCCCACCAAGCCACTGCAAAACAGGCCATTGTGGATGCCGCAACCGCGACGCCGAAGGGCACCTTCAACAGCCTGGGATTATCGAGCGATATCTCCCGATTGGCGCGGAATCCGAAGACCACGAAGCCTCGAACCAAGATGAGAATGTTATGCAGCGTCGTCTTCAGTTGCTTGGCCTTCACCGCCTCCACGAATGCCATCAGTCCGGCTGCAAACATGCTCCCCACCAAGACGAACAGGAACAGCACTGGACCCAGGAAGGCCCCCACCGCCGCCATCAACTTCCAATCGCCGGCTCCGAGCGCCCGCAGCAAAACAAATGGAAGCAAGAGAAGCAGAGCCAAGCCCGCTCCTTCAAGCGACGCCTTGGCGCCGGGCCATCCCCCGATTATCGTGCGCAAACTTATACCGAAAAAAAAGCCGGAAACCGTCAACCAGTTGGGAATCCGGCGCGTGCGCCAGTCGAGCCAGCCGGCGAGGATCGCGTAGGCCAGGGTGAATACCCAAATTGTCAGTCGCGCATCCATTTGTTTAAGTGTTGTTAAAGTCAGGTCCTGATGGTTCTGTTGGTCGCGGTACCGTACAAATTTAAACAACCCGTCGTCCTCACGCTCGCCGGTCTGTGTTTACTGACCGAGATGAGCTGGCCGTCGAAAATTCGCAACGGCCAGCAAGCCTCACTTGACTCTTCCTTCAGAAACGAGAAGACCCGATTAGCTAGACGCGGTCGCGTTGCTGAGATTGACTGCCGCGTTGCTGAACGCATTGCTGATGGCGGATGCGAGATTCCCCATAGCCGCAACCGCGAACAACGCAATCACGACGACCAGCAAGCCGTATTCCACCAGGTCCTGACCTTCCTCTTCCTGCCAAAGCCTCTTCAGCAGTTTCATCTTCATCTCCCTTTTCGTTTTCGTATGCCTGAGCATCGCAACCGCCGTAGCGCGAACAGACGGACCCTGTTCCCTTGTCGATTGAGGGAAGCTGGCCGCCGAAAACCGGCCAGCAAACCTCACTCGACTCTTCTTCAGAATCCAGACCCGATTAGCTAGACGCGGTCGCGTTGCTGAGATTGACTGCCGCGTTGCTGAATGCATTGCTGATTGCCTTTGCGAGATTCCCCATAGCCGCAACCGCGAACAACGCAATCACGACGACGAGCAAGCCATATTCGACCAGGTCCTGACCTTCCTCTTCCTGCCAAAGCCTCTTCAGCAGTTTCATCTTCATCTCCCTTTTCGTTTTCGTGTGTGTCTGAGCGGCCAGAAGTCTCCACCGCCTCTGCCCCACATAAGCATCCCCACCGCCAATCCGACAACGGTTGGCTGCGAATTTAACTCATTTATTATGTGAAACCTATAAGACATATCGACAGCTCGGCCGGTCACTTCGACTGACAGCCGCGAAAAGCGTTACCCTTTGTGGACACCCCGTTCCTCGCAGTTATCTAGTTTGGTTACTGCCAAGGGATGGCGGTTGGTGCGCTTCGTTTCAAAGGGAGGGCCTGCACGCGAACTCGCTCGCGGGAAGGTAGTCTTGAACTCTGTTTTTGGGGCTGCGGTTGAGTAGTGCGCTGCGCCTATCCGGCGGCTTTCTCGCCCCACATCACCATGTTCCACGCCAGCCATCGGACAAGCGGGATGCGCGTGAGAATTCCATCTATTGCCTTGAGAGAGGTCCACCACCGCAACGTATCAGGCGTTTCGCGCAGAATCCGTTTCCAATAGCGATCCTGATTCGGATGCACACGGTCTTTCGCGTAATATTTCAAGAAAAGGAGAAGAGATGAAATCCAAAATTCGCGATGCCCCACATTGCGAAAATATTTCCCAGCAAGCTTAATGTCGGCGATACGGAGCGGCGATTCATCCGGAGTTCTCACCTCCGTGGCCATTCGGCGATAAATATTAATCAGCGGGTTGTAAGCGAGCGGATCACAGGAGAAAAACATGCCGCCGGGTTTAAGGGCCCGGCTGATTTGCTCAAACAGCGCGTCGCGGTCTTGAACATGATGAATCGTGTTGGCGATATAAACGATATCGTAGGCCGCGCTCGGAACATTCAAATTTTCGGCCACGGAAACAATACCGTCTAGCTCGACGCCGTGTTTTTGCCCTAATTTGACCGCTAACTCCACCATTCTGGCGGAAATATCAACGGTGGTGACGCGCGCACCCTGTAGAGCAAAGTACACGGACGATTCACCCAGTCCGGCGCCGATGTCCAACAGCCTCTTACCGCGAAGATTGCCCATGCGTTTCAAAGTGAATTGGTTTTCCATCGCGGTGGGCGCTTCGAAGCATTCGCGAACGAGCACGTTCCCGGTGCTTGTGCTGGCGGCCCAGGCATCGTGGAAAAAAGCTTCCCGTTCGTGCAACAACGTGTCGGACAATTTGGACTCTCCAAAACGGCGGTCGCGACTTCACTGCTCAAATGGAATCAGCTGCAAAAACAGGTCCCAACAAGGGCATGTATTGATCAGCGCTTGCCGGCCACAGCGACAAAGCGCTCTCTCGCCACGGGAGCGGAATTTCGGCCTCCAAAGCCCATCACCTCCCGCACCACGTAGAGGGGACGGCGCTTCGCCTCTCCATAAATCCTCCCAACGTATTCGCCGATGATTCCCATGCAAATCAGCTGGACTCCGCCGATGAACAGAATTGCAATCACCGTGCTAGTCCACCCTTTCACAAGTCCTTGGACTCCCAAAAATCTTTCGAGCAAAACCAGCAAAATCGCCACGACAGCGAGGCCCGAGGCCAAAAAGCCAGTCCATGTCGCGAGCCGGAGTGGAAGAATCGAGAACGAGACAATTCCATCCGTGGCAAAACGCAGCATTTTGAACAAAGAGAATTTGGTTACTCCCGCGAGCCGCGGGGCGCGGCGGTAAGGGACCGCAGCCTGCGAAAAACCGATCCAGCTCACCATGCCGCGCACAAACCGGTCACGCTCCGGCATCGACAGGAGTTCGTCCACCACGCGACGATCCATCAATCGAAAATCGCCCGTGTCCAGAGGAATCTGAGTGTCCGACAAGCTTCCGATACAACGATAGAAAAGCTTGGCGGTCCAAAGCTTGAATGCGGTCTCGCCATCGCGCTCGGTTCGAACTCCGTAAACGACATCGTAACCGTCCAGCCATTTGAGGATGAATTGGCCGATGACTTCGGGCGGGTCCTGCAGATCGGCATCGATAATTACAACCGCGTCCCCGGATGCGTGCTCGAGCCCGGCGGTGATGGCCATTTGATGCCCGAAGTTTCGGGACAGGCGAACCACGCGGATGCGCGCATCTTGACTTTGTAACTCGCGCAGCAGTTCAGGAGTTGCGTCTGAACTTCCATCGTCAACGTAAACGAACTCGACCTGAACCAGCATTGTTTCGAGGACTCCGCCCAGGCGCGCATGCGTCTCGCGAATCACCTCTTGCTCGTTGAAGCACGGAACGACGACGGAAATCAGCACCGGATGGTTCTCGGATATTCCGGAACCGTGGGGACCAGAAACTCGCGAGCGTTCAATTTGTTCTCTGTTCATGTTCACTCCTTCCCGAGACGCGCGCTAAGGCTGTGCTGCGCGGCAAATCGGAGACGGACCTCCGCACGAAAATAACGCTCAGGTCATCCGAGTAGACTTTTTGCCAATCCGGCATCGCCCCCAGTGCGGTCGCTAAGGGCTCTTCACGGTTGAGCAGGCAAGATTTAATACCGTAGCTCTGTAACACGGAGAATGCGCCCGGCTGAAGAAGCGTGAGGCGCATGTAATCGCCGAGAACGCCTCCGTGCTCGTAAAGCTCGCTGCGCCCGTCGATGAAAACCTTACGCTCCGGGCCAAGCGTCCAAACTAAATACCCGCCAAACCCATAGTTATTGAGCATCGGACCAGGGACGTCGTGCTGGCGCAGATAATTGACGGCGCCGACCGGGAAATTCCGCGATACATCCTTTTGAATGTCCGCGCGAGCCGGGAAATAGAACATCACGCCGCCAATCACCCCTGCAATCAGAATGGCGTTGATAATCGGACGATCCTTTTCTCTTTGGTATCCGGGAACCCAGCGCGCCAGGACCGTGGCGAACAGGGGGACAGAGAATGGTACAAAGATAATTAGAAAACGAACGTGTATGAACGCCATCGTTACGCCAAAAAAGAAGAGAACCAACTCTTCAAGTCGCCAGGTGAAGCGAAAAAGAAACTGCATCGCGAAGAACGCAAGAATAACTCCTAGAAAAATTTTGCCGCCTAGCGAGGCCAAGGGCATTGGTTGCCATTCCAAAATATATTTCAAACTCAATGGTACCGACGAAGCGATCTGGAAAGGAACAGCAGCTAGGCGGGCTCCGTAAGGCGTAATCGGAAGCACAGCCAGGCAGAGGAGAAAAACGAAAGAGAGATTGCGGCGTTCCACCGGTCGCCATGCGCGCATTTGGAGCGTGCCCAGTCGCAGCGTTTTAAGCCCGCTCATCCAATAGACAAAAATTACGCCGAGTCCGACTTCCCAGGATCCATGCGTATTGATCCACACAAGCATCAGCAAAGGGAGGAACCAGATCCCTCGGGACTTGCCTTGACGAAAGCGCTCGAGAGCAATCAGTGTGAGAATCAGAAACAGGTACCCCAGCATCTGCGGCCGCAGATTGCAAATTGGCACCACGAGTGGCAGGAGCACCGCCGATGCCAAAAACGCCGCCTTCGAGTTCCCTGAGCGCAGCGTCGCAAAGGCGTAAAGCGCAAGCATAATCGCCACAGTCAATACAATGAGGAGAATTTCAAGGCCTAGCACTCCGCCGATACGCTCCACCGTGGCAAGCAAGACATCACCCAGCCATTCGTATGAGAGCCACGGTTGGCCGGCAACGGTGAAAGAATACGGGTCCGCAATCGGCCAATGGTGAGTGGCGAGGATGCCCGCACCGGCTTTGATGTGCCACCAGATGTCAGAATCCACTCTAAACTCGCGGTGCGCCACGAAAGCGCCCCCGGCAAGGAGGGCGGCCATCATCGCAGGAAATGAAAACACGCGGCGAAGAACTGAGTCCCGCGTCCTTGCCGGCGCGAGGCTGACGGCAACATCCCCGACTTGATCAAAGGGCCGAATGGCAGTTGTCGAGTCGCTCATAATCCTCAATTCCGTTTCAAGTTCAGTTCCAAATGTCTTCTTCACGAATCCAGCGTTCGGCACCGCCGTGCGCCTATTGCCGGAGCCTATTGATGGATCAGCCGTATGGGAATAAACGATCCGCCCGCGCCCTGACTCACACCCGGCGGAGGATTCGTTGTCGATGTGCCGCAGCCTCCGATGTTCATGATGACTGTATCAATCCCATCGATCGGAGGCCCTTGCGCGTCGACGATGAACAATTGCATGTATCCCAGCACGGTAACCGTATTGCTTCCCGACGTTGAAGTCGAACAGCTTCCTCCAGGACACAAATTGTGGCCATCATAAACGGCGACGCTGGCGATCGAGCTGCTCGGGCTATAAAACGTCTGACCTACGAGGCTCGGATTTGGGTTATTGGCGCCGCCCGTAATCGGGAACGGAGGCGCCGCAACGAATGCGCCAGCGGCGCAGGATGCATATGTTGGACTGCATATTAAATCCTGACCGTTGTTGGGGCCATCGGCACTGGCGTTTATCAGCGCATTAATGCCCTGGTCAGTTGGTCCCACTTTGAAGCCGTTTGCCGTGTTTAACGAGCTATTGCAAGCCGTCACTTGCGGCGCGCAGGACTCAATGTATTGTCTCAACTGGGCACCGCTGCTGGGCACAGTGCCCAAGCCCAGTAGATACCACTGGCTGGGCGCGGCGTTGTCGTGGAGCTGCCAAGGTTCTCCAATCGCGCCGCTTCCCGTCGGGTTACTTGGGTTGAAGGCGCTGTTGTTTACGATCGCGCCCGTGGTACCTCCACTGCCGGGAGGGTAAAAAAAGTAGGACTGGCAGTCAGGGGATGATGTCGTGCAGGTATTGTTGCTAACTGTTGGACACGCCGTATTGGCCACCGGACTGGTACCGGGCACGGGGTGAACGGGATCGCAGTTGGGTACCAGGAATGGCCGCAGGCAGGATACCCCAATGGAGGTTCCGCCCCCCGAAGGGTTATAAGCCTCGGCCGTGGCGGAGGCCGATATATTGGCCGCTGACATGCCAAGAATCTTGGCAAACACGGTCGGTATGGCGTTCCCATGAGCTGCGTCTCGGTTCACCGTGACAGTAATTTGCGGCTCTTCGGGATTGGGATACGAGAAACCGACGTTCATTGTGGAACTGCTCGGTGGTTGTCCAAACACAAGGTTCTGGGATGCAACGGCAATCGCCTGCGTGGTGGCTGGCGCCTCCTGAGGTCCACCTGCCGAGCAGCCGCCAAGGCTGGTGCAACCCTGTGTGACGAACACGGAGGCCCCCGCCAAAGCTGCAGCGTCCGCGGCTCGCTGCGCTTGATTGCGCGCCACATAAAGAGCGACCAAATCGATGGCCAGTGCCGCAACCGCCAGGACGACCACGAGCGAAAGGGCCACAATGTACAAAGTCGCCCCACGCTCATTTCGGTATGCGGACCTGTTTTGAGTTTCCGCTAACATAACCACCTCCAACGTTCTACGTCAAATTCTGCATGACCACTGTGCTCTGCATCGTCGATGGCAGAACGGGATTCGCGCCGGGCACCAGAAGTCCTATGATGTTGCCGAAAATCCACGTATGCGGATAGGAAAGCGTCACCTGGGTGCTGGGAATCACCGTACCGCCCGGCCCTCCCGTTACAACCAGGCCACGATTGATTGTCAAGGTCACGCTGTTACAGGAGAAAGTCCAAGTGAGAGTGCCGGAACTGCTCGCGGAGCCTGAATTAAGACAGCCCGCTGAGTTCAGGCCTGCATCCAGCAGATACTGTTTTGCGGCGTCGGCTGCGGCTTGAATCGAACACGGCGTCGAGGCGCTCACGCAACTCGGAGTGGAATTGCTCAATGGAGTGGACACAGTAATCCGAGCGGCATCTCGCGCGGCATTTGTCAAAATGTGCTTTTGGTTATAAGCGCCACCGAAGTCAACGATTCCGATGACCATAACCACTAGGAAAGGAAGGACGAGGGCCAACTCGACAAGCTGCGACCCAGAATCCGAGCGCAGCCGCCGGAGCCATCGGGTCTGAGTCGAGCGGCCGAAGCAAAGGCCCATCAGGGTCCGCTTCGTTCTGTCCGTTGGATTCAGCCTCTCTCGCATCGAATTCATTGGCTCCGTCTCGAAATTCGCCATGCGGGTGTGTTCCTAATTCACTCCGGGGCACTGTGGGTTGCCCGTAACAGTGTCCACGCTCTGATTCTCAAAACGCATTCGCACCTGCGTCGAGATATTGATCGTTGTTGCGTTCAGACTTGTAAACGGAATCGCCATTTGAACGGGATAGGTTATGTTGACCGACACTCCGCACTGCTGAACGCTCGTATCCGCATTGGGGTCGAGGACGACAGCCTCTTCGCAATACGAACCACCGGGAAGCGAAGTGGGATCCGCGAGACTGGAGGCCTGCAATGTCGGCAAGACGTAGCTCGTAAAGACGGGAGTTGGATTCGGCGAGCAGCTATTGGTGCTCGAATAGGTGTCCGTAATAGCATTCCCACAACTCGCACAACTAGGAAGCACGGCATAGCGAGCGCCTTCGCGTGCCGCCCGCGTGATTGTCTCGTAAACGTTGTACGCCCGGCCCATCCAGAAGATTCCAATGAGCAGCATCATGAGGATAGGCAGTACAAAGGCCATCTCGAGAATCTCGGCCCCGCGCGTATCCTTCCACGTGGGTCGTGAGACGGTCGAAAGACGTTTCTTGGGTGTCACCATTTGAGTACACCTCGCTTCGCGCGAACCTTCTCTGGCAACATTAAGCGCACTTTGCGTTCCAAACCGCCCCTCCCGGCTCCAGGAGACTTCGAAAGGCATCAAGTACAGAGAAACGCGTGTGAACGCTCGCAACACTTTCGCCAAGCTGCTGAATCTTAGCCGGATCGAGATGACCGAGGAGCGTGCCGGCTCGCGAAAGATAGTTGACCTTCTCCGGGAGCAGTCCCATAACTCGGCAACAAGTGGCGTCGACAGCCACTGGATCGTCACCAACGATCAGGACGCCCGCTGCTTTGGGCGTGCCTTGAATCGGCCCATTTCCTTCCATGCCCACGATGCCGTCGACAATGGCAAAGTCGGGCCGCGCGGCGGCATTAATATCGAGGATGGCGCGATCAATGCCTGCCCAGTGGAGCGCGTTTTTCGGCCAGCCATAGCAGCTCCCCGGAACTATCCCGAACATGTTCTTGAGCGACAGCGTGACGCCCGCCCAATGGTGCGTCTTGAGCTTCGGCATGGAGACAAGAAAATCAACGCCCAAAACTGTCTTCGACAGAAAAAGCTCCTTCAATCGCGATGCTCGTGTTTTCAAAATAACTCGTTTTACATCGTCCAGATTCAAATCCACGAAGATATTGGTGAGCGGCCCGACAAACTCGCGCATCCGTATCGACTCGAGAATGCCTTCCGTGTCGCGGTCTAGTCCCGGACCGTCACCGATGAGAACTTGAGCAGCGCCCAGCCGCAGAAAACTCTCCCGCGCGGCGGCAATCACTACGGGTTGGGTGCTGATCTGTCCAGTGGGATCGAGGCTCACCAAGTTGGGTTTAAGCAATACCGTTTTGCCTTTGACCGGCAGAGAGAATTCGCGAAGAGTTTCAAACATTAGCGCAGCCAAATCCTGCTCGTAATCCGCGGCGCGCCGTATCGCGACGCGAGAGGGGGGGCGGCGGAAAGATGGAATCAGCGTATTTTCGAGGTTGCGCATGTCAGGCTCTTGCTCTCTGTGCCGGCTCGAGCCAGGAGCAGTGGCTGTTGGCGGCCAAACAAGTCCACGCAATCACGGGAATGCTCTCCAGAAATTCGTTTTGCTCGTAAAACTTGCCAAGCGATGGAAGCTCCGCCGGCCACTGTCGGCCATACGTACCGAAGCAAAGGCGCGCGAGCGCGAAAGAACCGGGCCCTTGTATGCAGAGTAGGTTTTGCTCGAGCCAATCGAGGCTCTGGATGTTCTCAATCCGGTTCGCATAATTACGCAGAGCCAAGAGAGCCCATACAGTCGGGGTTGCCAGCGATTCACCGGCAACTCCGTACACCATCGGGTTTCCGGAGTTCCATCCCCCGCCGGGACACATACGGTCATAAAGCATCGCCTCAGCCAGTTCCCGCCGCCGCATTGCGGATGGAGGGAGCAATTCGGCGGGCGCAAGGCTCAAAAGGAGCAATGCACACGACGTTGGTTCAACCCAACTTCCTGTTCTCGGTGTCCACCCCCATCCGCTATAGAACTCGCTTTGCTTGGAGATGCGCCGCGCTGAAGAAATTCTCCGCAAGAATCGTTGCAACAAGGTGCTAGTGCGCGGCCAATCTTTGCACAGCCAATCAAGGCCGTTCTTGACTGCCGTGGCCGTCTCGCGGGAGTCTTTTTTGCAAAGCAACGCCCAGCAAGCCAGGGAAGTCACCCAACATCCTGTCCTTTCCTCCGGAGAAGCCGGCCAGGAACCATCCGGCAATTGCGCTGCGAGCAGAAACTCCAGACTTTTCGCGACAGGGTCACGGGACGTTTCCGGTGACGCTGTGCTGGCCAAGGCCAAAGACGCCCAACAGGTCGCTTCAACCCTGCTTTCCGAGTTTGGATGAAAGCCCCAGCCGCCATCTTCGTTCTGCGATCGGCGCAGAACCGGCAAGCAGAGAGTTTCTACGAACGAAGCTTCGGCAGAAGCTCGTGCGTCGTCAGAAACCATGGGACCCTCCGCAGCCATAATCGTCGTTGGCATTTCACCCGCCGTGCCTCACATCAGTTGACGAACAGGAGGAAGGGCCGCGGGTTGAGCAGCTGCCGGGTTGTCGTCCAACTCCTGAATCGCGAGCTGATTGATCAGCCTGTGTAGATAGCCGCGAGCGACGCCCAACGTCCGAGCACTTTCCGCCTTACGCCAGCCGCATTCGCGCAGTGTGCGCAGGACGAGGCGCCGCTTGAATTGCCGCACTTCCTCCTCATAAGAACGCGAGAATGGGGAATTGGCGCGATCGCCGCGGAGATTTGTGGGCAGTTGCCAGATATCAACCGTGTGGCCCTCGGAAAGAACCACGGCACGCTGAACGGCGTTAACTAACTCCCGCACATTGCCGGGCCAGGAATATTCTTCGAGCGCGCGTATTGCCGGCTGCGAAAATCGTTTTGCCTTTCTCTTGAATTGAGCCGCGGAGGTCTCGAGGAAGTGTTGCGCGAGCAGCGGGATATCGTCGCGGCGCTCGCGCAGCGGTGGAAGACGCATCTGCATCACGTTCAGGCGGTAGTAAAGATCTTCGCGGAATTTTCCTTGCTCCATCATGTCGGTTAAATTTCGGTTTGTCGCACAGATCACCCGGATATTGACGTTGACCGTGCTATTGCCTCCCAACCGGTCGAAGGTTCGCTCTTGCAGGACACGCAGAAGCTTGGGCTGTAACCCGAGTCCCAGGTCGCCGATTTCGTCGAGGAACAGCGTACCGTGATCCGCCGTTTCCAATCTTCCGCGCCTCATGGTGAGCGCACCTGTGAACGCGCCCTTCTCGTGCCCGAAAAGTTCGTCCTCGATCAAAGTCTCCGGCAAATTGGCGCAAGAAAATGCAACCAAGGGACGCGCATTTCGCGCGCTCATCTGATGAATAGCCCGCGCCAGCAACTCCTTGCCTGTTCCGGTTTCCCCGGTTATCAGCAGATTCACATCGCAAGGAGCAATTTTCTGAGCAAGCGCAAAGAGTTCTTGCATCGCGGGTGAGGTGCCATACATTCCCTGGAGTGTTGCACTACCGCGTGCATTGGCCTGGAGGCGCTCGATCTCGCGCTCCGCGGCATAGAACTTGTGGGCACGTCGCAAAATCAGCCGCAGCTCAATCATGCTCGGCGGATTCGTCACGCTATCGTATGCGCCATGCTCCATGGCTTTCAGGGTAAGAAGACGATTCTCATCGTCGCAGAGCACGACAATCGGAGGGTGAGCGGGCATCTCGCCAATCTCGTCCATCAACTGGAGATTGGCCTCGTAATCTCCGCCTGCGCTCGCCGCCCGCAGGTCCATAAGCACGACATCCGACCAATCGCGGTTCATCGCGACGGAAGCAACATGGAATTCCTTGCTCGTTCGCATAGCGAAGCCGGGCCCCATGGTTCGCGCGAGCGCTTCGGTTAAGCCGGGATCACCAGACAGAAAACATACGTGTACTGTCTGTTCAGTTGGCATTTGTCCTCCCAAGTCGAAGCCACTCACACAGATCCCGGTCATTTCAGGCTGTCGAGCTTATCTCGACACCCAAGACGCTAGATCACCGAATGGCGATTGGAGTCACGGATTGGCTTCGTCCCTCTTTCAGCAAAACTGACCGACGATTATGTATGAGAACGGAAAATGGTGAGACATCTGCATGTTCGGTACCAAAAAGTGTATATGTTCTTGTAACTTAGCGGCCAAAAGTAAGGCGTCTCTTTTCAGTTACATGTCAGGTTTGCACCGTACAGTGACATTTGCGGTCACCCCGGAAGCAGCCGTGGATGGGAAAATACTTCGCCCTTCGAACAGAATCAATTCACAGTACGTTTGTAAAAACGAGGACACGTGGGAAGGTCTCAGGAGAAAAAGCCGGGCAAATCATCGAATAATAGGAGTACCGTGCTAGTTCCGTGGAGGAATTCCGACCAAAATTTCAACTTTTATGGGTTTTCGGTCTCGCATGGCTGGTTTGAACGTCCAATGGCTGAATGCGACGCGGGCAGCTTCGTCCATTTTCGGCAAGAGACCTTGAAATACGCGAAGGTCAACAACCGTTCCGTCTTGCTGTATTACGCCTCTCAGAACGATCATCTTGTGGACCTTGTCTGGTGGGACGGGCAAACGGCGGAAGTCAAACATCGATGTCACATCCGGCGGCACGAGTGCCTCTTCCAAATGAACGACGGTTGAGCGTGTACCAAGCTGTGTCGATTGAGCGCGGCTCGTCGGATCACAGTACTGCAATGTCCAACTCCCTCCCGGCATAGGCAAAAATACAGTATAGATGCTTCCGCATTGCAACGCGCCGTAAACGTTCAGCCCGCCGCCGCCGGAGGGCCCGGCTGACACCACAACGGCGTTCCTCCTAAACGGACTCGGTGTGGGAACCGGATAAACCATATCTGGCAATAGGTCCGGTCCGAGAGCGTGCTCACCAGAACCTCCCTTAATGCTCAGCGTCCCGTCTGCAGCTGAAGGGTCACCGCCGCCAGTCTCTCCCGGACCTTTCCCCGTGCTGTGGTCTCCGCCTGATCCACCTTCACCTCTACCACCGCTGGCAAGTCCTTGCACCGTTCCGCCCGTCGACCCA
>Ga0209166_10002170_pt1 | contig 15266 bp, 12 predicted proteins | sample Coa_R1_3_FD_187151 | JGI IMG/M metagenome (GOLD analysis project Ga0209166, IMG submission 187151) | Surface soil microbial communities from Centralia Pennsylvania, which are recovering from an underground coalmine fire - Coalmine... | ecosystem: Environmental > Terrestrial > Soil >... | reverse complement strand
CGTCTTACCCGGAGTTTCCAGCACCGATCGCCCCGAGCGTTTGGTCGCCCACACTGAAAGGGTGATGGAGGTGGCGGCGAAAATAGCCGCCAGCACCCAGGTGATTTTTGCCAGAGTTGACACGGCGCCACGCGGCCCAAAAGCGGCCTGGCTGACTCCGCCAAAGGCCGCGGTAATGTCAACGTTCTCTCCGCCTTGAATCATCACAGAGATGATGAGCAGGATGCAAACCAGAATGTGAAGTGCCAATAATGCCGCAACCATTTTCCCTCTTCCGGGCAATCTAAGCGTCTAGCCCCGTTGGTAATTGACGATAGCGGAAAAAGAGTCAACCTGCAAACTTGCTCCGCCCACCAGCGCCCCGTCGATTTCTTCCTCAGCCATCAACCGGCCGATATTGTCCGGCTTGACGCTGCCACCGTAAAGAATGCGCAGTTGACCCGCAGTTTCATCACCGAACTGTCCGCCCGCCAAGCCGCGTAAAAGACGATGACTTTCGGCAGCCATTTCCGGCGTCGCCGTGCGCCCCGTGCCAATCGCCCAAACCGGTTCGTAGGCCAATATGATACGGGAAATCTCCCGGGGGGTCAATCCGTGAAATCCACCTTTAAATTGGCGCTCCAGAACTTTTCGTGTTTCACCGGCCTCGCGTTCCTCCAGTGTTTCACCCACACACACGATGGGTACGAGCTCGGCAGCCAGCGCGGCTTTTAATTTTTTATTCACCTCGTCATCAGTTTCATGGTGGTCGCGACGCCGCTCAGAATGGCCGACGATCACATGCGTGCACCCGGCATCCCGAGTCATGCCGGTGGAAATATCTCCGGTGTGGGCGCCCTCCTTATCCCAATGGCAGTCCTGGGCCGCCACGGCTATGTTGCTGCCGCGCAATGCTTCCGCTACCGCCCGCAATGCCGTGAACGGCGGCGCCACAACCATTTCGCAGTGATCCACCTTGGCGAAGCTGGCGCGGAGTTCTTTCACAAACTCCACCGCTTCGCTGATGGTCTTGTACATCTTCCAGTTGCCAGCTATTACAGGTTTTCTCAAAGCTCCCGTCCTTTGGTTAATGTAGGCAGTCGGCAGTAAGCAGTAGGCAGCATTGGACTCAAAGGGTCTGTCCCCAAGTTCCGAGGGCTTCGTTGACGCGGCTGCGCACCGCCTCGACGAATTGCTCATCGCGGTCGAGCCGGTTGGCTTTCGCTCGCCCCCAAGCGAACACGACTTCAAACCCGGGGCATACATTCATGAAACTTCTGTTTGTTTCGATGAAATCTTTCTTGATTTTGCGCTGGCCCCTTGCATCAATGAGCCGTTGCGCGCGAAGCCGCTGAGAAAAATCCTCAAAGCCGCTATCTTGTCGGCGCACCTGCCTGATTTCTTCCGACGCCCAAAAATCAAAGTATTGCTCAAGGCTCAGTTTATTGCCTTCTGTCGTTAGCCAATGTGATCTGTGATTAAGAGCAAGACCAGGCTGGATTTCCCAGCCCTTACCAACGAGCCCGAGGAACTCTGGCTTTGCCGTCCTGGCGAAAAACGCCCGCGCCTGACTCGTATTGTTGCCGGGGTAGATACAAATAGCTATAGATCCATGATGCCAGCCACGCAGGTAGACCCACCAGGCCCCACCACCACGAGGAAGCTCGATGTAGTAGTCCCCGCCGCTAATCCAATACTTGACTCGGCCAGGTGCGATCATTTCTAATATGCTCCTACACCGCTCTTGAGTTTCTTCTTCTCCCTTCGCGTTGGCTAAGCTGAGAACTTTTCTCATAACTTGACCCAATTACTCAGTCCCCAGCCATTGTGGACTGCCCACTGCTTTCCGCCTACTACCTGCTCCCCAACGGGGGTGGCAAATTCGCCTTAGGTCCATTATCGTACAGCGGTCGTGCCGAATTAACAGTTCCACGTGGAGCAAACTTTTCCGGATCTGCTATCATCGAGTGCAGCATTCTGCCAATCTCCTCGCAGGCCGCGCCCAATTGTTGATGTACTTCTGGGGTAAGATAGCCACACTCCCGGGCAAAGTCGAGCCAGACGCCCGTTTCGGTTGCCTCTGCGTCTGCGTCCGCAAGTTTGCTCGAAAACATGGCGGGATACTGTCGCTTCCGATACCTCTCGGCAATGTTTGCCGCAACGGAACGCGAGGACCTGCGAATCTGGCTGGTCAGGGAGTAGCGTTCCTCCTTTGGGAACGACTGCGACCCACGAAAAATTTCCATCGCCGTCGCAAATGCCAGCTTGTAAACTCGCAGCTCTCTGAAACCACCCCTCGACGTATTTCTAGCTTCGCCCATCAGCGACCCACCCCGCATTCTTACTGCGTACCTCCTACTGCCGACTGCCTACTGCCGTCCGCTGACTGCCTATTGTTTTTCCGCCAGCGCTTCCACGCCCGGAAGTTTCAATCCGGCAAGAAATTCCAAAGTCGCACCGCCGCCCGTGGAGATATGGGTGATTTTGGACCCGACTCCGGCCTTGGCAACCGCTGCCACGGAATCGCCTCCACCTACGATGGAGAGCGCGGAAGAAGCCGCCACGGCGCGCGCGATGGCCAGCGTCCCTTCAGCGAACTGTTCAATTTCAAACACGCCCATGGGCCCGTTCCAAACGATGGTCTTCGCCGCCGTGATGTCTTTATTATATTCGGCGATCGTGGCTGGCCCGATGTCCACGCCAATTCGGTCGGCAGGAATGGCGCGCGTGTTCACCACTTGCGCGGCGGCTGCAGCGTCCACTTTCTCCGCAACTATGTGGTCAATGGGCAAAAGCAACTTGATGGTTCGCCGCTCGCCAAACTGTAACAACTCGCGGGCCAATTCCAACTTGTCATCTTCCACCAGCGACCGCCCCGTGGGAATACCCTGGGATTTCAAAAAGGTGTAGGCCATCGCGCCGCCGATCAGGACGCTATCCGCGTACTTCATCAGTGTTTGAAGCAGATCAATCTTATCCGAAACCTTGGCGCCGCCCACGATAGCCGTAAAAGGACGCTCAGGATTTTTTATCGCCTTGCCAAGGTATTCGAGCTCGCGCTCCATCAAGAGTCCCGCCGCGGCAGGGGACAAAAATTGAGTAATGCCGGCAGTTGACGCGTGCGCGCGATGGGCGGAGCCGAAGGCGTCATTCACATAGAGTTGTGCCAAATTTGCCAAACGGCGGGAGAACTGACGATCGTTTTTCTCTTCCTCGGCGTGGAATCGTAAATTCTCCAGCAGCAAGACGTCGCCATCCCGCAGCGACGCCACCAGTTTTTCCACCTCCGGCCCGATGCAATCGGGCGCGAAAGCAACTGGTTTGGAAAGCAACTGGGAAAGTCGCGCGGCAACGGGCCGCAGGCTCATCTTGGGATTGGGTTTGCCCTTCGGCCTCCCAAAATGGGAAGCCAAAATCAGGCGCGCTCCTTTGTCAAGCGCCAGTTGGATGGTGGGCAGGCTGGCTCGAATGCGGGTGTCGTCCGTAATCTCGCCCTTGTCGTTCATGGGAACGTTAAAGTCCACGCGCATGAAAACGCGTTTCCCTTTTAGAGCGAGATCGCGAATGGAAAGTTTGGGCATGGGGAAAAATGTCAGTTGCCTGTAGTCATTTGCAACATGAGCTTGAGTCGTTGAATTGGAATCTCTAAATCGGGAACTTGAAAAAGAATCTTAAGTCGGAACCGGCTCTACGAGATTCCAATTTCCGGTTTCTTCTTTTCCAAGGACTCAAATTCGTTGGACTGCAACACACGACTAATAAATCAAAAGCTTTTGGCCACAAACTTAATCAGGTCTCTGACTCGGCAGGAATATCCCCACTCATTGTCGTACCACGCCGTGACCTTGATACAAGTTCCGTCGATAACTTTGGTGAATCCCGCATCGACGATGGCAGAGTGCGAATTGCCGCGGAAGTCAATGGAGACCAGTTCCTCTTCCGTGTAATCCAGAATACCCTTCAGCGGTCCAGAAGCGGCTTTGCTGAAGGCGCCACGCACTTCCTCGGTAGTCGTGGTCTTCTCGACGAAGGCGACCAAATCCACCAGTGAAACATTGGGCGTGGGCACTCGCATGGAATAACCGTCCAGCTTTCCTTTTAGTTCGGGCAGAACCAGCCCCAAAGCTTTGGCGGCGCCCGTGGTGCTCGGAATAATAGAGAGGGCCGCGGCGCGCGCCCGGCGCAAGTCGCTGTGGGGAAAGTCCAGAATGCGTTGGTCGTTGGTGTAAGAATGTATGGTGGTCATTGAGCCGTTTTTAATTTTAAAATTCTCATGCACCACTTTTGCCACCGGCGCCAGGCAATTGGTGGTGCAGGAAGCGTTGGAAATAATGTTGTGTTTCGCCGGGTCGTAATTTTTTTCGTTCACGCCCAGCACCACCGTAATGTCTTCGTTTTTGGCCGGAGCGGAGATAATCACTTTCTTCACCGTACCCTTCAAATGCTTTCGCGCGTCCTCCGCGTTGGTAAAAAATCCGGTGGATTCCACCACCACCTGCGCGCCCAGTGAAGACCAATCGATTCCCGCCGGGTCTTTCATCTTGAATACTTTGATCGTGCGGCCATTCACCGTGATGCTATCCGCGTCATACTTCACCTGAGCATCAAGATTGCCCAGCACCGAATCGTACTTCAGCAAGTGGGCGAGGGTCTTGGGGTCGGTGATGTCGTTCACGGCCACAATTTCGACCCCGGGCTCCTGCATGGAAGCCCTGTAGATATTTCGTCCTATTCGCCCAAAACCATTAATCCCCACCTTCACCGGCATAGTAATGCCCTCCTATTAGAGCTGCTTTAAAATATGAAGAATCTTAATCTTAAAGTGCGCCATAAATCCTGTCAAACTTAAATGTCGCCTCTGTTTTCCACGAGCGCGAGAAAGCGTGAAAATTCACGAAAAGAAAAAACAATATCTCGCCAAGGCGCAAGGGCGCAAAGCCCTGCAAAGCAGGAAAATGTGTCGTTCTTTGAGCGCAATTGCGATTTCGCGCGCCGGAGTTTCTAAACCAACAACGGGCGCTCGTGATGATCGATTAGGGTGGGTATCCATGGCAAGTCACTGAAACAAAGGGCTCTAAAGTTCTTGACAAGTTATATAACATATTGCTATAAATGAATTGCAATTTGCTATATTATATGACATTGGGAGAAAAAATCCGTTACTTGCGCCTGACAGAAGGGACGTTACGCGGATTGGGTCGGGAAATGAAACAGCTTGAAGTGGTGAAGGCGATCAAGAAAGAGTTGGGCAAGCCCATCAGCCAATCGTATCTGTCACAGATCGAAAGCGGGATTCGCCCCCACCTCACCAACACGTCCCGGTCTCTATTGGCCAGGTTCTTTAAGGTTCATCCGGGATACCTTGTGAATGATCCCGAGGGTTTCCACACTGAGCTAACGACACACCTGCCGAAGGCGGAAGAGCGGCTCGATCTTTGGCTGATCAGCGGCGCGGAGAGATTCCGCATGGATCGTGAAGTCAGTCGGGCCTTATTGAAAATTGCAAAGCGAGATGACACACGGCGCTGCCTGATCCTGATGGGCGCGATCTTGGAAACGCCCGAACTGGCAGCGCGGCTTTTGGAAGTCTTGAAGCCCGGCGGCGAGGGACATGTGGCGGGGGGAGAAACAACTGCAAAGCGGCGCCCGGCGCTGCGTGCGGGGAGAAGGCAACGATGACTTGGGCGACGTTCTACCTAATTTGTTTCGTGGTCGGATTTGTGTTCAGTGTTGTGTCATTGGTCGCCAGTTCCGGAAAGATTCACCTGCCTCATGGCGGGCTGCACCATGGCGGCACCGGGCACGCCCACGGGATGGCGCGCGGACTGGCGCGGATGCACTCATCGCAGGTTTCGTTCTTTAATTTTTTCACTTTGATGGCGTTCCTGGCGTGGTTCGGCGGCACCGGATATCTCCTCACCCAGTATTCCGACCTTTGGTTCTTGCTGGCGCTGGGAGTGGCTTCGCTGAGTGGCCTGGGTGGGGCTTCCATCGTTTTTTTATTTCTCGCCAAAGTTTTGTTGGCGCATGAAACGATTCTGGATCCGGCCGATTTTGAAATGGCGGGCGTGCTGGGAAAAGTAAACAGTTCGATTCGCGAAGGCGGCACAGGCGAAATCATTTTCTCGCAAGAAGGAACACGCCGGACTTCCGGGGCGCGAAGCGAGGACGGGACGGCAATCCTAAAAGGGTCGGAGGTTGTCATCACCCGCTATGAACGCGGCATCGCTTACGTTCGGCGTTGGGAAGATCTAACCAAGTAGGGGAATCCCGCGCGAGCCTCTCAGCCGGTTTCATTGGGGGCGCGGCCGCAGGGCATTATCAAGTTTGAGAGTCGAAAAGGAGGAGGAATAATGGGTGCTCCAATGATCTGGGTATGGGTTGGGCTGATGGTGTTGGTTGTGATTGTCCTCATGACGCTCCTTGCCGGATTGTTTCGCAAAGCAGGGCCGCACGAGGCATTGGTGGTTTACGGATTTCGGGGAACACGAATTGTGAAAGGCGGCGGCACGGTCATTTTCCCGATGCTTGAGATTTGCCGGGGATTATCCCTTGAGCTGATGTCGTTTGACGTGGCGCCCCAGCAGGATCTTTACACCAAGCAAGGGGTGGCGGTGACGGTGGAGGCGGTGGCGCAGATCAAAGTGAAGTCCGATCCCGAATCGATTCGAACCGCGGCCGAGCAATTCCTTACCAAACCAGCCGACCAGCGGGAGGGCCTGATCCGACTGGTGATGGAAGGGCATTTACGCGGCATCATCGGCCAGCTTACGGTGGAGCAAATCGTGAAAGAGCCGGAGATGGTGGCGGACCGCATGCGCGCCACTTGTGCTGACGACATGAACAAGATGGGCCTGGAAGTCATTTCATTCACCATCAAAGAGGTGCGCGACAAAAACGAGTACATTACCAACATGGGGAAGCCGGACGTGGCGCGCATCAAGCGCGATGCTGACGTGGCGGCGGCGGAAGCTGAGCGGGACACGTTGATCAAGCGCTCGGAAGCTCAGCGCGCGGCAGCCATCGGCAAAGCGTTGGCGGACCAGGAACGTGTGCTGGCCGAGACTTTGTCAATGGCCAAGCAGGCTGAAGCGCAGCGCGACCTTGAGGTGAAGAAGGCCCAGTATCTGGAAATCACCAAGAACCAACAGGCGCAGGCCGACAAGGCCTACGAGATCGAAACAAACGTGATGCAACAGAAGGTGGTGGCGGAATCGGTGAAGATCCAGCAGGCGGAAAGAGAGCAGCAAATAAAGGTGCAAGAAGCGGAGATTTTGCGCCGCGAAAAGGAATTGGTGGCCACGGTGCTGAAGCCGGCGGAAATCGATCGCCAGCGCATTGAGACCCTGGCCAGCGCCGAGAGGCAGCGCCTGATGTCAGAAGCCGAGGGGCGCGCCGCATCCATCCGCGCTCAGGGTGAGGCGGAAGCTGAAATTATCTTTAAGAAAGGCGAGGCAGAAGCCAAGGCCATGAACGTGAAGGCCGAAGCCTATCAGGAGTATAACCAGGCCGCCGTTGTGGATAAGCTGATCAGCAGCCTGCCTGAAGTGGTGCGCGCCATGGCCGGCCCACTTTCAAATGTCAGCAACATTACCATCGTATCCACGGGCGACGGCGAGGCGGCAGGAATCCACAAAGTCACCGGCGACATGACAAAAATCGCGGCGCAGGTTCCGGCGCTCTTTGAGGCGCTATCGGGAATGAAGATGTCCGAGTTGCTGTCCAAGGTCCGTTTGATTGGTGACAAAGGACCGAAGTCCGAGGGAACCCCCGCCCCGGATTCGGGCCGGAGCACCAAGTGACCGGAAACGCCGCTGCCGTCTGAGCGGATTATGGGCTATTTGCATCGAAGTACGGAGATGAAACAAAGCAGAAATCACAAAGGAGGAACACCATGGCACTACTTGAACGCGTTCGGACATTGGTCAGGGCCAATCTGAATGACTTAATCGACAAGGCGGAACACCCTGAAAAAATGATCAAACAATTGATTCTCGACATGGAAAATCAACTTCTCCAGGTGAAAACGCAAGTGGCTGTCTCCATTGCCGACGAGCACATGCTGGAGAAAAAGCAGAAGGAGAATGAGGAAAAGGCGGCGGAATGGATGCACAAAGCAGAGCTGGCGGTTGACAAGAAACAGGATGACCTGGCGCGTGCCGCACTCGAGCGCCATCAGAGCTATGTCCAGATGGCCGAAAGTTTTCAGGAGCAAGTGGCCGATCAGAAAGTGCAAGTGGAGAACCTGAAATCGGCGCTGAACAAGTTGGACCAGAAACTTGCCGAGGCTCGCTCCAAGGGCGATCTATTGATTGCCCAACATCGGCGTTCGCGCACTTCAAACAGGGCCAGTGACGCGCGGCTCGCCCTCAGTGACCAGTCGAAAGGCGCCGCCTTCGATCGGATGAAACATAAAGTTCTTAGAGAGGAGGCGGTAAGCGAAGCGAAAGCAGAAATGTTTTCTGATAGTTTGGACGATCGATTCCATGAACTCGAGAAGGGTGATGAGATTGAAAGAATGTTGATTGAGGTAAAATCCCGCCGTCAATTGAATAGTTGAGTAAAGCTAAGCCAATACGGGAAGCCACGACACGCATATTCTGTCGTGGGTTCCCGGGCGGGGTTGCTGCTGCCAAGACTTATGCGTATCGCCCGTCCATCGCCCGTGCGTTTCGATCCGAATTTCTTCGACTGCCGCGGCCAGAATTACCATCCTCGCGTGTCGTGTTTCAGCGCGTAGGAGCTGAGGACGTGCATATAGTTTACACGCTCAAACGCCGAGGGGTCGGCGACCGAGCGCCGCGCCATGCTTCCCTGCATCTCGCGGATGGACTCATATTCGTGCTCCTCCATCCAATCCCTCATCTCATCCAGCACCCTTGAAATGTGGTCAATGCCGTACTTCAGTAACGCGGAAGTCATCATGGCCACGCGCGCGCCCGCCATCATGCACTTCAGCACGTCAATGCCGGAGTGGACCCCGCCGGTGACGGCCATGTCAGCGGCGATATGCCCAAAAAGAATTGCCACCCAGTTGAGGCGCTGCAACAATTCCGTGGATTGGCTCAACTCCAGGCTCTGCACGACTTCCAATTTTTCCAAATCGAAATCAGGTTGATAAAAACGATTGAAAAGAACCAGCGCTTTCACGCCCACCTTGTCCAGCCCGCAGGCCATATTAGACATCGAACTGAACATCGGGCTGAGCTTGACGGCGATCGGCACTCCCACCGAAGTCTTCACTTCCGTAACCAGGTCGCCGTACATCTTCTCGATTTCAGTCCCGGTGATTTCAGGATTGGTTGCCAGGTAATAAGTATTCAGCTCGATCGCATCAGCCCCGGCCTCTTCCATCATGCGCGCGTAACGGGTCCATCCTCCCGCCGAAACTCCGTTTAGACTGCCGATCACGGGAATGCCCACGCTGTTTTTGACCCGCAGCAAATGTTCAAGATAACCTTCCGGCCCCAGGTTATAACTTTCCATGTCCGGCAGGTAGCTCAGGGACTCGGCATAGCTTCCCGTCCCCTGTTCCATCCAACGATTCAGTGCGTGAGTCTCCACATCAATCTGCTCTTCAAACAAAGAGTGCATGACGATTGCTGCCGCGCCGCAGTCTTCCATCTGGTGGACGTTGCCGATGTCTCTCTGCAAGGGCGAGGAAGAAACCACCACGGGGTTCCTGAGCCTCATGCCCAGATATGTCGTGGTCAAGTTGATCATTACTTTTCCTCCATGGCCTGCAGCACTGCTTCAGCGAGCTTGCCGTCGCTTGGAACGGGGGCGGCCGCCAGGCGTTCATAAAGTTTCCAGCGGCTTTCGACGTCCCCCTGTGCCAGGCGCAAGAGTTCTTGCGCAGTCTCAGGGTCGCTGTTCTTAAGGATGGTAAATCGCGCCTCATTGTACATGTACTTCTGCAGTGGAAGATTGGGTGGGCGAGAATCCAATTGCAGCGGGTTCTTCCCCTGATTCGCCAACTCGGGGTTGTAGCGTAGCAGCGGCCAGTAACCCGTTTGCACGGCTACTTTCTGCTGCTCCATGCCGTACATCATGTCGTAGCCGTGGGCGATGCAATGGCTGAAGGCAATGATGAGTGACGGCCCCGGGTGGGCCTCCGCCTCGAGAAACGCTTTGACCGTCTGCGTATCACTGCCCCCCATGGCCACACGCGCGACGTAAACATTCCCGTAGCTCATGGCCATCAACGCCAGGTCTTTTTTGGGAGTCGCCTTGCCGCCAAAGGCAAACCTTGCAACCGCGCCGCGCGGGGTGGCTTTGGAACGCTGCCCGCCCGTGTTGGAATAAACCTCGGTGTCGAGCACGAGGATGTTCACATTGTAGCCGGAAGAGAGAACGTGATCGAGGCCTCCGTAGCCGATGTCATAGGCCCAACCATCCCCGCCGATGATCCAGAGGGTTTTCTTCACCAGGCCGTCAGCCACGGCAAGCAGATCCTTTGAATCAGGGGATCGGAGGCCCGCCAGTTTTTCTTTGAGCACGGTCACGCGCTGGCGCTGATCATGGATTCCGGCGTCATGCGACTGGTCAGCTTCAAGAAGCGTTCGCACCAACTCATCTCCAACATGCCCGGAAAGCCGTTTAAGAAGTATTCGCGCGTACTCCGCCTGCTTGTCCAGGGCCAGGCGGATTCCCAAACCAAATTCCGCATTGTCTTCAAAAAGCGAATTCGACCAGGCCGGCCCCAAACCCCCGGCGTTCACGCTGTAGGGCGTGGTGGGAAGATTGCCTCCGTAAATGGAAGAGCAACCTGTGGCGTTGGCGATGACGGCATGATCCCCAAACAACTGGGTGACCAACTTGATGTAGGGCGTCTCTCCGCAGCCCGCGCAAGCGCCTGAAAATTCAAAGAGCGGCTGCAACAATTGCACGTCTTTCACCTGACCCATATGCAGGTTGTCCCGGTTCGCTTCCGGAAGGCCCAGGAAGAAATCCCAGTTTTTAGCCTCCTGCTGGCGGAGGGGCGCTTGCGGCTGCATATTAATGGCCTTGTGTTTCACTTCGGATTTGCTCTTGGCCGGGCAAACTTGAACGCAAAGCGTGCACCCGGTGCAATCCTCCGGAGCGACTTGCAAGATGTAGCGCAAATGCTCGAACTCCTTCCAGCGCGGCTTGGCGGACTTGAATCCGGGAGGCGCGCCAGCGGCCAACTCGGGTTGGAAGATTTTGGCGCGGATCACGGAGTGCGGACACACCAGAACGCACTTGCCGCACTGGATGCAAAGCTCTTCGTCCCATACCGGAATCTCCGTCGCGATATCGCGCTTTTCCCACTGAGCTGTTCCGGTGGGGAAAGTGCCGTCAACCGGCAACGCGCTGACGGGGAGCAAGTCTCCCTCGCCGGCGAGGATTCGTGCCGTGACTTTCTGGACGAAATCCGGCGCTGCGGAGGAGACGGGCGGGCGCACCTCAATCCGGCTGGTGGCTTCGAGGGGAACCTTGACTTCATGCAAGTGCGCGAGTGATTGATCCACGGCATCAAAATTTTTCCTCACTACCGCCTCGCCCCGTTTCCCATAGGTCTTCTGGATGGCGCGCTTGATGGCGGCAATGGCCTCATCGCGCGGCAACACGCCGCTGAGCGCAAAGAAACAAGTCTGCATGATGGTATTGATGCGGTGGCCCATGCCGGTTGCCTGCCCCACGGATTCGGCATCAATCACGAACACGCGCAGTTTTTTCTGCAGGATCTCTTCCTGCACTGTGGCCGGAAGGTGGTCCCAGACATGTTCCGGGCCGAAAACGCTATTCAGGAGGAAAGTGGCGCCCGGCTGCGCCAGCTTTAAGATTTGCATGCGTTCGAGAAACGCAAACTGGTGGCAGGCGACAAAGTTGGCTTGTGTGATGAGGTAGGTGGAGCGAATGGGACGAGGTCCAAAACGCAAGTGAGAAACCGTCACGGCGCCTGCTTTCTTTGAGTCGTAAACGAAGTATCCTTGCGCGTAATTGTTTGTGTCCTCGCCGATGATCTTGATGGAGTTTTTATTGGCGCCCACCGTGCCGTCGGAGCCCAAACCGAAGAAAACGGCGCGCACCGTATCCGGGGCTTCCGTGGAAAACCCGGGATCATATTCCAGGCTGGTATGCGTCACGTCGTCAATAATGCCAATGGTAAAGTGATTCTTGGGCGCCGGCTTCTTCGCTTCATCGAAGATGGCCTTCACCATCGCCGGCGTAAATTCCTTCGAAGATAGACCGTAGCGCCCGGCAATGATTCGGGGGATCGACTTGAATGGGGTTTTGGCTGACGTCATCGCCTCGTTGAGCCCGGCCACAACATCAAGGTAGAGCGGATCGCCGGTGGCTCCCGGTTCCTTGGTTCGATCGAGCACGGCCAGGGTCTTGACGGTCTTCGGCAAAGCGGCCGTGAAATGCTCGATTGAAAATGGCCGGAAGAGCCGCACCTTCAAGAGGCCCACTTTTTCGCCGTGCTTGACGAGGTGTTCCACTGTCTCCTCTGCGGCTCCCGCGCCCGAACCCATCAATACGATCACGCGCTCGGCATCGGGCGCACCGACGTAATCGAAAAGGCGGTATTGTCGTCCCACGAGGCCCGCAAGTTTGTCCATCTGCTTTTGCACCAGGGCCGGACAGGCAAGGTAATAAGGATTGGCGCTTTCGCGCGCCTGGAAGAAAACGTCGGGGTTTTGCGCGCTGCCGCGTAGGACGGGCCGGTCCGGCGAGAGCGACCGTGCCCGATAAGCGAGCACCATCTCTTCATCGATCATCGCCCGTATGTCTTCTATCGCCAGTTCTTCCACCTTAGCCACTTCGTGAGACGTGCGGAAGCCATCGAAGAAATGCAGGAAAGGGATGCGCGACTCCAGGCTGGCGGCGGTGGCCACCAGGGCCATGTCCATGGCCTCCTGGACTGAATTCGAAGCCAGCATGGCGAAGCCCGTCTGACGACAAGCCATCACATCACTATGATCTCCGAAGATCGAGAGGGCATGCGTGGCCAGGGTGCGGGCCGCGACGTGAATCACGGTTGGCGTCAGTTCACCCGCAATCTTGTACATGTTCGGAATCATCAACAACAAACCCTGTGAGGCGGTAAAAGTGGTGCCCAGCGCTCCTGCTTGAATGGCGCCGTGTAATGCTCCGGCGGCGCCCGCTTCACTTTGCATTTCAATCACTGCCGGCACGGCGCCCCAGATGTTTTCTTTGCCTTTGGCTGCCCACTCGTCGGAGAACTCGCCCATTGGTGAAGCGGGTGTGATTGGATAGATTGTGATGACTTCGCTCGTATGGTAGGCGATGTATGCAGCGGCTTCATTTCCGTCAATAGTGACCTTCTGTCTGCTTGGGGGCATATTCCCTTTAGGCGGCCCGCCTTGGATGCGGCTGGACCGCGATTTCCGCCTCGTAAATCCAGGAAGCTGCGAGCGTTCGAGGCACGAGATTAGTCTTCAACTGCGTGCATAATCCCGCTGCTACTTTAATCTGCTGGATATTTGGAATCCTGTGACCTCCGCCACGGCTCATCGTGACCGGCGTCACACAGGCGGGGACAGTATTGAATTGGGCGGGGCAATGAATGCTGTTGGGTTCTAACGAGGCTGACGAAGCTGTTTCGCCCTCATCTTAGGCGCCGTACGGACTGCATAACTTCGACAGCATTTGACCGTAGCGCTCGAGTCGCGCGGGCGTGAGTCGACGGGAATTGCGTAAGGACATCCAAAAACTCCGGTAGCAAGACGGCGGGGCCGCGCAGGAGATGGGAAAACGGGTAGTGGGTCGGCTTGCTGTAGAGGCGCCTCTCTGAGCGCCGGAAGTTCTTGGGAATTCAAGGTCGGCGGTCCCTCGCCTGCGGGACCGCCGCTACAGAAAACCAATCTGGCCCACTACCGCCCATCTTCAAAAAGCGTGGAGCTCCATTCCTGGCAGTACGCGGGCCGGCCAAGGTAGAGCCTCGTCTCCCTCTTCTCGCCATATACCGCCTATATACTAACTGATGAATTATAAAAGTCAACAACATTCCGCCGGACGGCAGTTTTTCGGGGTTGAATGGAGGAAAAATAAGGTTGTGATGAGGACGCGAGGATTTGGACGTGCGAGACGCTGACCTCAGACTCGGAGGTCCGCGATACACGCTTTTTTGCTTTCTGCAAGTTACAGGACGACCTTACTGACTATGCCATGGATGCCATCGAAATCGTGACCCCTTGCCGATATTGCCCGCTAACATGGTTTCATTCTGAACAACCGACCCTCGGCGTTCTGGTCGTGAATGGTCAGGATGATTTCACGCAGCAACACAAAACCGTTGGGTGGAAGGCCATCATCCGCGAAATACTTCACTGAGGTGCTTGAACGTCGGCGTTTCCCCCTTCCATTGATAGTACAACACGGAAATGCCCAATCTTTTGAGCGCTGCGCAAGTCTTCATCTTTGGTGCATTTGGCAATACCAGTACGCGTTTGGGCGGAGTGGATTGTGCCGCACCATGAAACATCAACTGGCCGATTCCCTGATAAATACTCGTGGTGGACGTATCAGTTTTCGCTTCAAACAGCGCAGACACCTGGAGGTTTGGAGAGAATACGTAAAGGTCGCGCGGCCGGTCGTTGGCGACGCGCAGACCCAGTTTTCGGAGATTAGCGGCAAGTGCTGACATTACGATTCCGTGCGTGGAGATGGTTTCGATCCATCCCCTCCTGGCGTAGCTTTTGTGCCCAGCAAATTCCGGTGAAAAGGATGGGAGTCTAGTCGACGTTGCTTCCGTTGAAGCCTTTGTCCCGTCCAACAGGTCACGTCTTCGGATGTTAAAGAATGGTACCAAGATTTTCTTTTCGAATTCCGGAAGGTCTTCCTCGGGAACGAGCTGACAAGTAGAGTTCCCTCCTGGAGCCCATTTCCTCTTATCCTTAAGGTAGCCGCTGCGAGTGATTCGCCAAGTTTTCAAATCATATTTTCTTTTCCATCCCCACCTTTTCCCATTTCGTGTAAATGGTTTAGCATCGGAGGCCAGTCTTCCGAAAAGCTGGATGCCGTTACCGTTACCTTTATTCCCATGACACAAATAGAACCAATCTTGTGTTTTTCGCATCAACTTTTTAAACGTCTTCCCCTGTTCGTACCCAGCGTAAATGACGATGACCTGCTGCTGCAAATAGGACTCCCGCTCTTCCCAAGTGAAACTTGCGGATTCCGGGGGAAGGCGGGCACGATTCCGGGATCAATCCGGTCAGCATTCCGAAATGAATCCGGTCACGGATTCCGATTTCAAGCCGGTCACTTTGGGCCACTTGTCGGAACCCTGACCGGGA
>Ga0209166_10002168_pt1 | contig 15282 bp, 9 predicted proteins | sample Coa_R1_3_FD_187151 | JGI IMG/M metagenome (GOLD analysis project Ga0209166, IMG submission 187151) | Surface soil microbial communities from Centralia Pennsylvania, which are recovering from an underground coalmine fire - Coalmine... | ecosystem: Environmental > Terrestrial > Soil > Unclassified... | reverse complement strand
CAGGGCATCGACGGTATTCGACGCGAGCATGTCTTCGAGCGAGTCGTAGACCTGGGCGTCAACGTCTGGCTGGAAGTCGTCGAGAAAGATGTCGCTGACCGACAGCGGATCGGATGGCTGCAGACTTACGGGCGGCCGCGGGGCAGGTCCGGCGCCTCGTGTGACGAAGGACTCCGCATCGCGGCGCGTCCTGGAGGTGATGCCCGTGATGCGGTACGCGTGCACGCCGGCCTCGCGCAGCAGCTGATAGCCGCGCAAATGCGCCGGCAAGATCCGGCCCGCGCCAACCAGGCCAATCCGAACAGGGTCAGGCACTGTTCCCTCCCTCGCCACCCATAGTAGGCGGTCGCGGCCGGCAGGCCAGGGTGCAGCTCGCGTGGCCCAGCAGCGCCGAGATGGCGCGCGGTCAGTTCCCGCGTCGGGCGTGCGTCAGGTGGCAGACGCTGGGCCGCTCGCCCATCAGGATCACCAGGTCGTAACGCACCAGGGCGGGGACGACCGACCACAGGTCAGGGCAGTCGGCAGTGTCGACGGTCTGGCCGGTGAAGACGTCGACGTACCCGCCGTCCCAGGCCGACGTGAAGTAGGCGTTGTCGTTGCCCACGAAGTTGACAGGGCATGCCTGACCGGACGGGAAAGCCAGCTCAGGTTCGTCGGAGTCCGCCCGCGGGCGCAGCACGACGTCGGTGTCGAAAGTCGCCGGTTCCTGGCAATCGTCGGTCAGCACCGCCAGTCTGACATCGCGGTCCAGGTAGATATCCGGCTCCAGCCGCCAGACCTGGAGGGCGACCGGCGCCGGCCGACTCGGCGACGGGGTCACGCTCTCAGCCGCTGACGCGGCCACTGGTGACAGCGTCAGGAGCACGCTGACCGCGGCTGCCAGCGCCAGCGGGCGGAGCATCGGCGACGACCACACCACTGCGTCCAACGCTCTTCAACCTACGCGTGCCCCCGCGCGGCGGAATCCGCAGGACTATGTAGGCGTGTATGTATCTTCAGTGGGGGCTGGCCCTGAGATGGCGGCCCTGACAGTGAGCCGACGTTTTTTGGTGGCGTTGCGTGGAGGAGCCACAGCGCCTGGCTCGCCAGCGATTCGGGGTCGTCCTGCTCCCGACAGCGCTTACGCCCGATCCGCCACGAGGTGGTAGAAGTAATCCGTCCCGTCGATCGGCCGCCAACCGGGGTCCTCCATCTGCGAGGGCCACGCGCGGGCGATGACGGCACGCACGTTTTGTGCAAGCAGCACTCGCTGCGCGACAGCCCGCGCCTCGAGGTCGCCTTGCACGATACTGCTGTCTCGCTCGCTGACTTCCGCAACGATGTGGACTCGCGCGAGCCGCGCCCAGTAGGCATTGAACCCACGATCCCCACTGGCAACCCGATCGCCGGGCTCGATGCCCGCGGAGCGCAACGCGAGAGCCACCTGGACTTGCTCGTCCGCTGCCAGGATCTGACCATGCACCACTTGCGAGAGCGTCGAGCCCGCAAGAGCTGAGGTGTTCGTGAGAGTCTGCACCAGGAACAGTATCACGATGACGACGCTGACATTGGCTGACAGCGCAGCGCTCCAGCGCGCCCTGGGCAGTCGCACCAGCAGCAGCAGTCCAAGCACGAGCAGTACTACAAACGGGGCGACATAGCGCGCCTCGGCGAGCACCAGCGCATACATGCCAATGGCCGCGACTGCCGGGGCGAGCAACGCAATCGCGGGGTCCGAACCGATGCGCCACGGGCCGAAATGCATCGACAGCAAGATGGCCAGCGCCGCGAACACCCCGCCAAAATCAGCCGCGAGGACGGAGTAGGCCTGGAGGGCCGCGAGGGTCGCTCGCGCCTGCCGATCGAGCGTCACGATCGGCGTCGCGCCTTCGAACCAGTACTCCGGGGCGTACCAGGCCGCGTACGTCACCGGGAACGGGCTGTCGAACGCAAAGATGGCCGGCCGCTCCAACAGTGGCAGACTGTGGTGGAGCGGTTGGCCGATGCCGTTCGGGCCACCCTGCCAGTGGACCAGCGGGACCCCATCAACCACCCACAAATAGTTGAGTCGGGCGCTATCGCCCGCCGTTGGGCGACCGTTAGCGACCGACAACGCGACGATGAACGGCAGCGCCACGAGCGCCATGGCGAGCGACGCGATGACGAGATGCGAGACTCGGCTGCCGCGTCGGTCGAGGACCACGGCGCTGGCCGTGAGGAAGACCACCGCGAGGGGCAGCATCGGCGCTTTGGCCAGGTATCCGAGCCCAAGGAGCCCGCCAAGCAGCGCCGAACGGCGGTGCCTCGGCTGTCGCCGGCTCAGGAGCATAACCCCACAAATGGCGTAGACGAGCGCTGACACGAGCAGGTCAGGCGTCAATAAGCTGAGCGGAATGTACTGCAATGTGCACCAGATAAAGGCGGCGTAACCCATCGCTACCCAGGCCCATTCGGGCGGACCGATGTGCGCGGGCGACGCCGCGTCGCTGTCACGCAGAATGGCCACGATCTGGCGCAGCAGGAACGTGAACGTTCCGAGTGCCGCGCAGTAGATGATGAGGTTGACCAGGTGGACGAGCGGGAACTCGAGATTCGGGGCTGGATGGACGAAGTGCAGCGCCGCTGCCACCACCCACGCGTACAGCGGGCTCCAATGGGTCCGGAGGGCCGTGGCCCAATCACCCCGGAAATACGCGTCGCCCATGTCCAGGTACGCGATGCCATCGGGGTTCATGCTGTAGCGAAAGTAGACGGCTTGCAGCGAGCCGAGTAGAACCGCCAACGCCAGCCACAAGCCGGTCGCGCGGCGTTGGTACCAGTCGAGCAGGCGCCGCATTACAGGCATTCAGTTCCGCCAGAAGGATGAAACGACCTGAGCCGCGACGCAACTGGGCGCGGGTGAGGTAAGGCTCGATCGGCGGCCTTGCGAGCACCCGCCTTCCGCCACCGGCGCGGCATCGGGCCGCGAATGCGTGCTCGTAGGAACACTCCGCCCGGCACGCTGCAGTCGGCCGCACACATGGAGCGCGCGACGGGTCCGACGACCCGCGCGCGGGCGGCGACCAGACCGGTCAACTGGGCAGTTTTCGGCAGATTTTCAGGGCGAACGGGGGCTGCTTCGGGTTCTCGGCAGGGCAGCGGGCTTATCATGGCCGCCTCGGAGGGGGGCTGAGCACTTGCGACGGCTGAGCTTGCGCACCAGGATCCTGATCGCTGTCCTGGCGGCAGTGATCACCACGGACGCCCTGGCTACCTGGGCGGTGAACGATCGCCTGCTGGCCGGCGCTCGGCAGGAGGCAGACAGCCAGGCACTGGCGCAGATGGCGCAGACGCGTGCACTGCTCGGCGAGCGCGCGGCCTCGCTGGCCTTCGAAGGCGAAGCCGTGGCGCTGTACCCGGCGGTGATCGCCGCGCTGGTCGATAACAACCCCAAGCCACTGCTGGTGTGGTCCGGGCAGGTGTCAGCGTCGCAGAGCACGCGGGTGACGGTCGTCGACGCCACCGGGAAAGTCGTGGCTCGCGGGCACGCGCCTGACCAGAGCGGCGATGACCTGGCGTCGCATCTGATCGGCCTGCGCCTGGCGCTCAGCGGCCGGACCGCGAGTGGGACTGAGGCTGGCGACGAGATTGGGCTGGCGGTGCGCGGCTACGCGCCGGTGCGCCGCGACGGCATCCAGGGCGACGTCGTGGGAGCCGTGATGATCGCCGACCCGATTGCCGAACCGTTGCTGCGGCGCATCAGTGCCGCGGGCGTCGATTCGTATCCGGGCTCGAGCCTGCAACTCGAAGGCACGGTGCCCGCTGGCGTCAGCGAAAATGCCGCGTGCAGTGCGCTGGCTGGCTCAACCGCGGCGACCTGCCGGTTTCCCATGCTGGCGCCCGACGGCACGCCGAGCGCGACCATGTCGGTGACCGTGCCGCTCAACGCGATCGTGCGTGCGCTCGACGAAGCCCAGCGCTCGCTGTGGCTGGTGGGTGCCCTCGTCCTCGTGGCGGGCGCCGCGGCTGCCTGGGTGCTGGCGCGCTCGCTGACCGGACCGCTCGCGCAGCTGACTGCCGCGGCAGGCCGGATCGCGGGCGGCGCGTACGATGGGCCGGTCGCGGCCGGCGGCTCAGACGAGATCGGCGTCCTCGCGGGCGCCTTCGAGACGATGCGCCAGCAGGTCTCGGCGGCGACGACGCGGCTGCGCGACGAGCGTGACGTTCTCGATAGCGTGCTGGAGTCCACCGACGACGGCATCCTGATGGCCGACTCGGCGGGCGCACCGGTGGTGGCGAACCGGCGCTGGGCGGCGCTTCTGGGTGGTCCAGGGCTCGAAGCAGCGGCGACACTCCGCCGCCTCGAGGGCGATTACCAGCAGACCTTTGCCGACGCGGCGCCCACCTGGCTCGCCGACCCGGACCGGGTCACCGCCGCGGAGTTCGAGCGGACCGCGCCGGTCTATCAGCGGATGCGCTGCTACACCGCGCCCGTACGGCACCACGACGGCACGGCCATCGGCCGCATCTTCGTGCTGCGCGACGTCACCCGTGAGAGCGAGGCGGAGCGGATGCGGAGCGCGCTGGTCGCGACGGTGTCCCACGAGCTGCGCTCACCACTGACGGCGATCGCCGGGTACACGGCAACCCTGCTGCACGATGGGCCCTGGGACGCCGACACCGAGCACGAATTCCTGGAGATTATCGCCGGCTCCGCGGCGAAGCTGGCCGGTTTGATCGACAACTTGCTGGATGCGGCCAAGGTCGAAGCGGGCGTGCTCCACCTGGAGCGCGAGCCGGTGAAAGTGGAGCGCATCGCCGAACAGGTCGTCGCCCAGCGGCGCGCGCTGAATGTGAACCACTCGCTCCAGATCGCTCCGGCGGCGCAGCTGCCGCTGGCCAACGCCGATCCGGTCCGCGTCGAGCAGGTGCTGGCCAATCTGGTCGACAATGCGCTGAAGTATTCGCCAAACGGAGGACCGATCACCATCCGGATCACCGGTGGCGTGAACGAGCTCACGATCGGTGTCAGCGACCGGGGGGTGGGCATCACGCGCGAGCAATCGGAGCGCTTGTTCGAACGCTTCTACCGCGTGGACAGCACTCTGACGCGTACGACCAGAGGCGTCGGGCTCGGACTATTCATCTGCCGCAGCCTGGTCGAGGCGCAGGGTGGGCGCATCTGGGTCGAAAGCCAGCCTGGCCAGGGCAGTACGTTCTGGTTCACGCTCCCGGCGCTGGCCGAAGTGCCGGACGGGGCGGCTCCGGACCAGGGCGGGGTGCGGCGGAGCGTGCTGGCATGACCCTCGGGCACGCGGAGGGTGCTCGGATCCTGGTGGTGGACGACGATCCGCTGCTCGTCCGGCTGGTGAAGACCAATCTCGAAAAGGCGGGCTACCGGGTGCTCAGCGCGGCGGACGGTGAGCAGGCGGTTGACGTCGCGGCCAACGAGCTACCGGACCTGGTGGTGCTCGACCTGATGCTGCCCAAGCTGGATGGCTATGAAGTGTGCCGCCGGATCCGCGAGTTCTCGATGGTGCCGGTGGTCATTCTCACGGCGCGGGGCGAGCCGGTGGACCGGTTGCGCGGCTTCGAAATGGGGGCCGACGACTACGTGTCCAAGCCGTTTGTGCCGGCGGAGTTGTTGGCGCGCGTGCGCGCCGTGCTCCGGCGCAGCCAACAGGGCGGCTCGGCGCAGACGCCGGCGGTCGTCCGGTGTGGGGAGATCGCGATCGATTTGCTGCGGCGGCGCGTGACGGTGCGTGACGAAGTGGTCAAGCTCACGGCAACGGAGTTCCATTTGCTGCAGGAGCTGGCCGTCAATGCCGGCAAGGTGCTGTCGCACACACACCTGCTGACGAAAGTCTGGGGGCCCGAGTACCGCGACGATCGCGATTACCTGTGGGCATACGTGCGCCACCTGCGCCGCAAACTGGAGCCCGAGCCGGGGAACCCGGTCTACATCAAGAGCGCGACGGGTTTCGGCTACGTACTGGAGTGCCCGCAGACAGACGGCTGACCGCTTCGCTGCGCTCGCTCCTGCGCGGAGGCAGATCCTCGTGATTCGTTCGCGGTCCGGCCGACCGCTTCGCTGCGCTCGCTGGTTCGGCGAGGCAGATCCGAAAGACGCGACGTTTCACACTCGACGAGCGGTGTCATCCCAGGAGGAACGACGAGGATCGTGCTCGTGGGCGGGACCGTACTCGTCGGCGGGAGCGTGCTCGTGGGCGGGAGCGGGCGCGTGGGCGGGAGCGGGCTCGTGGGCTCAGGCTGACGCGCGCTGCGCCAACGCGTTCCAGGTGCGTTCGACGACCTCGACCTGTTCGAGGACCGGCTTGAGAGCGGCCCAGAGCTGATCAACGGTCGATTTGATCGCTTCGGGGGAGACGTCGGCGACGGGGGTGGCGGCGCTGGCCTGGGCGAGCGCGGCGAGCTGCTGCGCGGCGGCGCGATAGGTGGCTAGCTGAGCGGACGGCGAATCCGACGCCGGCGAGCTGCCGCCGGCGGCGCGCCAGACGCCGTAGCGCGGCGGCAGCCGCTGGCCATCGGGGCCGTAGAACGTGTGCGTTGGTTCCACGTGCGGCGACACGCTGAGGTAGATCACGCCCGTCTGCGCACCCACGGCCCGCACCGCGTGCGTCGTGCGCGGCGGCACGAAGATCGCCTGGCCCTGCTGGCAGACGACGTGCTCGTCGGCCACCGTGAACTCGATCTGGCCTTCCATCACCACAAACGTCTCGCCGCCGAGATCGTGGCTGTGCACCTCAGGCACGGGTCCGAGCTCGACACGTCGGAAGCGCGAGCGAATCTCAGGCTCGACGACAAGATTGCTGAGGTCGGTATGAAAGTCGTAGACGGGGATCGGCATGCCTGCACCGTACCCCGAATACCGTGTAATGGTCGAAGACGGGGACGGTCATCCCTATAGTTTAGTGAGCCCGCATGTGACCAAAGTTCATGACGGGGCGCTTCGGGGCTGCCACGTTGGGTGGCGAGCCAACGCTGAGAGGACCTTTCAATGACCGCGCCCAAACGGGATGCCCTCGTGGGCTCCAACCTGGTTCGTTCCAGCAATGGCCACGTCAGCCACGCAGAGTTCGTCGATCAACCGACGCTGCTGGCGGCACTTCGGGGCGTCCGGGCGGGGGACTTTGGCGTGCGTCTGCCGTTGGATTGGACGGGCGTCCCCGGGTCCATTTCCGAGGCGTTCAACGAGGTTGTCGAGCTCAACCAGCGGCTCGTTCGAGAATTCGAGCACATCAGCCGGACGGTCGGCCGCGAAGGCAAAACCGGTCAGCGGGCCTCGCTCGGCAGCGCCTCGGGCGGCTGGTCCGCCAGTGTCGAGTCGATCAATCTGCTGATCGCCGACCTGACACAGTCCAACGCCAACGTCAGAGCCCAGTTGACCGACTTGACGCATATGGCGACCGATCGCGACCGGGTCCTGAATGCCGTCGCCCGAGGTGATCTCTCGCAACGCGTCGCGCTGGACGTGGACGGTCGGCCGCTGGAAGGCGCGTTCCTGCGCTCGGGGCAGGTGGTCAACAGCATGATCCAGACGTTGGCTGTCTTCGCCGACCAGGTCACCACCGTCGCTCGCGAAGTGGGGACCGAAGGCAAACTTGGCGGCCAGGCCGCGGTGCCTGGCGCCGATGGTAGCTGGAAGGCCGTTACCGACACCGTCAACTCCATGGCCGCCAACCTCACTCGTCAGGTCCGCAACATCGCCGAGGTCACCACGGCCGTCGCCACCGGCGATCTGTCCAAGAAGATCACCGTCGTCGTCAGCGGTGAGATTGGCGCCCTGGCGGAAACGATCAACAGCATGGGTGACACGCTGGCGACGATGGCCGACCAGGTCACGACCGTCGCTCGCGAGGTTGGCACCCAGGGCAAGCTGGGCGGCCAGGCGCAAGTCACCGGGGTCGACGGCACCTGGAAATCGCTGACGGACAGCGTCAACTCCATGGCGGCCAACCTCACCGCTCAGGTGCGCGCCATCGGCGAGGTCTCAACTGCCGTCACCAAGGGCGACCTCTCGCGGTCCATCAAGGTCGACGCTCAGGGCGAAATCGGCCAGCTCAAAGACACCATCAACGAAATGATCAGCAACCTGCGCGAGACGACCCACCGGAGCACCGAGCAGGACTGGCTCAAGACCAGCCTGGCACGCTTCACGCGGACGTTGCAGGGCCAGCGCGAGCTGCAGACGGTCGGCAATCTCATCCTGTCCGAGCTGGCGGTGCTGGTCAACGCTCAGCATGGCGTGCTGTACGTCAACAAGCTTGACCAGGGGCGGCCGCTGCTGCAGCTGGTGTCAACCTACGCGTACCGCGAGCGCAAAGCGCTGGCGCAGGAGTTCCGGCTCGGAGAAGGCCTGGTGGGCCAGTGCGCCTACGAAAAGAGTCGCATTCTCCTCACCGAGGTCCCAGGCGACTACGTCCACATCAGTTCTGGTCTGGGCATGGCGCCACCGCTCAACATCGTCGTCCTGCCCGTGTTGTTCGAGGGCGACGTCAAAGCAGTGATCGAGCTGGCGTCGTTCGACCGCTTCAGCGACACCCACCTGTCGTTCCTCGATCAGCTCACCGAGAGCGTCGGGGTGGTCATGAACACCATCTCGGCGACCGCCCGCACCGAAGAGTTGCTGACCCAATCGCAGGCCCTGTCCGCCGAGCGGTTGCAGACCAATGACCAGCTCGAGCAGAAAGCCCTGTTGCTGTCCGAACAGAACGAAGAGGTGGAGCGGCAGAAGCAGGAGATGGATGTGGCCACCGCGGCGCTGCACCAAAAGGCCGAACAACTGGCGCTGACGTCGAAGTACAAGTCGCAGTTCCTGGCCAACATGTCGCATGAGCTGCGGACCCCGCTGAACAGCATGCTCATCCTGTCGGAACAGCTGGCTGAGAATGACGACAACAACCTGACTCCAAAACAGGTCGAGTTTGCCGCGACGATCCTGGGTGCGGGCAACGACCTGCTGACGTTGATCAACGACATCCTCGACCTGTCCAAGATCGAGTCAGGGACGCTGACGGCGGATCTTGGCGAAGTGTCGTTCGAGCAACTGGAGGACGACACCCGGCAGACCTTTGAACCGGTCGCTCGGGCCAAGCGCCTGGCGTTCAGCGTCGATCTCGACCCAGGCTTGCCGCGCTCGATGCACACCGACTCGGCGCGATTGCAACAGGTGCTCAAGAACCTGCTTTCGAATGCGTTCAAGTTCACCGAGCGGGGCAGTGTGGAGATGGCGGTGAGCGTCGCCAGCAGTGGCTGGAGTCCCGACAACGACACCCTCAACCGGGCCGCCACCGTCATCAGCTTCGCGGTGTCCGACACGGGCATCGGTATTCCCGCCGACAAGCTGGCGGTCATCTTCGAGGCCTTCCAGCAAGCGGATATGACCACCAGCCGACGGTTCGGCGGAACGGGGCTGGGGCTGTCGATCAGCCGCGAGATCGCCAAGCTGCTCGGCGGTGAGATCGGCCTCACGAGCAAACCCCGCGAGGGCAGCTGCTTCGTCCTGTATCTGCCGCTCAAGCATCGCCGACCAGACAACGATCGAACCGGCGAATCCCCGGCCGCGCCACGGGAACCCGAGACGCCGCCGCATCGCCGCCGCGTTGGCGACCGGCCGGCCTTCATCCCGCGCACGCGGCCACCGCTCGCCGAAGCGGCGCCAGCCGCGCCGCCGACGCCCACTCCACCTCCAGCGCCGCCCGAAACGGAGCTGGATCTGGAGCCGGACGACGTGGCCGACGACCGGGCCACCATTCAGCCCGACGACAAAGTGCTGTTGATCGTCGACGACGACCTGCGCTTCACACGGACGCTGCTGGACGTCGGCCACGCGCGCGGCTTCAAAGGCCTGATCGCACTGCGGGGGGCGACGGCGTTGAGCCTGGCCCGCAAATTCAAGCCAGCGGCGGTCACGCTCGACATCGGACTGCCGGATCTGGACGGATGGAAAGTCCTGGACGAACTGAAGCACGACCCGAGCACCCGCCATATCCCCGTGCACATCATCTCGGTCGACGATCGGCTGCAGAAAGCCCTCCAGCTTGGCGCGGTGGCGGGGTTGACCAAGCCAGTGACCAAGAAGTCGCTCGGCCAGGCGTTCGATCTGCTGGACAGCTTCGTCGATCGCCCGGTCAAGAACCTGCTGGTGGTCGAGCACAGTGCCACCGTCCGTACGATGATGCTGGAGTTGATCGGCGACGGTGACGTGCAGACGACCAGCGTCTCGACCGGCGCAGAAGCGCTCGCCGCACTGGACCAGCAGAAGTTCGAATGCATGGTGCTCGATCTCGACCTGCCCGATATGACCGGCTTCGAGCTGATCTCGCGCATCAACCTCTCAGCGCGCATGCCTGCGCCGATCGTGGTCTATAGCTCCAAGGATTTGACTCGCGCTGAAGAGGCACAACTGCGCGCGCTCGCGGAAACGTTGATCGTCAAAGACGTCCGGTCTCCCGAGCGGTTACTCGACGAGACCGCGTTGTTCCTGCATCGCACCGAGGCCAAACTGCCGGAATCGAAGCGCAAGCTGCTCGAGAAGATCCATCGCTCGTCGCCGGCCATCGCTGGCAAAAAGGTGCTGATCGTCGACGACGACATCCGCAACATCTTCGCGCTCACGAGCGCGCTCGAGCGGCACCAGATGGAAATCATCAATGCGCAGAGCGGGCCCGAAGCGATCATGCTGTTGAAGGCGCGGCCCGACGTCGACGCCGTGCTGATGGACATCATGATGGCCGACATGGACGGCTTCGAAGTCATGCGGCAGATTCGGGCCGATCCCCAGTTTGCAGACCTGCCCATTATCGCCGTCACCGCCAAAGCCATGAAAACCGATCGGGATCAGTGCATCGAAGCTGGAGCCTCCGACTACATCAGCAAGCCGGTGGATACGGCTCACCTCGTCTCGCTGCTGCGGGTGTGGTTGACCCGCCACTAGAGGGGCGGCCAAAAGCATGCAGACACCCCGTAGCCGCCCGTCCAGTGCAGTCAGTCGAACGGAGTTCGGCCGTTTTACCGCTCTGCTGCCGAGTTTTCGGCCGAACTCCTAGGGATCATGTCCGCCATCAGCATCCTGGTCGTCGACGACGAGCCCCGTAACGTCGTCGCGTTGGAGGCCACCCTGGCCAGCCTGGACTGTCGGCTGGTGACGGCCAGGTCGGGCCTCGACGCGCTCAAGTGCGTGCTCGCCCAGGACTTTGCAGTGATCATCCTCGACGTGCACATGCCCGACATGGATGGCTTCGAGACAGCTAGCCTGATCCGCGAGCGGGAGCGATCGCACGCCACCCCCATCATCTTTCTGACCGCGGATGAGCGCACCGGGCCGCGGGTCGTGGAGGGCTACCGCCTCGGCGCCGTCGACTACATTTTCAAACCCTTCAACCCGGAGATTCTGCGCGCGAAAGTGGCGATCTTTGTCGAGCTATTCCGCAAGACGGCCGCGCTCGAGCAGCGAACGACGGAGTTGACCCAGGTGACCGCTGAGCTGGTGCGGCGCGAACAGCAGGTCGGGGCGCTGAATGCCGAGCTCGAGCGGCGGGTGATCGAGCGGACGGCCGCGCTGGAGTCCGCCATCGCGCTCAAAGGCGAAGCGGAGGCGGCCCTCACCGTACGCGACGAGTTCGTCTCGATCGCCGCGCACGAGCTGCGCACGCCGGTGACGGGCATCAAGGTCAACGCGCAGCTGGCGCTCCGCAGATTGGACGTCGGTGCGCCAGACAAACAACGGACCCTGCGCTATCTGCTCGGCATCGTCGACGGAGCGAACCGCCTGGTATTGCTCATCAATGACCTGATGGATGTGTCGCGGATGCGCAGTGGGGAGCTGCTGCTCCGCGTGACGCCACTGGACCTCGTCGCGCTCGTGAGTACCGTTGCGCTGCGGTACGCCGAAACCGGTGGCGAGCACCACCACGTGACGACCGACGTGCCGACGTCGGCGCTGATGGTGGCGGGTGACGCCGGGCGGCTGGAGCAAGTGCTGGACAATCTGCTCAGCAACGCGGTCAAGTACTCACCCGACGGGGGCGAGATTGGTGTGTGCCTGCGCCGAGTAGCCAACGGAACCGTGTTGACCGTCAGCGATGCCGGCATCGGCCTGACACCGGGCGCCCATGAACGCATCTTCGAGCCGTTCGGACGGGCCGCCAACGCCACGCGGCACGAATTGCCGGGCATGGGGCTGGGCCTCCACATCTGCCGACAGATCGCCGAGGCGCACGGCGGGCGGATGTGGGCAGACAGTGACGGCGAGGGCCAGGGCATGACCGTCGGCATGTGGCTGCCGCCCGCCTCAATAGCCGAACAGCCGGGGAATCATTATCCCCAGGAGGTAGCCGCCGCCGGCCGATAGGATCCCGATGACCACGATCTCGCCGACGCTGCGGAACAGGTTCATGCTCGCCAGCTTGCCCTTAATGATGCCGACGATCACCAGTGCGACGAAGGTCAGCACCAGTGAGATCGGCAGCGCCACCGGCACCGGGAAAAAGAAGTATGCGATCAGCGGAAACACCGAGCCGACCAGATATGCACCGCCGATGGTCAGCGCCTCGGGCACCTTGACCGTGTCTGGCTCGAGGGTGCTGATGCCCAGCTCCGTGCTGACCATGGCCTTCTGGTAGGCCCGCGGATAGCGCGCCAGCGTGGTAACCAGGACCCGCGCATCGTCAGGTGTCACGCCGTCCTGTGCGTACATCTGCATCAGCTCTCGCAGCTCGAATTCCGGCGAGGTTTGCATTTCATGCAGTTCCTTGTTGACCTCGGTTTGCTGGACCTGCGCTTCGGAGCGGCCGGAAATGAACTCCCCGGCCCCCATCGACAACGCACCGGCGAACGCCTCGGCGATGCCGGCCACGATCACGGCCCGCGAGTCACCCAGGCCCCCGGCGACGCCACTCACCACGCCCAGGGGGACCACCAACCCGTCCAGCGAACCAAAGACAAGCTGGCGGACGCGGCTCAGGCGCTCGATTCTGCTCCGTTCGGTGGAGACGTCTTCTTTCACACGACGTATTGTCGGCGTTCACCGGAGATTCGTGACATGGCCGCGCTGGCGGCATTAACATGGCAGGTGTTGGCGCCGGCACCGGGGTGCTTTAGCCGCGTCAACCGATCTCGGATGGGGAAGAAGGAATCCCGAATGAGCAAGCTCCGATCATTGATCGCCGTAGCAAGCATCGTCTTCGCGCTCGTCCCAGTTGGGGCCCAGGCAGGCAGCAACGAGGACCAGATCGCCATGAATCAGGCCATGGTGGCGGCGGCCGAACAGCAAGCGAACATGGCGAACGACCTGGCCCGGTGCAAGTTGGCGTCAACCGGCGTCGCAGTTCCTGGCACAGTCGGATTCAGCCAGCCCGCCCCCACCGGGGGGTGCTCGGGTATCGCCACCCCGGTACCCACAACCGAGGCCACGAGCGGCGGCGGCAAATGCGTCAGTGCGATGCGCCCGCTCACCAAGTTTGAATTCGACCAGGTGAACGAGTTCGTGATCGCCGCCGCCCGGGCGATCGCCAACAGCCTGCCGCCGGTGGCGATGTCGGACGACGTCAAGGCGCTCATCGGCTGCTAGCCAGGCGGTTCCCATCGTCCGCGCTGGTCGGCTAGCGCAGGTTGCCGACCGCGCGGGCGACGATCCCGCCAAGACCCGAAACGCCAGCGCCGACGGCCGCCACAGGAGGCTGTTGCCGGTTCGCGCTAGCTCCTCGGCGGTGTGCCGATGGGCGCTCACACGCGTGTGGCGCGCCCTTGCCAGAACGGTTCCCGCAACTCGCGCTTGAGAATTTTTCCAGATCCGGTGTGTGGGAGCTCGGCCAGGAATGACACGGACCGCGGCACCTTGTACCCGGCCAGGTGCTGGCGGGCGAAGGTGGTCACGTCGTCGGGAGTGATGGCGTGTCCCGCGCGCGGAACGACGACGGCGTGGACGCGTTCGCCCCACTGGTCATCGGGGATACCAAAGACGGCCGCCTCCACGACGCCGGGGTGCAACTCCAGGGCCGCTTCGATTTCGGCGGGATAGACGTTCATGCCCCCTGAGATGATCATGTCGTTTTTGCGGTCGCAGATATACAGGAACCCTTCCGGATCGCGGTACGCGATATCGCCAACGGTCGCGAAGTCACCCCGTCGCGCCTCGGCCGCGCGGTCGTCGGCTTTGTAGTAGGTGGTGAAATTGCTGACGCTGCGGATATAGACCTCGCCGGGCACGCCTGGCTCGGTCACTTCCTCGCCGCGCTCGTCGTACAGACGGATTTCCACGCCGGGCGCCGGACGTCCGCAGGCGCCTGGTTTGCGACGCTGATCCTGTGGGGCCAGCACGGTGTTCACGCTCAGCTCCGTCGAGCCGTAGATCTCCCACAGCGAATCCTCGCCGAAATCCGCCATGTACGCCTCTTTGAGTGCGAACGACCAGGGCGCGGCGTTGGCGATCATGCGGCGCATGCTGGAGCGGTCGTAGCGCGCTTTGATCTCCGCCGGCAGGTTGCAGACCAGGCGAATCGGCGTTGGTGCCGCGAACGTCATGCTCACCTTGTAGGTCTCGACCAGGCGCAGCCAGTCCTCGGCGTCGAAGCGGCGCTGCAGGACCGCCGTGTTGCCCAGCGTGTGCGCGACCCCCAGATAGCCGCCTGGACCGGAGTGGTACAGCGGTCCGGTGGTGAGGTAGACGTCGTCGGGCACGTGTCCGACAAGCTCGAGCAGCGCGCGGGTCTGGGCCAGATCGGCCGCGCCGCGCAGCGCGCCCTTGGGGCGACCGGTGGTCCCCGAGGTGTAGATCAAAGATACGAACCCGGTGTCCGAGGCCGTGACCTCTGCGTCGCTGGCGCTGGCGAGCAGCGCGTCGCCGTCGAGCGCGCCAGGCGGCGGCGGACCGCCGAACGTCACGATGTGGCGGACTTTCGGCATCGCCGACCGAACGCTGGTGAACGTCTGCGCGTGTTCGGCGTCGACGTAGACCACCACGGAGTCCGAGTTGTCGACGATGTACGCCGCTTCGGCTGGCGTCAACCGATAGTTGATGGGGACACCGACCGCGCCCAGCTTCGCCCGGGCGTGGGTGGCGCGCACGATGCCAGGCGAGTTCGGTCCACACCACGCCACGCAGTCGCCTGGCTTGACGCCGAGGTCGGCCAGCACGTGCGCCAGCCGATTGGCTTCGCGGTTCAACTCGGCAAAGGTCCAGGCGAGGCGTGTGCCGTCCGGACGGTCGTCGACGACGGCGAGCTTGTTCGCTCGCAACACAGCATGCACCGCGAGCGGCGCGATCGCGGGCGGCTCCAGCACGGACGGCATCCGCGCAAGCCT
>Ga0209166_10002167_pt1 | contig 15293 bp, 14 predicted proteins | sample Coa_R1_3_FD_187151 | JGI IMG/M metagenome (GOLD analysis project Ga0209166, IMG submission 187151) | Surface soil microbial communities from Centralia Pennsylvania, which are recovering from an underground coalmine fire - Coalmine... | ecosystem: Environmental > Terrestrial > Soil >... | reverse complement strand
CACCACGGTCATCTCGCCGGCGGGCGCCGGGATCGCATCCAGATTGACGAGCGCCGTGCGCAGGGCCTCGTCGACCTGCGCACGCCATTGGCCGGGATCGAGGTAGAGATCATAGGCCGTGCGGCCGCCGGCGCCGGCCGAGCCGGTCTCCATCCGGTCGCCGTCGCCGACCACGACCGAGACGTTGAGGCGGACGAGCGGGCGGATGTCGCCGACGCGCACGCCGTCGGCGCGCAGGATCTGCACCGCACTCCACTCGCCGGTGAGCGAGCACATGACCTGCCGCACGCGCGGGTCGCGGGCGCGGGCATAGGCGTCGATCTCGGCCAACAGCGTGACCTTGGCCTCGAACGGCACCGCCGACAGCGGGTTGAGATCGGTATAGAGCGCCTGGTTCGTGCCGCGCGGCGCCTCGGCCCGGGTGCCGCCGCGGCCGGTCTTGACCGCGCGTACCGTCTCGCCGGCGCGCCGGATCGCAGCCTCGCTCAATTCGCCCGAATGGGCATAGCCGGTGGCTTCGCCCGAGATCGCGCGCAGGCCGAAGCCCTGGGCGGTGTCGAAGCTGGCGCTCTTCAGCTTGCCGTCATCGAACGCCAGCGCCTCGGACTGGCTGTATTCCAGGAACAGCTCGCCATCGTCCATGCCGTCGAGCGCGGTGCCCACCAGCTTTTCGACGCGCGCGGGGTCCATGCCGGTGCGCTCGAAAAACAACGAATCGGTCGCGGCGAGATCGGTCATGGGATGACAACTCCGGGCAGGCTGACGCCAAAGCAGACGATTAGATGACAAAATACCATGATAGAGCGATGGTTCCGGCTCGGGAACAGCGGAAATGCCGTACCGGTGCCGCATCGATGCCACACTCCTGCCAAAAGCAAGGCTCGTGCGACAGTTCTGGGTGTTGTGAGCCGCCGGGCAGTTGCGGTAGGGTGCCGGCCATTCCTTGAATTGGCCTCATCCCACATGAGTTCAAGTGCTTGTCGGATCGATAGCGGCGGGCGGTTTTGGCGGGGTTGATGGCTGGAGCACCTATTTGGCAGGCAGGAAGAATATGAAGCGAACCGTCGGGCGGGTACTCCTGAGTTTCGCGGCACTGGTCGCCCTCGCGCTTTTCTCGGGCGTGGCGTTGGCGGACCAGCCGCATGATTGGCAGATCGGTTTCCAGGACATGGTGACGCCGGTCGGCGACCGGCTGGAGTCGCTGCACACCCTGCTGCTGTGGATCATCATCGCCATCACGTTGTTCGTGCTGGCGCTGCTGCTCTATATCTCCTTCCGTTTCCGGGCATCGAAGAACCCGGTCGCATCCAAGACCTCGCACAACACGCTGATCGAGATCGCCTGGACGGTGATCCCGATCTTGATCCTCGTCGTGATCGCGTTCCCGTCGTTCAAGCTGCTCTATTTCCAGGAGCGCGTGCCGGAATCGCCAATCACTCTGAAGGTCACGGGCCTGCAGTGGTACTGGCACTATGCCTATCCGGACAACGGCGACTTCGGCTTCGACAGCTACGGCATCGACGACAAGGACCTGAAGCCCGGCCAGCTGCGTCTCCTGGACGTGGACAATGAGGTCGTGCTGCCGGTCAACACGAACGTCCGCGTGCAGATCGCCGGCAACGACGTGATGCACAGCTGGTTCGTGCCCTCGCTCGCCGTCCAGAAGTACGCCGTCGTCGGCCATTTGAACGAGGTCTGGCTGAACGTCGAGAAGGAAGGCACTTATTATGGCGAGTGCAACCAGATCTGCGGCGTGAACCACTCCTTCATGCCGATCAAGATCCGCGTCGTCTCCAAGGACGAGTTCGCCAAGTGGGTCGAGACGGCGAAGCAGAAGTTCGCCCGCGAGGACAACGGCCCGGCCGCCACCAAGCTGGCCGCGGCCGAGTAACGAGACGGGTCAACCAGACAGGAAGCCCCGGGCGCGCGGCGGTCGAGCGCAGCGCCCGGGGCAACCGCAGTTAAGACGAGAGGACCGAAGGGCAAGACCATGGCCGAAGCACTCCACGCTCACGACGATCACGGGCATCACCACCCGACATTCGTCCAGCGCTGGCTGATGTCCACCAACCACAAGGACATCGGCACGCTCTATCTGATCTTCTCGGTGGTCGCCGGCCTGATCGGCGGCGGCTTCTCCGTCCTGATGCGCATGAACCTGCAGCATCCGGGTGCGCCGCTGTTCCATGACGACCATCAGCTCTACAACGTGATCGCGACCGCCCATGGCCTGATCATGGTGTTCTTCGTGGTCATGCCCGCGATGATCGGCGGCTTCGGCAACTGGTTCGTGCCGCTGATGATCGGTGCGCCCGACATGGCGTTCCCGCGCCTCAACAACATCAGCTTCTGGCTGCTGATCCCGTCCTTCGCCCTGCTCTTGGGCTCGGCCTTCGTCGATGGCGGCGCCGGCACCGGCTGGACGATCTATCCGCCGCTGTCGAGCAAGGCCGGCCATCCGGGTGCGGCGGTCGACATGGCGATCTTCTCGCTGCATCTGGCCGGCGCCTCGTCGATCCTGGGTGCGATCAACTTCATCACCACCATCCTGAACATGCGCGCGCCGGGCATGACCCTGCACAAGATGCCGCTGTTCGCCTGGTCGGTGCTGGTGACCGCGTTCCTGCTGCTCCTGTCGCTGCCGGTGCTCGGCGGCGCCATCACCATGCTGCTGACCGACCGCAATTTCGGCACGACCTTCTTCGACCCGGCCGGCGGCGGCGATCCGATCCTGTTCCTGCACCTCTTCTGGTTCTTCGGCCACCCCGAGGTGTACATCATGATCCTGCCGGGCTTCGGCATGATCAGCCACATCATCTCGACCTTCTCGAAGAAGCCGATCTTCGGCTATCTCGGCATGGCCTACGCCATGGTCGGCATCGGCGTCGTCGGCTTCGTCGTCTGGGCGCATCACATGTATACGGTCGGCCTCGACCCGGACACGCGCGCCTACTTCACGGCCGCGACCATGGTCATCGCCGTGCCGACCGGCATCAAGATCTTCTCGTGGATCGCCACCATGTGGGGCGGCTCGATCGAGTTCAAGACGCCGATGCTGTTCGCCGCGGGCTTCATCTTCCTGTTCACGGTCGGCGGCGTCACCGGCGTCGTGCTGTCGAACGCCGGCCTCGATGTGGCGCTGCATAACACCTATTACGTCATCGCGCATTTCCACTACGTGCTGAGCCTCGGCGCCGTGTTCGCGATGTTCGCCGGCTTCTACTACTGGTTCGGCAAGATGTCGGGCCGGCAGTATCCGGAATGGGCCGGCAAGCTGCATTTCTGGCTGACCTTCGTCGGCGTCAACCTGACGTTCTTCCCGATGCATTTCCTCGGCCTCGCCGGCATGCCGCGCCGGTATGTCGACTATCCCGAGGCATTCGCCGGCTGGAATTACGTCGCGTCGATCGGTTCCTATATCTCCTACGGGGCGACCCTGTTCTTCGTGGCGATCGTGCTCTACACGCTCGCCGCCGGGAAGAAAGTCGCGGCCAATCCGTGGGGCGAAGGCGCCACCACGCTCGAATGGACGGTGTCGTCGCCGCCGCCGTTCCATACTTTCGAAGAGCTGCCGGTCATCAAGTGACCGCGGCTTGAAACGCTCGATCCGGCCGTCGGCCCCAATTACGGGACCGGCGGCCGGGCGATCCTGGGAAGTGTGAGTTTTGAGTAACGTGACCTCAGCCGAATTCGCCGCCGGCACCGCTCCGTTGAGCGCTGCCGGCGTCGGCGATTACTGGGCCCTCTTGAAGCCGCGGGTGATGTCGCTCGTGGTCTTCACCGGCTTTGCCGGCCTGTGGGTGGCCCCCGGCCATCTCAATCCGGTGCTGGCTGCGGTCGCGATCCTGTGCATCGCCGTCGGCGCCGGCGCGTCGGGCGCCATCAACATGTGGTACGACCGCGACATCGACGCGGTCATGAACCGCACGCTCGGCCGGCCGCTGCCGGCGGGACGGATGCAGCCGAACGAAGCGCTGGCCTTCGGCGTCACCCTCGCGGCCGGCTCGGTCATCCTGATGGGGCTCGCGGTCAATATCCCGGCCGGCCTGCTGCTCGCCGGCACCATCGGTTTCTACGTCTTCATCTACACCATGTGGCTGAAGCGCCGCACACCGCAGAACATCGTGATCGGCGGGGCGGCCGGCGCCTTTCCGCCGATGGTCGGCTGGACCGCCGTCACCGGCGACATCGGCTGGCCCTCGGTCGTGCTGTTCGCGCTGATCTTCTTCTGGACGCCGCCGCATTTCTGGGCGCTGGCGCTGTTCCGCTCGGGCGATTACCAGAAGGCCGGCGTGCCGATGCTGCCGGTGGTCGCCGGTCCGCGCGAGACCAAGAAGCAGATGCTGATCTATACGGTCGTGCTCTGGCCGATCGCGGTCGCTCCTTATTTCATGGGCATTGCCGGTGCCGCCTATCTGGCGCTCGCGGCCGTCCTGTCTGCCTGCTTCACCGCTTTCTCGGTCGCGGTCTGGTTCGACCGGACCGACAAGTGGCCGAAGCGGATGTTCGCCTTCTCGATCCTGTATCTCTCCCTGCTGTTCGCGCTCCTGATCCTGGATCGCGCGCCCGGCGGGCTTCTGGGCTGATGAGCGCCATGTCGGTTTCGATGGAAGAGTTCCTGAAGCGGCGCAAGGCGCGCAACAAGGCGATCCTGGCCGTGCTGGTCGGGCTCTGCGTGCTGTTCTACGCCATCACCATCGCGCGGCTGACGCACTAGGCCGATGGTCCGCCGCCCGTCCTCCCGCAACCGCCGGACCCTGGCGCTTCTGGTCGCCGTGATCGCGGCCATGACCGGGCTCGCCTTCGCCTCGGCACCGCTCTATCGGGTGTTCTGCCAGGCGACCGGCTTCGACGGGACGACCCAGCGCGCCGCGGCGGCGCCGGGCGCGGTCGGCGGCAAGCTCTTTACCGTCCGCTTCAACGCCGACGTCTCGCCCAGCCTGCCGTGGCGCTTCCAGCCGGTGCAGCCGTACGTGCGGGTGCATCCGGGCGAGCAGACCCTGGTCGCGTTCCGGGCGACGAATGTTTCCGACCACCCGATCACCGGCACGGCGAGCTTCAACGTGACGCCGCTGATCGTCGGGCCCTATTTCGACAAGATCGAATGCTTCTGCTTCACCGAACAGACCCTGCAGCCCGGCGAGAGCGCCGACCTGCCGGTGACGTTTTTCGTGTCGCCGGAGATCCTCAAGGACAAGAACACGCGCGAACTTGACGCGATTACCTTGTCTTACACGTTTTTTCAGGCCAAAAATCCGGCCAAGCCGACGGCGGAGAGCCGGTCCGGCACGGTCGATGCGGCACCGGTCCAGGTCGGTGCGCTCGTGCCGGCCCCTTCTTCGCCTTCACTTCGTCCCGTGAAAGAGTCTTCCCGATGAGCGAAACCACCGCCGGTCATCCCAAGCACCAGTTCCATCTGGTCGACCCGAGTCCCTGGCCCCTGTTCTCGTCCCTGTCGGCCGGCACCCTCGCCGCCGGCGCCGTGCTCGGCATGCATGAGCATGGCTGGATCGTGGCCGAGGTCGGCTTGGCGCTCGTGCTGTTCTGCATGTTCATGTGGTGGCGCGACGTCATCAAGGAAGCGGTGGTCGAGAAGCATCACACGCCGATCGTCCAGCTCGGCCTGCGCTATGGCATGACGCTGTTCATCTCGTCCGAGGTGATGTTCTTCGTCGCGTTCTTCTGGGCGTTCTTCGCGTCGAGCCTCTATCCGGTCGGCGGCGTCTGGCCGCCGAAGGGCATCATCCCGTTCGACCCGTTCCACCTGCCGTTCCTGAACACGCTCATCCTGCTGCTGTCGGGCACGACCGTGACCTGGGCGCATCATTCGCTGATCGACGGCGACCGCAAGGGCCTGCTGCAGGGGCTCGGCATCACCGTGCTGCTCGGCCTGACCTTCACCTGCCTGCAGGCGATCGAGTACAGCGACGCGCTGTTCCATTTCGACGGTAACATCTTCGGCGCCACCTTCTTCATGGCGACCGGCTTCCACGGCTTCCATGTGATCGTCGGCACGATCTTCCTCGCGGTCTGCTGGATCCGGGCCTACAAGGGCCAGTTCAAGCCGGACCATCATTTCGGCTTCGAGGCGGCTGCCTGGTACTGGCATTTCGTCGACGTGGTCTGGCTGTTCCTGTTCCTGGGCGTCTATGTCTGGGGCGGCCACGGCATCGTGCCCCCCACGGAATAAGCATGGCGGGCGCCGGCCGGATCCGATCCGGCCGATCCCCTCGATTGGTTTCCGAGTTCCATGGCGGCGCCCGGCTGTCGGCAACAATGCCGACGACGGCGCCGCCATTTTTCATGGCCCTGGCGACTTGGGGGTCATTCGAGTTCCCAGCATGTCCACAGCCACCCAGTTCCTGAAGACCCGCTTCCGTTTCACCCTCTGGCCGACGCTCTTCACGATCCCGGCGATCCTGCTGACGCTCTGGCTCGGCACCTGGCAGCTGCAGCGGCTGGCGTGGAAGACCGGGTTGATCGCCGATCGCGAGGCAGCCCTTTCGGTGCCGCCGGTCGGTCTGCCGGACACGACCGATGCCGCCGCGGCGCTCGACTTCCACCGGGTCTCGGGCGCGGGCGCGTTCCTCAATGACAAGGAACTCTACATCGGTGCCTTCTCGACACGCGACGTCGAGGGCTATCAGGTCGTCACCCCGTTCCAGCTATCCAACGGCAAGATCCTGCTGGTCAACCGTGGCTGGGTGCCGGAGGCGAAGAAGGATCCGGCGACCAGACCGGACGGCCAGATCACCGGGACGACGACCGTCGACGGCATCCTGCGCCTGCCCGTGGTGCCGAAGAGCATCTTCAGCTGGCTGGTGCCGACGCCGGTCAACCGGCCGAACGAGAATTTCTGGTTCTATGTCGACGTGCCGGGCATGGTCGCCAAGGACGGGCTCGACCCGGCCCAGGTGCTGCCCTTCTATGTCGAGGCCGGCCCGGCCAAGAATCCGGGCGGTTTTCCGGTCGGCGGGCAGACGCGCATCTCGCTGCCGAACGACCATCTGCAATATGCCATCACCTGGTACAGCTTCGCGGTCATCCTGGCCGCGATCTATCTGATCTACCACTATCGCAAGCCCGGCACCGCGCCGGATCAGCCGTAAGGTCCCCTCGATGACGCCCTATCAGCAGCTCGAAGCCCGTTTCGCCCGCCGCGGTACGCTCCAGGAGGCCCTCGCGGTCCTGGGTTGGGATCACAGCGCCATGATGCCCACCGGCGGCGCCCACGCCCGCGCCGAACAGGTCTCGACGCTCGAAGTGATGGCGCACGAGATCCTGACCGCGGCCGAATTGCCCGACCTGTTCGACCAGGCCCAGGGCCAGAACGAGCTCGGCGAATGGCAGCGTGCCAACCTCAAGGAAATGCGCCGCGAATGGCTGCATGCGACCGCGGTGCCGGCGCGCCTGGTCGAGACGCTGTCGAAGGCCGGCCTCGAATGCGAGATGGCCTGGCGCGCAGCACGACCGGCCAACGACTTCGCCGCCGTGCTGCCGAAGCTCGAGGCGGTACTGGCGCTCGTGCGCGAGGTCGCCGCCGCCAAGGCGGCGAAGCTCGGCAAGCCGGTCTACGACGCGCTGCTCGATGCCTATGAGCCGGACGGCTCGGCCGCGGAGATCGACCGGCAGTTCGCCGCCCTTTCTGCCTTCCTGCCGGACGCCATCGGCGCCGCAATCGAGCGGCAGAAGTCGCGGCCGGCGCCGCTGCAGCCCGAAGGCCCGTTCCCGATCGAGCAGCAGAAGCAGGTCGGGCTGAAGTTCATGGCGGCCCTCGGTTTCGATTTCGACCATGGCCGCCTCGACGTTTCGGCCCATCCGTTCTGCGGCGGCACGCCCGACGACGTGCGCATCACGACCCGCTATAGCGAGGATGATTTCGCCCGCGCCATGATGGGGGTGCTGCACGAGACCGGCCATGCGCTCTACGAGCGCGGATTGCCGGCCGACTGGCGGCGCCAGCCGGTCGGTCGCGCCCGCGGCATGAGCGTGCACGAGAGCCAGTCGCTGCTGATGGAGATGCAGGCCTGCCGCTCGCGCGAGTTCCTGGAATTCGCCGCGCCGGTGCTGCGCGAGGCGTTCGGCGGCACGGGCCCGGCCTGGGATGCGGACAATCTCTATCGCCTGAACACCCGCGTCGAGCGCAGCCTGATCCGCGTCGATGCCGACGAGGCGACCTATCCGGCCCATGTCATCCTGCGCTACCGGCTGGAGCGCGCGATGATCGAGGACCAACTGCAGCTCAAGGATCTGCCGGCCGCCTGGAACGACGGCATGCGCGAGCTGGTCGGCATCGTGCCGCCGGACGATCGCGACGGCTGCCTGCAGGACATCCACTGGTACTGCGGGCTCTGGGGCTATTTCCCGACCTACACGCTCGGTGCCATGACCGCGGCCCAGCTGTTCCAGGCGGCGACGGCCAAGGACGCCGCGATCAAGCCGGGCCTCGCCAAGGGCGACTTCGCGCCGCTTCTTGGCTGGCTCAGGAAGAACGTCCACAACCGCGCCTCGTCGGTCCCGGCGGCGGAGCTCTTGACCGACGCCACCGGCAAGCCGCTCGACACGGCGGCGTTCGAGCGGCATCTGCGGACGCGCTACCTGGCGGATTGAGCCCGCCGGCACGGGGTCTCCCATGGGGACGCCGTGCCGCCTGCGTCCCGAGCGATGCTGCGATGCACAAACGGTGCTCGTGAAAATCCTCTGCCCTCCGGTATCGTTTTGTGCATCGGCGCCGATTTGCTCCTCAGCTTGCGGGCGCTTTACAAATACGGCTAAAGCGGGGGTGGACCTCGTGATGGGACCGCCCGGCTGGCCGCCGCGGCGGTTTTTTCATTTCGGGGGTCCGGAACGGCATGAGCAACGGCGCGATGATTAGGCTCGACGCGCTCGGCAAGCGGTTCCGGGGGCCCGGCGGCGTGGTGGCGGCGCTCGATGACGTGTCGCTGGAGATCGCGGAAGGCGAGATCTTCGGCGTGATCGGCCGCTCCGGCGCCGGTAAATCGACGCTGCTGCGGGCGATCAACCTGCTGGAACGGCCGGAGCGGGGGCGGGTCATCGTCGGCGGCGTCGACCTGACCGCGCTGCCGCCGGACGCGCTCCGGCGCGAGCGCCGGCGCATCGGCATGATCTTTCAGCATTTCAACCTGCTCGCCCGGCGCAGCGTGTTCGACAATGTCGCCCTGCCGCTCGAACTGGCCGGTGTCGGCAAGCGCGAGATCCGCGAGCGGGTGACGCCGCTTTTGGAGCTGGTGGGCCTGGCCGACAAGGCGGCGCAGGTGCCGGCCAAGCTGTCGGGCGGCCAGAAGCAGCGCGTCGGCATCGCCCGGGCGCTCGCGGTTGAGCCCAAGATCCTCCTGTCCGATGAGGCGACCTCGGCGCTCGATCCGCAGACGACCCGCTCGATCCTAGCGCTGTTGAAGGACATCAACCGGCGGCTCGGGCTCACCATTGTGCTCATCACCCACGAGATGTCGGTGGTGCGCGAGATCTGCGACCGGGTCGCGGTCATGGAGGCTGGCCGCGTCGTCGAGCAGGGCTCGACCTTCGACGTGCTGACCCAACCCGCCCATCCGCTAGCGCAAGAGATCGCCCGCGGGCTCGAGCCGGAGCTGAAGCTCGACCAGCTGTTCGGCGACCGCTTCTCCGCCACGCCGGTGCCGGGCGGCGGGACGATCCTGCGCATCGCCTTCACCGGCCCGAATGCCGAGGCGCCGGTGATCGCCGAGCTGGTGCGGCGCTTCAATGTCGACCTCAACATCCTCTCGGGCACGATCGACTACATCCAGGGCCGGCCCTACGGCGTGATGAAGGTCGAGGTCACGGGCGCAGTCGAGCCGGTGATCGCCCATCTCAAATCCCTCGAACTCGGTGTGGAGGTGCTGGGCCATGTCCGAAGCGCTCTTCGAACAGCTCTTTGACAGCCTCGACGACACGCTGCTGATGGTCGGCGTGGCGTCGCTCGTGGCGCTGCTGCTCGGCACCTTGCTCGGCGTCGTGCTGTTCGCCACGACCGAGCCGGGGCTGTGGCGCCAGCCGGCGCTCAACCGGGGCCTGGGCGCGTTGGTCAACGCCACCCGCTCGACGCCGTTCATCATCCTGATGGTCGCGATCATTCCCTTCACCCGCCTCGCCGTCGGAACCTCGATCGGCACGGGGGCGGCAATCGTGCCGCTGGCGGTCGCGGCGATCCCGTTCTTCGCCCGCCTGGTCGAAGCGGCGCTGCGCGAGGTCGACCGCGGGCTGATCGAGGCGGCGCTCGCCATGGGTGCGACGCCACGCCAGATCCTGGGCAAGGTCCTGTTGCCCGAGGCGCTGCCGGCGCTCGCGCGCGGCCTCACGCTCACCGTCATCAGCCTGATCGGTTATTCCGCCATGGCCGGCGCCGTCGGCGGCGGCGGCCTCGGCGACCTGGGCATCCGCTACGGCTATCAGCGCTTCAATCCCACGGTCATGGCGGCCGTGGTCGTGGTGCTGATCATCCTCGTGCAACTGGTGCAGAGCCTGGGCGATTTCGCGGCCCGGCGGCTGCAGAAAAAGTAAGGAGATTGTCAGCGATGAAGCTCACGTTCCTCGCCGCCGCCGCCTTGGCGCTCGTCTCGACGGCCGCCTCGGCCGAAACCATCAAGGTCGGCGTCACCGGCGGCCCCCATGCCGAGATCATGGAGGCCGTGAAGGCCGAGGCGGCCAAGTCCGGGCTCGACATCAAGATCGTCGAGTTCGCCGACTACATCCAGCCGAACGCGGCGCTGGCCCAGGGCGACCTGGACGCCAATTCCTACCAGCACCAGCCGTTCCTCGATCAGCAGGTCGCCGACCGCGGCTACAAGATCGTTTCGGTCGCGAAGACGGTCGTGTTCCCGATGGGGATATATTCCAAGAAGGTCAAGAGCCTGGCCGATCTGCCTAACGGTGCTCAGATCGGCATTCCGAACGATCCGACCAACGGCGGCCGCGCGCTGCTGCTGCTGCAGGACGCGGGCGTGTTCAAGCTCGACCCGTCCAAGGGGCTGAAGTCGACGCCGCTCGACATCGTCGAGAACCCGAAGAAGGTCAAGATCGTCGAGATCGAGGCGCCGCAGCTGCCGCGCGCGCTCGACGACCTAGCGGCCTCGGCGATCAACACGAACTACGCGCTGACCGCCGGCCTGACGCCGTCCAAGGACGCGATCATCCTCGACGGCGCCGACTCGGCCTATGTCAACGTGCTGGCGGTCCAGGCCAAGGACAAGGACAAACCCTGGGTCCAGAAGCTGATCGCGGCCTATCACTCGGATGCGGTCAAGACGTTCATCGAGGGGAAATTCCAGAAGGCGGCCATTCCCGCCTGGTAAGGCAGGGCCGCGGACAGTCTCGTCGGTTGCGGCGAGGTGTGGCGAACGATAGGGTTTCACCATACCTCGTTTCGTCTGGAACCCGCCTTTGCGCTACATCAGCACCCGCCAACCCGCCGGCAACCGAGAGACGCTCGGCTTCGAAGAAGTCTTGATCGCCGGCCTGGCGCCGGACGGCGGGCTCTATGTCCCAACCGAGCTCCCGGTGTTCTCCGCGGCCGAGATGCGCCGCTTCCGCGCGCTCAGCTATCCCGAGCTCGCGGCCGAGGTGCTGGTGCCCTTCGTCGGCGACGCATTCCACCGCGACGAACTGCTGGCGATCCTCGAGGACGCCTATGCCGGCTTCGACCATCGCGCGGTCGCACCGCTGAAGCAGCTCGGATCCGGCGAATTCCTGCTCGAGCTGTTCCACGGGCCCACCATCGCGTTCAAGGATTACGCGCTCCAGGTGCTGGGCCGCCTGTTCGACGCGGTGCTCGCCCGGCACGGCCGGCGGGCGACCATCGTCGGCGCCACCTCGGGCGACACCGGCTCGGCCGCGATCGAGGCCTGCCGGGACCGCGACAATATCGACATCTTCATCCTCTACCCGCGCGGCCGGACCTCGGCGGTGCAGCGCCGGCAGATGACGACGGTGCAGGCGCCGAACGTCCGCACGCTCGCGGTCGAGGGCAGCTTCGACGATTGCCAGGATCTGGTGAAGGCGATGTTCGCCGACGCGCCGTTCCGCGACCGGCACCGGCTGTCGGCGGTGAATTCGATCAACTGGGCGCGGATTGCGGCGCAGGTCGTCTATTACTTCGCCGCCGCCGTGGCGCTGGGCGCCCCCGACGTGCCGATCTCCTTCGCGGTGCCTACGGGCAATTTCGGCAATGTCTATGCCGGCCATGTCGCGCGCCAGATGGGCCTGCCGGTGGCCGAGCTCGTCATCGGCACGAACCGGAACGATATCCTCTATCGCTTCATCGAGACCGGCCGGATGCAGATCAGCTCGGTCGAGCCGAGCCTCAGCCCGAGCATGGACATCCAGGTGTCGAGCAATTTCGAGCGGCTGCTGTTCGAGGTGTCCGGCCGGGATGGAGCAGCGCTCGCGGCCGCCATGGCGGCATTCCGCGCGACCGGCAGCCTGCCGGCCAGCCCCGAGACCTGGGCCGCGACCCGCGCGCTGATCCGCGCCCATCGGGTCGGCGACGACGAGACGCGGGCGATGATCGCCCAGATCCGGCGCGAGACCGGTGAGCTGCTCGATCCGCACAGCGCCATCGCCGTCGCCGCCTCGCGCGCCAAAGGCCTGAAGGACGGCACGCCGCGCGTGGCGCTCGCCTGCGCCCATCCGGCCAAGTTCCCGGACGTGGTCGAGGACGTGACGGGGATCTACCCGCCGCTGCCGGCCCATCTGGCCGACCTGATGACCCGGCCCGAGCGCGAGACGCCGATCGCCAACGACCTGAACGCGGTCGAGGCCTATGTCTCGGCCAATGTGACCGGCGCGAACGAGGGCCGGGCATGAGCGCGCGGATCACCACGCTCGCTAACGGCCTGCGCGTCGTCACCGAGGACATGCCCTGGGTCGAGACCGTCTCGCTCGGCGTCTGGGTCGATGTCGGCACGCGCAACGAGCCGGCCCGGATCAACGGCGTCGCCCATCTCCTGGAACATATGGCGTTCAAGGGCACCGAGCGGCGCTCGGCACGGCAGATCGCCGAGGAGATCGAGAATGTCGGCGGCCATCTTAACGCCTATACCTCGCGCGAGCAGACCGCCTTCTACGCCAAGGTGCTGAAGGAGGACGTGCCGCTCGGCGTCGATATCCTGTCGGACATCCTGCAGCATTCGACCTTCGACGCCGAAGAGCTCGAGCGCGAGCGCACGGTCATCATACAGGAGATCGGCCAGGCGCTCGACACGCCGGACGATGTGATCTTCGACCAGTTCCAGGCCCGCGCCTATCCGGACCAGGCCATGGGCCGGCCGGTGCTGGGCGAGGCCGAGATCATCCGCACCATCGGTCGCGAGGCGGTCGCCGGCTACATGAACCAGCATTATGCGGCCGATCGCATGGTGCTGTCGGCGGCGGGTGCGCTCGATCACGACCGGCTGGTCGAGCTGGCGGAGCGCAGCTTCACCACCTTGCCCCCCTATCGGGGCGCCCCGGTCGAGCCGGCGCGCTACCTGGGCGGCGACCTGCGCGAGGAAAAGGACCTGGAGCAGGTCCATCTGGTGCTGGGCTTCCCGGGTGTGTCCTACACCGACGACGACTATTACGTCGCCTCCACGCTCTCGACCATCCTGGGTGGAGGCATGTCCTCGCGCCTGTTCCAGGAGATCCGCGAGAAGCGCGGGCTGGTCTACACGGTCTATTCCTTCGCCTCCTCCTATGCCGACGGCGGCATCTTCGGCGTCTATGCCGGCACCGGCGAGGACGAGGTCGAGGAACTGATGCCGGTGCTGTGCGACGAGATCGTCAAATCGGCCGACACCGTGACCGAGGAGGAGGTCGCCCGCGCCCGGGCGCAGCTCAAGGCCAGCATCCTCATGGGCCTGGAAAGCACGTCGGCGCGCTGCGAGCATGTGGCGAGCCAACTGCTGATCTATGGAAGGCCGATCGAGACGAGCGAGCTGGTGCGCAAGATCGACGAGGTCGACTTGGCCTCGGTCCAGCGCCTGGCGCGGAAGATCTTCGCCAGCCCGCCGACCTTCACGGCACTCGGGCCGATCGGCAAGGTCGACGGGTTCGACCGGATCGTAGACCGGCTCAAGGCATGAGCCGGCCGGCGATGACGCTCCCGAGGAGAGGCTGAAATGCCTGAGGTGCCGCGTCTCGCTGGATTCTTCGCGGTTCAGCCGCCGTTCGTCCGGCTCGACGGCGGCCGCGTTCATCTGCGCCCGCCCGACCGGTCCGACTGGGCGGCCTGGAGCGAGTTGCGCGCGGCCTCGCGCGCCTTCCTGCAGCCGTGGGAGCCGGCCTGGAGCGACGATGCGGTCAGCAAGGCCGCCTTCCGGCGCCGGCTCGCACGCTATGCGCTCGATTGGCGCGACGACGAGGGCTATGCCTTTTTCGTGTTCGACAATGCCGATGGCGAGCTCCTGGGCGGCATCGGCCTGTCGAACGTGCGCCGCGGCGTCGCGGAGACGGCCAGCCTCGGCTATTGGACCGGTCAGCGCTTCGCGCGCCGGGGCTACATGACCGAGGCGCTCAGGCTGATGCTGGTCTTCGCGTTCGAGCGCCTGCGCCTGCACCGGGTCGAAGCGGCCTGCCTGCCGACCAATGCGCCCAGCCGCGGTCTCTTGGCGAAGTCGAACTTCCGCGAAGAGGGCTATGCGCGGAAATACCTGTGCATCGACGGCATGTGGCAGGACCATGTGCTCTACGCCCTGCTGCGCGAGGAATGGCTCGTCAGCCGGCGCCCGACCGGCGGCACCGAGACCTGAGGCGGCTCGTCATGCGGACCATTGATCGAGAAGCCTCGGCCCTGCTGATGGTGGATTTCCAGACGAGGCTCATGCCCGCGATCGAGGGCGGTGCCGCCGTCATCGCCAATGCGCGCCGCCTGCTCACGGCGGCGCGCATTCTGGGCGTGCCCGCTCTCTTCACCGAACAGAATGCCGGCGGCCTGGGTGCCACCGTGCCCGAGTTGGCGGAGGCCGCGGCACCCGTCCTGCACAAGATGAGTTTCGACGCCTGCCGGGCCGCCGATGCCGACAAGCTGCTGCCGAACCGAAAGGCCATCGTGCTCGCGGGCTGCGAGGCGCATGTCTGCGTGTTGCAGACCGCGCTCGGCCTCTTGGACGCCGATCGCCAGGTCTATGTCGTGGAGGATGCCGTCGGCGCGCGACGGCCCGAGAGCAAGACGGCGGCGCTGCGGCGCATGGCGCACCACGGCGCCGAAATCGTCACCACCGAAATGGTGCTGTTCGAATGGCTCGCCACCGCCAAGGATCCGCACTTTCGCGAGGTCCTGG
>Ga0209166_10002163_pt1 | contig 15304 bp, 12 predicted proteins | sample Coa_R1_3_FD_187151 | JGI IMG/M metagenome (GOLD analysis project Ga0209166, IMG submission 187151) | Surface soil microbial communities from Centralia Pennsylvania, which are recovering from an underground coalmine fire - Coalmine... | ecosystem: Environmental > Terrestrial > Soil >... | reverse complement strand
CCTCGTGAAAGGCGACAAAAACCCAGAACGGCATCAGCGGCGTCTCGAGCGTTGCGACCAGCGACGACTGTCCGGAGGGCAGGAATCTGGAGCCGAGGGTGAACAGCGTGAGACCAAGGCCAACCTGCAACAGGCCAAACATCGCAAGGATGACGAGGTCGTGACTGCTGACTGCGCCGATCGATTGCGCAAAGGGGATCGAGACCAGGCTGCCGAGAAAGTTCGACAGTGACGCAGCCGCGACCATCGGAGTTTCCCTATGCTTTCGGATCACCACCGTCATCAGCGAGATTGCAATCACCATGAGCAACGCAAGCCCGATGCCCCGGTAATCGCCGACGCCGCCTGCGCCGCTGACGATCACGACGATGCCGGCGAGCGCCACGAGGCTCGCCCACATCGTGCGCGCCGCTGCCGCCTCCCGCAGCCAGACCCAGGCGATGGCGGCGGCAGCGAACGGCTGCACGGCGATGATGATCGCGACATTGGCCACGCTCGTGAGCTGCAGCGACGGAATGTAGCTCACCATGCCGAGGGTGGAGAGCGAGGCCACCAGCCACCCGCTCGGCTTCATCGCGATCAGGTTGCGTGCGCCATTAAGGCCCTGGGTGAAGATCAAGAGCAGCGCGATGAAGCTACCGCCAAACACGCCACGCCAGAACAGGATGGTCCATGAATCGAAATGAAGCAGGCGCGTGAAGAACGGCGCCGTGCTCCAGGCGATCGCGGCGGCGATCACGAGCGCAATGCCGGCGCGATGCTGACGGTCAGTGGACTGCATGCTCGGCCACTTCGTCGCGCAGGCCGAACACGCGCTGCGCCCTGGAGAATCCGGCGATCGGAAACTCGCCGAGATCGATCCAGTCATTGTGACAGGCGCCGGCAAAGGCCGCGGACGCCACCACCGTGCGGTGCAGGCGACCTGCGATCTTCTCCAGTCGCGCGGCGAGATTGACGGCAGGTCCGATGCAGGTGAAGTCGAGCCGGCTCATGCCGCCGATATTGCCGAACAGGATGCCGCCGATATGCAGCGCGACGCCGAAGCGGAAACGCTCGACCACGTCGCCGCTCGGATAGTGCATGGCATCGACATTGGCGCGGGCCTTGCGGCCCGCCGCCAGCACGCGGCCGCAGACTTCGCTGAGATTGCCGCCGTCTTTGGCGATCGGAAACACCGCGAGCAGGCCGTCGCCCATGAACTTCAGGATCTCGCCGCCATACTCGCGGATCACGGGGACCTGGCAATCGAAATATTGATTGAGGATGTCGACCACGGTTTCCGGGACCAGGCGGTCGGACAGCGCGGTGAAGCCGCGCAGGTCCGACAGCCAGATCGCGACCTGCATCGACTCGGCGTGTCCGCGGCGGATTTGCCCCGCCCAGATCCGCTCTCCGGCGCGGTTGCCGACATAGGTATCGAGCAGCGCAGTCGCGGTGCGGCGCATGGCAAAGATTTCGGCGATCCGCGCAAACGATGGAATGATCCGGCGCAGCGCCGCAAGCTGTTCTTCGGCAAATCCACTCGGCTGTTTCGTGGTCCAGCTTGAGGTGTGCACCGAGCCGTCCATGAACGACAGCGGCAGCGCGATGTAGTCGGTGACGCCTTCCTTGCGCATGTCGTCGAAAAAGGGGAAGCGGTGGCTGTCTGGATCGTCCATGCGATAGCGCAGCTCGCGCGCAGTCCTTTGCACGATTACCACGGGAGAATTGCGAAATTCCGGCGTCTCCACGAAGTCGAAATCCGCTGTGTTGACGACGACCTCCTCGCCCAGCCGCCAGATGAAGCCGCGGCCATAGGCGTCGGGATGCAGCGTCCGTACGAAAGCGGCCGCGCGCCAGAGCGGGACGCCCGACGCGACCAGGCGCTCGTAGATCTCTTTGAAGCATCCGGTCGGCGTCGGCGCCGAGCGCGCACCGTCCATCAGCCAGTCGATCAGGTCCTGCAGCTTTTGCGTGTCCATGACCTGCATTAGTGTGCGTGGTTTTGGACCCGTCAAGCCATCACAATAGCGTTGCCTTTCGACGACAGGCGGCCATCGTCAGCGGCTGTCAGCACCGACGAAAGATGCCCGGCGCCGGGATTCAGCTCCATCAAGCCCGGCATTAGCGTCGTGATCCCAGAAGTCTAGGCGGGCGCGCCGGCGGCCGCCGCCGCCTTCGCGCGGTCACCCAAGGGCGACCTGAACACGATCTCCTGATAGCCCTTCGCGGCTACATCCTGGATGATCCCGACGAACTTCGGCGTACCGCCGTTGTAGACGAAGTAGCGCACCGTGCCCTCTTCGTGGCCAGCGACGTTGGAGTTATAGCCGGTGAACCACGATCTAGCTTTGCGCATCAGCATGATCTCGTACATCTTGATCACATGTGCGGTCCAGCGTTCCTGCGCCTCGTGCGTGGCTTCGGCACGCGTGTAGCCGCGGTCCCACATGTATTGCAGCAGGTCCATGCACCAGTTGACGCCGTTCTCGATGCCGCGCGGGAAATTCGTCGAAGCCGACGCGCTTTGCGGTCCGGTCGGCATCAGGAGATTCGGAAAGCCATGGACGAGCATGCCGAGGAAGGTGGATGGCGCGTGTTTCCATTTTCCAGCCAGCGTTTGGCCGCCGATGCCCCGGATATCGATGAGATCATAGGCGCCGGTTATGGCATCGAATCCGGTGGCGTAGACGATGATGTCGAATTCATAGTCGCGCTCGGTGGTACGCAGACCCTTGTCGGTCACGCGAACGAGCGGCGTCTCGCTGATATCAACGAGATGGACGTTATCGCGGTTATAGGCCTCCAAATAGTTCGTCTCCAGCGGCAGCCGCTGCACGCCAAAGCCGTGATCCCGGGGAATTAATTTTGCGGCCACCTTGGGATCTCTGACACGGCGGCGAATGCGATCGGCGATATAGTCCGACAGCTCGGCGTTGGCCGCTTCGTCCATGAAAATCTCGCGAAAATTCGCAAGCCAGATGCCGAAACCGGGTTCGTCGTAGAGCCTGTCCCAAAGCTCCAGGCGCTCCTCGCGGGTCACTTCGTAGAAACCGCGGCGGTCAGGTCCGTGCAGGAAGCTACCCGGCGTGAGGGCGCAGGCGGCAAAGATCTCGTCATAGCGCGAGCGAATGTCGGCCATTTCCTCCTCGGAGATCGCGCTGTTGTTGAGCGGCGCACTCCAGTTTGGCCGGCGCTGGAAGACGGTGAGGTCGCCGACCTTGTCGGCGATCTCGCCTATCAACTGAATGCCGGTGGCGCCGGTGCCGATCACGGCCACCTTCTTGCCGGCGAGATCGACCGGCTCGTGCGGCCAATAATAAGTGTGGAACGAACGGCCCTTGAAGTCACCGATGCCTTCGAGTCGCGGCATGGTCGGCGCGGAGAGCAGGCCGATCGCGAGAACCACAAAGCGGCACGTCAGCTTGCGGCCGTCCCCGATTTTCACTTGCCATAGATCGTGCGCTTCGTCGAAGTGCATCGCCTCGACCTTGCAGTTGAACTGCATGTGCTTGCGCAAATCGAACTTGTCAGCGACATGGTTGAGGTAGCGCAAATTTTCAGGCTGGCCGGAAAAGCGCTCCTTCCAGTACCACTCGTCGAGCAGTTCGCGCGAGAACGAAAAGCCGTAGGTATAGCTCTCGGAATCAAAACGGCAGCCGGGATATCGGTTCCAGTACCAGGTGCCGCCGAGATCGGCGGCCGCTTCAAATACAGTCGCGTCGATGCCGAGATCGACCAGCCGTTTGATCTGGTAGATGCCCGCCACGCCGGCGCCGACGACAATCACCTCGTAATGGGTTTTGGCCTCTCCCATCATTGCCCGCTCCGGCATTCTGCGTTGCATCTGATTGGCTCGATTACAATCTCTTTTGTCGACGCAAGCAACCGCCCGCGACCGAAAGGGCGACGCGCGCACATGCGAATCCGCCAAGTGATTTGCGTTGAGGCGCTGGGCCGACGAGGCGGCGCTGCCCGCGCCAGTTCCGACGGCGGTTTCTAACGAGAGGAACTGCTTTCGGCTTCAAGGCGGTCGCGGGGCGGCGTACACTGGCAGGCATCCAGTGGAGCTGCCAAGGGTTTTCGAGTGAGTTGTCGGGTGAAATGCCTGCTGTTCATGCTTCTCTTTACGGCCGCCTTGGCGGGTCCCGCATCCGCCGAGAAACGGGTAGCACTGGTGATCGGCAATTCGGCCTACCGGAACGTCCCGCGGCTGGACAACCCGGACAACGACGCCGCACTGATGGCGCGGACGCTGAAGGAGCTGGGCTTCGTACTCGTTGGCGGCGATGCCCGGACGGATCTCGACAAGCGCGCGCTCGACGAGGCGGTGCAGGCGTTCGGGCGCGAGCTTCAGGGCGCTGACGTCGCGATGTTCTATTACGCCGGTCACGGCGTGCAGGTGCGCGGAGCGAACTACCTCGTGCCGGTCGACGCCAATCCGACGCGCGAGGCGGACGTCGATTTCCAGATGCTCGACGTCAATGCCGTTCTCAACCAGATGCAGGGCTCGGGCACGCGGCTCAATATCGTCATCCTGGACGCCTGCCGCAACAATCCGTTCGGTGCCCGAGGGCTGCGCGCCGCCGGCGGCGGCCTGGCCCAGTTGCGCGCGCCGGACGGCACGCTGATCTCGTACGCCACGCAGCCCGGCAGCGTGGCCCAGGATGGCGACGACGGCCACAGCCCCTACACCCGCGCGCTTGCGGCGACGCTGAAGCGACCGGGTCTCGACCTGTTTCAGACCTTCAACGATGTAGGCCTCGCCGTGAAACGCGCGACCGGCGGTGCGCAGCTGCCCTGGGTCTCGTCGTCTCCGATCGATGGCAGCTTCTATTTCGCCGGCGCGCCTCCTGCAGCGTCCGCACCTCATCAGGACGACGCGGCGCCGGAACTGGCGCGGCAGGAAGCAAGGCTGACCTTGCCTGCGCAATCGCTGCCTGCAGATGGCGTCATCACCGATTGCGACCGGCAGGCGGCCAATCCCGCCGATCCGGAGCGGCCCAAGGGCATCGGCGGTATGAGGCTTGGCGAAATCCAGATCGTGGCGGCGCTTGCCGCCTGCAACCAGGCCATGCGGCAATATCCCGATGTGCCGCGCTTTATCTATCAAGCCGGTCGCGTTGCGCAGGCGCAGAGGGATTTCATTCAGGCCAAGCAGCTTTTCGAGAAAGCCGCCAGCCTGAACTATGCGGCGAGCTACCTCAATCTCGGCGTGCTGTTCTATGAGGGCAGCGGAGTGCCGAAGGATTATGGGGCGGCTCGCGGCTGGTACGAAAAAGCCGCCGCCGCCAACGATCCCGCGGCCATGAACGCAATCGGCGCTCTCTATGAGCAAGGCAACGGCGAGCCCAAGGACTATCCACAGGCGCGCATCTGGTACGAGAAGGCCGCTGCGGCGGGCATCGCGGTCGCAAGCGCCAATCTCGGGCGTCTCTATCTCAACGGCAACGGCGTCCCGAAGGACGTCGGCCACGCGCGAAGCTTGTTCGAAACGGCGGCCGCTGGCGGCGATCCGATCGGCATGCGCCTGCTCGGCATTGTGTACGATCGCGGCATCGGCGTCACAGCGGACCCGCTGCAGGCGCGGCAGTGGTACGAAAAAGCGGCCGCCGGTGGCGATGCCTGGGCCATGAACAATCTCGGCTGGCTGTACGAACGGGGCAGCGGCACCACGAAGGACTATGAGGAAGCGCGGAAATGGTACGAGAAGGCCAGCACGCTCGGCATCAAGCTCGCAAGCGTGAATCTCGGGCGCCTGTATCAAACAGGCAATGGCGTCCCGATGGACCCGGCGCGGGCGCGGAGCCTGTATGAGACCGGCGCCAACGCCGGCGAGCCCTCGGGTATGAGGTCGCTTGGTTATCTCTATGACCATGGCCTCGGCGTCGCGCAGGATTCCGTGCAGGCGCGTCAATGGTATGAGAAGGCGGCCGCCGGTGGCGATGCCTGGGCCATGAACAATCTCGGCTGGCTCTACGAGCAGGGCCGGGGCGTTGCCAAGGATTACGGCGAGGCGCGCAAATGGTACGAGAAGGCGAGCGCGCTTGGCATAAGGCTCGCATCCGTCAATCTCGGGCGCCTCTATCAGCAGGGCGAGGGCGTGCCGATTGACGGCGGTCGGGCGAAAACCCTGTACGAGTCGGTTGCCGACGTCGAGCCCGCCGCCATGCGCCAGCTCGGCGTCCTCTACGATCGTGGCATCGGCGTTCCCTTGGATTATGCGCAGGCCCGTGCCTGGTACGAGAAGGCTGTGACGTTGGGGGACGCGACCGCCATGAACAATCTCGGTTACATGTACGAAGCCGGTCAGGGGGTCTCGAAGGATCTCGGGCGGGCTCGCGACCTGTACGAGCGCGCGGCGGCTCTTGGCCAGCTTTTCGCGATGACGAATCTCGGCAACCTCTATCGCGACGGGCGCGGCGTGCCAAAGGACTACGGCGCTGCGCGCCAATGGTACGAGAAGGCGGCGTCTGGAGGACGGACCTTCGCCATGGTGCAGCTCGGAGATTTCTATCGGCTCGGGCTCGGCGTGCCGAAGGACGCCGCGCAAGCCCGCAAGTGGTACGAAGCGGCCGCGGCCGCCGGCGACGCCTCCGCGTCCAGGGCGCTGGCGGGGATGAAGCGCCGTTGACAATCTCTGATCCGCTATGTTGCGAGGAGGGTTGGAGCGACGACGGTCCCGTCCTCGCGATGCGGCGCAGGCGAGCGACCTCGGTGGCTTGTAAGTGAAGCGGAGAGGGACTTTTGCGTTTCACGCCACCAAGCTCATGAGTACGCGGCCTGGCAAACCCGCGTCGACCTATTGCAGGCGGGCCGTTCTGTTTGGCGCCGATGACGGCGATGGCTGTGCGGCGGTCTCAAGTCCGGGTGGGCTCTTGATCCATGGGTAGTGTCCGCCCATCTCGTATCCCCTCTCGAACAGCGCGGTCATGTATTTCTGGTCGAAAGGCTCGTCGGTCCGGACGGTGAAATCTGCCGGAATGCTCGCCAGGTTGAAATCGATGCCGTCCTGCCTGGCGACCGAGTAGATCCGGTACAGATCGCCAATGCTCTGATTCTTGATCAGCGTCGACAGCGACCGCTGCGTGATCGAGACGACATTATCGTTGACCGGCTCCCATTGCGGATCGATCCGTCCGTTCCGGATGACGAACAGCCGGGCGCCATTGGCCCTGCCCGGTCCGCCGGAAACCAGGCGCAGGGTGGAGGGCGCGATGAAAACCTGCCGCGTGATGCCGCCATCGACATGGAGCTCATCGTAATCCCTGTTGCCGACGCGCACCTTGATGCGGACGGGAGCGAACACGCCGGGCAATGTCGCCGACGCCAGCAGGACCTTCCGGAACAGTTCGATCGCTTCAGGCCGGTCGCTCTCCGCGATCCGTCCCATGTCCCACAGCACCGGCCGTTGCGCATCGAGATTGGTCGTGCCGATCAACAGCACCCTTCCCCTTCTCCGCTCCTCGGCAACCTCGCGGATGAATTCCCGATCGATGTAGCGCTCGATCAGATGCGCCAACGGCGTGTCGTCGACCAGCGCGGAGCCTTGCAAGAGGCTCGGGACGTTGTAGGCAAAGATGTCCTTGCGTCCATAGCGCGTGAAAATCTCGCGCAACTGGCCGTCGCGCTCGCGGCCAAGAAAGACAAAGGGCGCGATCAAGGCCCCCGAGCTGACGCCGGTGACCAGGTCGAAGTTCGGACGATTTCCGGCATCACCCCATCCGGCCAACAGGCCCGCACCAAAAGCGCCATCTTCGGCGCCGCCCGATATCGCCAGCAGATTGAGTTGCCGGCGGTGACTGCTTCGCGGCGAGGCGGCCGAGATTAATTCATCCTTCGGCAAGACGGCATCGGTCGCCTCGTCCCCCCAGAATCGGATGTTGTGAAAGCCCTCCGGATCGATGTGGGCGGCTGTTGCTGCGGGAAGCGCATTTCGCGGCGAGATGGCCGCGCATCCTGCCAGCGCGAGCACAGCTCCAAGCACGACCAGCGACGGTGCCAGCCCGGACAAACGGAGCATGAGGAGGACCTCGACGTGATGCTATTCGAATGACGTCCCGAGCAGATCAAGCTGCAACCCGAGCGGCTACCAGACTCCGCGCCGCTCGCCGTGTAAGGCCAAGATGATGACCAAAGAAAGACGGAAGACGTGCTGCCTGCGAGCGGTTCGCAGGTTGCAAGATTGCGAGTGCTGAGGTTAGCGTCGCGCTAGAACCATGCAGCGGCGGTGGTAACGATGTTGTCATCACCCGCTCGCGGGAATTTCATTTTGGGGAGGACTTGATGCGCATTGCAGTAGTCGGCGCCGGCGGCGTCGGAGGCGGTTTTGGAGCTGCCCTGGCGAAAGCCGGCGCGGATGTCACCTTCATCGCGCGCGGCGCGCATCTCGCGGCCATGAAGAGCGATGGGTTGAAGATCGAAGGCGGCCGCGGCGAGACGCATATCGTGCCGACGCAGGCGACCGACGATCCTTCCGAGGTAGGCCAAGTCGATTTCGTGCTGTTCTGCGTCAAGCTGTGGGATGTCGAAAGCGCCGGTCACCATATCAAGCCGCTGGTCGGTGCGGGCACGGCGGTGATCCCGCTGCAAAACGGCATCGACGCCGCCGACCGGCTGATCCCGATCCTCGGGCGAGAGGCCGTGATGGGAGGCGTCGCGCAGATCTCTGCCTCCATCATCAAGCCCGGCGTGATTCACCAGGTCGGCACCTTCATGCGCATGATCTTCGGCGAGCTCGACGGCAAGATCACCAAGCGCGGCGAGGGCCTGCTCGCGCTTTGCCAAAAGGCCGGCTTTGACGCGACCTTGAGCGGACAGATCCTGACCGATCTCTGGATGAAGTTCATCCTGCTCGCCACCAATGCCAGCATCACGGCGGCAACGCGCCAGCCGATCGGCAAGTTGCGGGATGATCCCGAGATTCACCCGATCATCGTGGCGGCTGTGAGGGAAGTCTTTGCGATCGGCCAAGCCAAGAAGATCGCGCTGCCCTCCGATGCAGTCGAGAAGGTTCTCGAATTCATTGGTCACGCCCCGCCAGCGATGAAGGCGTCGATGGCGCTTGATCTCGAGCGCGGCAACCGCCTCGAGCTACCCTGGCTCGGCGGCAAGGTCGTCGCGCTCGGCCACGAGCTCAACGTGCCGACGCCGGTCCACACCACGATGTACGCGCTGCTGAAACCCTACACGATGGGGACACCGGGCTAGCCGAGCCGACGAGATTGGGTTCGACTGGAACGGCGTCGGACGTCCACCTCTCCCTTGGGAGAGGTCGATTTGCGAGGCAAATCGGGTGAGGGGTTACGGTCTATCGAGTGAGCTGCGGCCCCTCACCCGGATTGCACTGGACGATGCTTCGCATCGCCAGGAGCAATCCGACCTCTCCCCGCCGGGGAGAGGTGAACCGAGTTCACGGCGAGCCGATTCAACCAAAAGTCAAACTGCGTTAGGCCGCTGGATTGGCGTTCGATCTGATGTATCGAGGGTGATGCAACCGCCGGCGACCCGCGAGACACAGGTGCAGAGCTTTTCGTTTGTCGCCCTCTCCTCGGCGCTGAAGAACACATCGAGATGGTCGACGCCGCCCGGCGCCTCCACGATCGGAAGGACGCACAGGCCGCACTCGCCGCGCCGGCAGCCGAAGATCATATCGACGCCTGCATCCTCGAGCGCTTCCAGCATGGAGCGATTGGCGGGAACGTCGATTTCGACGCCGAGCCGCGGAATTCTGACTTTGAACGGCGCGGCTACAAAGCTGCCGCCGCTGCCGAATGTCTCGTAGCGGAGCTGCGCCGGCGGCCTGCCCGCTTCGCGCCAGAAGCGCTTGGCCGCTTCGAGCATGCCGAACGGACCGCACACATAGAGCTCGCCGCGCGGATCGAGTTTTGCAATCTCGCCGGCGATGTCGATGCACGGCCCCTCCTCGTCAACGAAGAGCTGAAGCCGCCCGCCGACACGTTGAGCGAGGTCGTCTGCCAGAACGAGGTCGCGACGCGTGCGCGCGGCATAGAGCAGGCGGAAATTGGCGCCCGCGCGACCGAGCGCCAGCGCCATCGTGTAGATCGGCGTGATACCGATGCCGCCGGCCAGCAGCAGATAGTCCACCCGGCCATGGCCCAATTCAAAACTGTTGCTCGGCGCAGAGATCGTGAGCCGGTCGCCGACCGCGAGGCGCCACATGCCGACGGACCCGCCACGACTTGAAGGCGGCCGCTTGACGGCGATGCGATAAAGCCCGTCCGCGCATGGCCCTACCAGCGAATAGCTGCGGACCTGCGGCCGGCCGTCGATCGGCACCAAGACGTCGATGTGACTGCCGGGCGTTGCCGCTGCGAATGCGCCTTCGGGCTCGATCTCGAACAGACGGACATCGGGAGCGAGGTCGCGCGTGGCGCGCAGGCGTGCGGCTCCCCATTCGATGGGCTTGGCCATGGAACTCACTCGGCCGCGAGGCTGGGGATGACGCAAGCAGCTTCGTCCGCCACCATGCGGTCGATCAGCCGCCGCGCCCAGAGCGCGCCGGCATCGATGTTGAGATCGTAGAAGGGCGAGCGCGGATTGTTGTCGATCGCCGCCTGCTGCGCCTCCAGAACCCGGTGATCCTGATCGTAGACGCCGGCCCCGCCATTGACGTGGGCAAGCTGGAGCTGCCTCGTCAGTTGTGCATCGTCCTTCCGATAGTTGCGGACGAAATTCCAGAAATAGTGACAGGTCGTCTCGGTCTCGGGCGTGATGGCGGCCAGGAACGCACCGTTGGCTCCTTGCGAGCGGTCGCCCTGCGGCGCACCGGTGCCGGTCAGCGCCACGCCGACGTCGCCGACCACGATCGATGGTGCCTGGAACGTGACGATCTGCCAGCGGTCGACGCGGCCGGGACGGCCGAACTGGCGCGCCCAGAACGGCGGCGGCTCGATATCCACCATCCAGCGCGTCATCGTTGCCGTGTTGCGCGTGTGGGTGACATCGAACGGCGCGGCCGTGATCGCTTCGTCGCCGATGCTGCCGGCGTGCACATAGGTCTCGTGCGTGAGGTCCATCAGGTTGTCGATCACGAGGCGATAGTCGCATTTGAGCTTGTAGAAGGTGCCGCCCTCGCCGATCCAATCCGTGCCGTCGTTCCAGTGAAAATCCGGAATCGTGGAGACATCGGCAAGCGCGGGGTCGCCGGGCCAGAGCCAGACCAGGCGATGCCGCTCGGCGACCGGATAGGAGCGCACGCAGGCGGACGGATTGATCGTCTTCTGCGCGGGCATATAGGTGCAGCGGCCGGCCGAATTGAACACCAGCCCGTGATAGCCGCACATCACGTCGTCGCCCTTGAGATGGCCGAGCGAGAGCGGCAGCAGGCGGTGCCAGCACGCATCCTCGAGCGCCGCAACCGCGCCATCCGTGCGGCGATAGAGCACGATGGTCTTGCCGCCGATGGTGCGGGCAGAAAGCTCGCGGCCGATCTCGTGGGACCATGCAGCCGTGTACCAGGCGTTGAGCGGAAAATGCTTTTGGCCGTTCATGGGCAGCGTCCTTCCCTTGGCTAGTTCGATGATCGTGTGCGGGGCCTTCGGCGACCTTTTCGGCGAAAATTGCCGGGAAAATGAATATCGGGCAATCAGACAGAGTTGATATTCCTTATCGAATTTTTCGATGACGTGTTACGATCGGACCCATCACGGAGGATGTTAGGCGATGGCAAAGGACTGGGATCCGTTCGCGATTGATTTTGCCGCGATCCGGACCTTGCGCCTGGTGTCTGAACTCGGCTCGTTTTCGCGGGCCGCCGAAGCGCTCGGCACCAACCAGTCGACCATCAGCTATTCGATGGACCGCTTACGCGCGGCGTTCCACGACAAGCTGTTCGTGCGCCAGCGCGGCGGCATCGCGCCGACGCCCCGCTGTGCCGAGATCGTCGAGCGCGCGAGCCAGTTGCTCGATGCGTTCGAGAGAATGGTGCAGCCCACGGACTTCGATCCTGCGACGGCGTCGGGGCGGATCACGATCGTCTGCAATTATTACGAAAGGTCGATCATCCTGCCGCGCACCATCGCCGAGATCAGGCGCCGCGCGCCGCGGTTGATCGTGGAGATCAAGACCGCGGGCGGCGAAGGCCTCGCCACCCTCAAGCGCGGCGAGGCCGACCTTCTCGTCGGCCCTTACGAGGTGCACGAGGAAAGCTTCTATCATCGCCATTTGCTCGACGATCACTATGTCTGCGTCATGCAGCGCAGCCATCCGTTCGCCGGCAAGCGGCTGCGAATGGACGACTATGTCAAGGCAAGCCACGCGGTCGTCACCTACGGCGGAACCTGGCGGTCGGGCTACCTCAAGGAGCTCGATCAGCGCGGCCTGTCGCTCAACCAGGTCGTCGCCGTGCCGAGCATCTCGGATCTGATGCATATTCTCCCGGGCACCGATCTGGTCTCGACGGTGCCGAGCCGCATCGCATCGCACATCGCCAAATCCGTCGTGGCGACGCGGTGTCCGCTTCCCGAGCCGTTTCAGGTCGGCATGACCTGGACGTCGAGAACCCATCATTCCGCGGCCCACCGGTGGCTGCGGCAGCTCATGGCGCAGATTGCGGGAGCGCTGCCCTACAAGGCCACGGCTACCGTGCCGTCGCGGCGCAGCCGCGGTGATGCCGAAACCAGAGCTTGAATTTCCGCCCAGATGATATATGATTACGATATCATATATCCTTGGATGAGATTCATGCATGCGCACACTGGTTGACCTCGGCGACGCCCAGCTCCAGGCACTGGACGAATTGTCGAAAAAAGAGCAGCGGTCGCGCGCGGCTTTGATCCGCCAGGCGATTGACGACTATCTCGGCAAACGGCGCGGCGAGCAGGAGAGCGAGGCGTTCGGCTTGTGGGGCAAACGCAAGGTGGACGGCTTGGCCTATCAGAAGAAAGTCCGCAGCGAATGGTGAGGGCGCTGTTCGACACCAACATTCTGGTGGACTATCTTAACGCGGTTCCCCAAGCCCGGACTGAGCTTGAGCGCTATTCAGAAAAGGCCCTCAGTATCATCACCTGGATGGAGGTGATGGTTGGCGCCTCGGCCGGCGTTGAAGCCGCAACGCGCAGCTTTCTAAACGCCTTCAGCATCATTGCGCTCGATGCCGAAATTGCCGCGCGTGCAGTCGGGCTGCGCCGCAGCCACAACGTTAAACTTCCCGATGCAATTATCTGGGCAACGGCGCAGGTCGGCTCAATGCTCCTCGTGACACGAAACACAAAGGACTTTGCAACCGGCGACCCGGGTATCCGGATGCCCTATAAGCTCTGAAGTCGCAGTTGCAAGACAATCAGTCTTACCGAGGGGAGTAATGCTTCGCAGCGCGCATTTTTGTAGCCGGCCCTAGCGCCCCACCTGCCCGCGGTGGCGGAGGAAATGATCGGCGAGCACGCAGGCCATCATGGCTTCGCCGACCGGCACGGCGCGGATGCCGACGCAGGGGTCGTGGCGGCCCTTGGTCAGGATCTCGGTCTCGCCGCCCTTGCGATCGACGGTGCGGCGGGGGTTAAGGATCGACGAGGTCGGCTTCACCGCAAAGCGCGCCACCACCGGCTGGCCGGTGGAGATGCCGCCCAAAATGCCGCCGGCATGGTTGGAGAGGAATTTCGCGCCCTGGTTGCCCATCCGCATCTCGTCGGCGTTCTCCTCACCGGACAGTTCGGCCGCCGCAAAGCCGGCGCCGATCTCGACGCCCTTCACCGCATTGATGCTCATGAACGCCGCAGCCAACTCGGCGTCCAGCTTGGCATAGATCGGCGCACCGAGCCCCGCCGGCACGCCTTCGGCGACGATCTCGATCACGGCGCCGATCGAGGAGCCGTTCTTGCGGATGCCGTCGAGATAGTCCTCGAAGAAGGCGGCCTTGTCCTTGTCGGGACAGAAGAACGGATTCCTGGCCGTCTCGTTCCAGTCCCACTTGTCGCGGTCGATCTTGTGCGGGCCCATCTGCACCAGCGCGCCGCGCACGTTCACCTCGGGCAAGATCTTGCGCGCGATCGCGCCGGCCGCAACCCGCATCGCGGTCTCGCGCGCCGAGGAGCGCCCGCCGCCGCGATAGTCGCGCAGGCCGTATTTGGCCTCGTAGGTGAAGTCGGCGTGACCCGGGCGAAACTTGTCCTTGATGTCGGAATAGTCCTTGGAGCGCTGATCGGTGTTCTCGATCAGAAGCGCGATTGGCGTGCCCGTCGTCACCTGCACGCCGCTTTCCGGATGCGCCATCACGCCGGACAAGATCTTCACCTGGTCCGGCTCCTGCCGCTGCGTGGTGAAGCGCGATTGTCCCGGGCGGCGGCGATCGAGGTCGTGCTGGATGTCGGCGTCGGTCAACGGGATCAGCGGCGGGCAGCCGTCGACCACGCAGCCGATCGCGATCCCGTGGCTTTCGCCGAAGGTCGTGACGCGGAACAGATGGCCGAAGGTGTTGTGGGACATGCCTTTGTTGACAGTTTGCGCGGATGCTGAATGTGGACATAACGCGGCGGGTGACCAAACGCCAGAGCGTCATTCCGGGATGGCGCGATAGCGCCAGACCCGGAATCTCGAGATTCTCAGGTGCGCAATTGCGCACCATAGTTCGCCCTCCGGGCGCCCCGGAATGACGGCGCGCTCTTAACTATATTTGTTCAGCCCATCCTCGCTGAACACATAGACCGCGCCCTGCTCGATGGTCAGGTCAGCAGCACTTTGCGGCGTCTCGAAGCCGAGCCCCACCATCAGCGCCCGCGCCGTGCCGCCATGCGCGACCGTGACTGTGTCGGCGGTGAGCCCGCTATACCAGTCGGCCACGCGCTGTTGCACGGCGACGTAGCTCTCCCCGCCGGGCGGCGCCACGGTCCATTTCTCGGCTTGGCGCCTGGCGAACAGCGCAGGATCGGCCGCCTGCATCTCCGCGAGCGTCGAGCCCTCCCATGTGCCGTAGCCGATCTCGCGCAGGCGAACGTCGATGACATAATCCTGAACTGGCAGCTTCAGCACGCCGCGCACCAGCTCCATGGTGGTGCGCGCACGCCCGAGCGGGCTCGAGACGAACGGCAGCTCGCGCCGGTCGTGGCCATGCTCCGCGAACAGATCCGCAAGCACCCTGCCGGCATGCGCCGCCTGCTTGCGGCCGAGATCGTTCAGCGGAACGTCCTGCACACCCTGCAGCCGACCATCCGCATTCCACTGGGTTTCGCCGTGGCGAATGTAGTAGATGGTCGGCATACCCCTGCTCCGTCATTGCCGGGCTTGACCCACGGCTGTCCGGTTTAGCTTTGGCATAGGCTGAGGCTCATCTGTCGCTGATCTTTGATGATTGGCGGAGGCGGATCGA
>Ga0209166_10002161_pt1 | contig 15307 bp, 18 predicted proteins | sample Coa_R1_3_FD_187151 | JGI IMG/M metagenome (GOLD analysis project Ga0209166, IMG submission 187151) | Surface soil microbial communities from Centralia Pennsylvania, which are recovering from an underground coalmine fire - Coalmine... | ecosystem: Environmental > Terrestrial > Soil >... | reverse complement strand
GGCGATCGCCGGCTCCGCGGCACGAAGGTCGAGCGCCGCGCGACGCCGTACGAGCTCGCGCCGCAAGTAATCGCGCCACACGTTGGCCGCGATGCGAAACAGATAGGCTCGCGCGTTCCCATTCAACGAGATGCGCGGCGCGGCGACGACCACGCGGGCAGCCACTTCTTGCAGCATTTCCGCGGTCAAGTCCGCATCGCGACACCGCGCCCCCAGGAAGTTGCGAAGCGCCGGTGTGTGCTCCGCCAGGAGCTGCTCGACCCCGTTTTGGCTCATGGACACTTAAGAGTACGTCCGAAGGTCGCTATTATTTTCCCGTGCCGACATTCCGCGATTTTCTTGCTGACGGTCGCGTCCACGTCTTTGACGGGGCGATGGGCACCATGTTGTACAGCAAGGGCTTCTTCCTCAACGTCTGCTACGACGAGCTGAACCTCAAGCAACCGCGGCTGGTGCAGGAGGTGCACGCCGAATACGTCCGCGCGGGCGCCGAGATCCTCGAGACCAACACGTTCGGTGCCAACCCGCTCAAGCTCGGGAGCTACGGGCTCGCCGATGAGACGGAGAAGATCAATCGCGCGGCCGCCGAGCTGGCGCGAGCCGCGGCCGGTGGACGGGTGAGCGTGGTCGGCGCGATCGGCCCACTCGGCATCCGCATCGAGCCCTTCGGCCCGACGTCGCAGGCGGACGCCGAGGCGGTCTTCGCGCGCCAGGTGCAGGGACTCCTCGCGGGCGGCGTGGACGGATTCATCCTCGAAACGTTCAGCGACATGAATGAGATGCACGCCGCCCTGCGCGCCGTCCGCGCCGCGTCGGATCTGCCCGTCGTGTGCCAGATGACGATCGGCACCGACGGTCTGACGTATTACGGCACGGACCCCGAGACGTTCACCAAGCAGCTGGACAGCTGGGGCGCCGACGTGATCGGCGTCAATTGTTCGGTCGGCCCCGCCGGTGTGCTCGAGGCGGTCGAGAAGATGGTCAAGGCGACCACTAAACCGATCTCGGCGCAGCCGAATGCCGGGCTGCCGAAGGACGTCGGCGACCGCAAGATCTATCTCGCCTCGCCGGAATACATGGCGAGCTACGCCCGGCGCATGATCGAAGCGGGCGCGCGCTTTGTCGGCGGCTGCTGCGGCTCCACGCCCGAGCACATCAAGAAGATCCGCGACTACGTCGCGAGCGTGGTGCCGCGCCAGCCGAGCGCAGTCGTGTCGCGCGCGCAGGTGCAGGCACCCGCCGGCATCACGCCGGTGCCGCTCGCCGAGAAGTCGCGCTGGGGCGCGAAGCTCGCGCGCGGCCAGCTCGTCACGAGCGTCGAAATCGTGCCGCCCAAGGGCGTCGATCCGAAACCGATGCTCGAGCAGTGTCGCGCGCTGAAAGCCGCCGGCGTGGATGCCGTGAACGTGCCGGACGGCCCGCGGGCGCAGAGCCGCATGGGCGTGCTGCCGTCGGCGCTGCTGATCGAGCGCGAGGTGGGGATCGAGACCGTCATTCATTACTGCTGTCGCGACCGCAATCTCCTCGGCATGCTCTCCGATATCATCGGCGCGCACGCCGCGGGGCTGCGCAACATCCTCATCATCACCGGCGACCCGCCGAAGATGGGGCCGTATCCCGAGGCCACCGCGGTGTTCGACATCGACTCGATCGGCCTGACGAACCTCGTCTATCGGCTCAACCAGGGACTCGACCCCGGCAACAACCCGCTCGGCGGCGCCACCAAATGGGCGATTGGGGTCGGCGTGAACCCCGGTGCGCTCGACCAGGACCGTGAGCTGTCGCGCTTTGCGTGGAAGGTGGATGCCGGAGCCGAGTTTGCCGTGACACAACCGGTTTTCGACGCGCGCCAGCTCGAAGCCTTCCTCAAGAAGGTGGAGCAATTCAAGACACCGATCGTCGCGGGGATCTGGCCGCTGATCTCGCTCCGCAATGCCGAGTTCCTGGCGAACGAGGTGCCGGGCGTGTCCGTGCCCGAAGACGTGCTACAGCGCATGCGGAAGGCACAGGAAAAAGGAAAGGAAGCCGCGCTCGCCGAGGGGGTCGCGATCGCGCGCGAGATGTTCGTGCGCGTGAAGCAGATGGTGCAGGGCGTACAGGTCAGCGCGCCGTTCGGACGCGTGGAGGTGGCGCTCCAGGTCTTCCAGTAGATAGCATCGGGCCATGCCGGAGCTTCCCGACATCGCGATCTACCTCGAAGCACTCGGCCCTCGTATCGTGGGCCAGACGCTCGAGCGCGCGCGCGTCGTCAGCCCTTCCCTGCTCCGCACTGTCGATCCACCGCTCGCGGCCGCCGAGGGTCGCAGAGTCGTCGGGCTGCGCAGAATCGGAAAGCGGGTCGTGTGGGAAATGGAAGGCGAGCTATTTCTCGTCTTCCACCTGATGATCGCCGGCCGGTTCAAGTGGAGACCCGAGCGCGCCAATGCCCCCGCCAAGCTGGGGCTCGCCGCGTTCGATTTTCCCACGGGCACGCTCTTGCTCACCGAAGCGAGTCCCAAGAAACGCGCGTCGCTCCACGTCGTCGGCGGCGAAGCGGGGCTCGCGGCGCACGATCCGGGCGGGCTCGACATCCTCGCTGCCGACCTCGCTGCATTCACCGCGCGCTTGCAGTCGGAGTCGCACACGCTGAAACGCGCGCTCACCGATCCGCATCTGTTCGACGGCATCGGCAACTGGCTGTCGGACGAGATTCTCCACGCCGCTCAACTCTCGCTCTTTCAACTCACGACAAAACTGAGCGACGTAGAAATCGCCAGACTCTACGCTGCCACGCAGCAAACCACGCGCTTTTGGATCGACAAACTGCGCGAGGAGACAGAGGGCGGCGCGAGGTTCCCGGAAAAGGTGACCGCGTTCAAGGAAGGCATGGCGGTGCACGGGCGCTACAGGCAGCCATGTCCGGTCTGCGGCTCGCCGATTCAGCGGATCCGCTACGCGGACAACGAGGCGAACTACTGCGCCACGTGCCAAACGGGCGGCCGCGTGCTGGCCGACCGCTCGCTCTCACGACTTCTCAAGGCCGACTGGCCGCGCTCGCTCGAGGAGTGGGAAGCGAAACTCGGGCGATGAAAATTCGGCGCGCACAGATTGCGGATGCCGAGACGGTGGCGAAGATCCACGTCGCATCCTGGGATGTCGCGTACCGCGGCATCATGCCGGATGACGTGATCGCGCGCACGGATGTCGCATATCGGACCCGCTTTTGGAACCCGCGTCTCGGAGATGGAGCCTGGCCGGTCTTGCTGCTCGAAGCCGAAGGCCAAACTGTCGCCTTCTGTCATATGTGTCCCACCCACGACCCTGATGACGACCCCAAGTCAGTCGGTCACATCACCTCGGTTCACGTGCTGCCGCAGCTGCGCGGGCGGGGGTACGGCCGCAGGCTGATTGATCACGTCGTCGCGGAATTCCGCCGCCGAAAATTCCGCGAAATCACGCTCTGGGTGCTGGAGGAAAACCGGAAGGCGCGGACGTTCTACGACACCTACGGATTCCGGCCGGATGGAGGGAAGAAAACCTACCCGAATACGGCCGTGCCCGAGGTGAGATACAGGCTGACGCTGTAGGCTGCACTTCCACTCCTCCGCACGACTGCGCAGACTTCTCACTCCCCACGCTCTCCATGGAGCCGGCCACGTGCGTCTCGTCGTGATCGCTGCCTGTCTTTTCGCCGCCGTCAGCCAGACCGCTGTGTCCCAGGGCTTCCCCCAACCCACCGGCTTCGCCGTAGACGATCCCGTGCTGCGCCGCATCTGGTCGATCGGCAACGACAGCTCGCAGCTGCCGCACCTCGCGCAAGTGCTGTTCGACTCCCTCGGCCCGCGACTCACCGCTTCGCCCGAAATGACGGCGGCGCAGAACTGGCTGCTTGCGATCTACAACTCCTGGGGCATCACGGCCCGCAAAGAACAGTACGGTACCTGGCGCAGCTGGCGGCGGGGGCCGACGCACGTCGATCTGGTGGCGCCACGCCCCCGCAGTCTCGAGGCCACGATGCTCGCGTGGAGTCCCGGCACGCCGCGCGGCCGGCCGGTGCGTGGGGCCGTGGTCATCCTGCCGGATGTCGCCGACAGCAGCGCGCTGAAAGCGTGGCTGCCACAGGTCAAAGGCAAGTTCGTCCTCGTGTCGTTTCCGCAGCCGACCTGCCGGCCGGATACGAGCTGGGAGAAGTGGGCGACGCAAGCCACTGCTGACTCGATGAAGGCGCGCCGCACCGCCGCGCAGCAGGCATGGCAGCAGCGCCTACAGCATACCGGTTACGCGGGCGCCGGCACTGTCGCAGCGATCGCGCCGCTCTCGCGCCGTCTCGAAGCCGCGGGCGCCGCCGGTATCATCAGCAGCTTCTGGTCGCAGGGCTGGGGCGTGCAGAAGATCTTCCAGGCCTACACCGACCGCGCGCCGGTGATCGACGTCGCGTGCGAGGATTACGGCCTGCTCTATCGGCTCGCGGAAAACACACAGAACCCCGTCATCGACGTGAGCGCCGAATCGCAAGCGTTGGGAGAAGTGCCGGTCTTCAACGTCATCGGCGAAATGAAGGGCACCCGGCTTCCCAACGAGTACGTGATGCTCTCGGCGCACTTCGATTCCTGGGACGGCGGCTCGGGCGCGACCGACAACGGCACCGGCTCGATCACGATGCTCGAGGCGATGCGCATCCTGAAGCTCGTCTATCCGAATCCGCGCCGCACAATCCTGGTCGGCCACTGGAGCGGCGAAGAACAAGGACTGAATGGCTCGCGCGGCTTCGTCGCCGATCATCCCGACATCGTGAACGGCTTGCAGGCGTTGTTCAATCAAGACAACGGCACGGGCCGCGTCGAAACCATGAGCGCCTCCGGCTTCCCAAACGCGTCCGGCAACCTGGCCCGTTACCTGTCGCGCGTGCCCGCCGACATCACCCGCAACATCAAGTTCTCCTTCCCGGGCGTGCCCGGCGGCGGCGGCACCGATCACGCGTCGTTCGTCTCGTGCGGCGCGCCGGGCTTCGGCCTCGGCTCGGGTGACTGGGATTACGGGCGCTACACCTGGCACACCAACCGCGACACGTACGACAAGATCAGTTTCGACGACGTCAAGAACAACGCGGTGCTCACGGCGATGCTCGTCTATCTCGCGTCGGAGGACACGACCCACATATCGCGCGACAAGCGCACCGTATTTCCGGCACGCCCCAACGGCCAGCCGGGAGCATGGCCCGATTGCCAGCCGCCGCAGCGCAGCACGCCTCCGCTCGCGCCGCCACCACCGGCTCCGCCGGCGCCTCTGCGACCGTGACATTCAAGGACCACTTCTCCGGCCACTCGGCCACATATGCCGCGTTCCGGCCGCGGTATCCGGACTCCCTGTTCGACTTCCTCGCCCGCGAGTCGCCGGCGCTCGACGAGGCCTGGGACGTGGGTACCGGCAACGGCCAGGCGGCCCTCGGCCTGGCGCGCCACTTCCGGCACGTCACCGCTACCGATCCCAGCGCCTCGCAAATCGAATACGCGATCCCGGACGCGCGCATCAGTTACCGTGTCGGCCGCGCCGAGCGGAGCGAGCTGGACGACGAGTCTATCGATCTCGTCACGGCGGCCCAGGCGGTGCATTGGTTCGACCAGCCGCGATTCTGGTCCGAGGTCCAGCGGGTGCTGCGCCCGCGCGGGGTCATCGCGATCTGGACGTACGTCGGGTTCGAGATCTCCGCGGAGGTGGACGCGATCGTGCAGCGTTTCTACCGGAGCGTCGTGGGCCCATTCTGGGCGCCGGAACGGCGCCAGGTGGAGACGCGTTACCAGTCCATTGCGTTTCCATTCGTGGAACTCACAGCACCGGAATTCGTGATTCAGCAGGCGATGAGCCTGGACGACGTAGCGGGTTATGTCCGCACCTGGTCCGCAACGCGCGCATTCATCAAGCAGCATAACCGGGACCCCGTCGACGACCTGGTGCGGGAATTGACCCGCGCCTGGGGCACGCCGCAGCAAACGCGCGCGGCACGCTGGCCTGTGGCGATGCGGATCGGTCGGGGAAGCGAGAGGGGGAGGCGGAGGGCTGCATGAAAGAGTGGATCACCAACGTGATTATCCGCGAGCTGAAGGCGCTCAGGCGCGAGATCGAATCCTACCCCAACGATGCCGCGCTGTGGGAAATTCCCGACGGCATCGCGAACCCCGGCGGCAACCTCGCACTGCATCTCGCCGGTAACCTCCAGTACTTCGTCGGCAACGTCCTCGGCAAGAACGGCTATGTTCGCAATCGCGACGCCGAGTTCGCCAGCCGCGACGTGCCGCGGGCCGAGCTGCTCCGCGAAATCGACAGCGCGCTCGCCGCGGTCGACACGGGGATGAGCAAGATCAGTGAAGCGGATTTGCAGAAACCCTACCCCGAGAAGATCGGTGGCATCAGCTCGACGACCGGCGCCTTTCTCGCCCACTTCGCGACGCATCTTGCCTACCACTTGGGCCAGGTGGACTATCATCGCCGCCTGGTCACGCGTGAAGGCAAGACGGTCAAAGCAATGGCGCTGACCGAGCTCGGAGGCAATCCGCGATGAACTCGCGGATCGTGGGGCGACCGGAGCCGGACGAGATCCCCTCGCCCTGGGTCGGGTACATCAAACGCGTCCCGGAATCCGATCCCGTCATGGTGTGCGCGTCGCAGATCGAAGACACCGCGACGCTGCTCCGCGGACTCTCGGACACCGAGGCGATGTATCGCTACGGGCGCGGCAAATGGAGCATCAAAGAAGTCGTCGGCCATCTCTGCGATATCGAGCGCATCATGTCGTATCGCGCCTTGCGGATCGCGCGCGCCGACGCCACCCCGCTACCCGGGTTCGATGAGAACGCCTACGTGCCGGTGGCCAAATTCGACGGCCGCTCGCTCACCGACCTGGTCGGAGAGCTGCGCACGGCTCGCGCGTCGACGCTGGCATTGCTGCGCACCTTCGATGCCGAGGCCTGGCGCCGGCGCGGCACCGCGAATGGCAAACCAGTCAGCGTGCGCGCGCTCGCGTACATGATTCCCGGCCACGAGCGCCATCACGTCGAGATCCTCAAAACTCGTTACGGCGTTGAAGGCGTCGCCTGACCATGAAAGTCGCGATCCTTGGAACCGGAGACGTCGGCAAGTCGCTGGCCGCGGGCTTCAAGAAGCACGGCCACGACGTGAAGGTGGGCCATCGCGATCCGAAGGAGTCGTACGCCGACGCCGCCAAGTTCTGCGAGCTCGCGGTACTGGCCACCCCATGGTCCGGAACGCAAAACGCGATCAAGCTCAGCGATCCCAAGAACCTGGCGGGCAAGGTCGTCCTCGACGTCACGAACCCGCTCGAGTTCCAGGACGGCAAACCGCCCGCGCTCGCGCTGGGCTTCGACGACTCGGGCGGCGAGCAGGTCCAGCGCTGGCTGCCCCAGTCGCGCGTCGTGAAATGCTTCAACATCGTCGGACACACGCTGATGGTGGATCCGAAGCTCCCTGGCGGCCCGCCCGACATGTTCATCGCGGGCAACGACGCCGCAGCAAAACAGACGGTCACCAGGATCTGCAAGGACTTCGGCTGGATCGTCGTGGACATCGGAGGTATTGACGGCGCCCGGCTGCTCGAGCCGCTCGCGATGCTGTGGGTGGTGGTCGGCTTCAGGCTGAACCGCTGGGAACAGGCGTGGAAGCTGTTACACGAGTAGATTAGGGACCGCCAACAACAAGGATATCGTCGTGCTCGCGACACTCGTTCTTGCCGCACTGCTGCAGCAGCCGACCGCCGCTCCTCCCTCGCCGCCGCCGATCGATGTTGGCGCGGTCGCGCCCGACTTCTCGATCCCCGGCGCGACGCGTTACGGAACGCTCAAAAACCCCGTCCGGCTCAGCGACTTCAAGGGAAAGACGGTCGTCCTCGCGTTCTTCTTCAAGGCGCGGACCAAGGGCTGAACGATCCAAATGAATGCGTACCGTGATCAGTACGCACAGCTCTTCAAAGACGGCCGCAACGTCGTTCTCATCGCGATCAGTGCCGACCCCGACACGGCGTTGGCTTCCTGGGCGCGCGACGCGCAGTATCAATTCCTGTTTGCGCAGGATACCGGCCTTGCGGTCGGCAAGATGTACGGCGCCCTGGCCAAGTATCCCGGACTGACAAACCGCAATCTCTTTGTGGTGGGACCGGACGGGAGAATCGCCTATCGCGCGACGCCGTTCCGGGAAATCGACCCGACGGCATATACGGAGCTGGGAACGGCGTTAGCGAAAGTGGTGCCCGCAGATACGACGGCGCACTGACAAGGGCGGCAGCAGCCGGCATGGGCGGCAATGGTTCTACCGTTGCCGCCTTTTGCCGTCCGTGACCGCCTTGTCTAAGGCCGCATCGATGTCCTGATCCTCACCGACCCCCGTATAGACGACCTTCCCAGTCGCATCCAGCACGGCGATGTATGAGGTCGACGGTGCTTGAAACGCGCGCACGGCCGCGCCGTTGCCGTCCCAGAGAAACGTGAACGGCATCGGATTCTGCGCTAGATGGCGACGCACCGTGTTCTTGCTCTCATTGACCGCGACGGCAACGATGACGAACGCCACGCGATCGCCGTACTTCTGATGCGCCACTTCCATCCTCGGCAACAGCGCGGCGCAGATCGGACACCACGTCGCCCAGAATTCGACGACGACCGGTTGCTTGCCGACCCACCGCGACAGCGCCACCGAATCGCCGTTGAGATTCTCGAGGGTGACGGGAGGGGGCGTATCACCAACGGGGATACCGATGACGTCCTGCGCGCGAAGCGCGGCAGGAGCGAAGAGCAAGAGTGCGACGCACGCCGCACGACGCACCACGCACGAGCTTACCATACGAGACCAGCCCTCACGAGATAGTATTCAGCCATCAGCAGTAGAACCACGCCCGCCAGCCGTTTGATCCACACCATCCAGGCACCCGGCTTCGGCAGAACGGCCAGCGCTCCGGAAAATACACCCACCAACACGAGCACGGCGGTCATTCCCAGCGAGAACACAAACAGGTAAACGAATCCCAATAGGCCGCTGTGCGTCGCCGCCACCCACGTCAGCACCGCGGCAAAGGCCGGCGCGCCACACGGCGCCGCCACGATTCCCGATGTCGCGCCGAGCAGGAAGACCGCCGGATACGAGCCACCGCCGAGACTGCCGGCCCAGGCGGTCAGGCGCGCGGGCATCCGCACGGGAATGACCTCGAGCATCGCGAGCGCGAAGACCAGGAGCAGGTTGCCGACCGCGAGCAGCGTCCAGCGGTTCGCGCTGATCGTGCCGAAGATGGAGCCGCTCAACCCCGCGATCAGGCCGAGGATCGCATAGAACAGCGCGAGCCCCACCACGTACGTCAGGGTGAGCGCGATCGTACGCCGCCGCGACGCGCCGGCCTGCGTTCCCACACCGCTGATCGTGCCGGCGGTGATGGGAATCATCGGCCAGATGCAGGGATTCGCGCTCGTCACGACTCCCGCGACGAACAACAGCGGTACCGCGATAAGCGGCCGATGCTGTAAGGCCTGTGACAGTCCCGTTTGCAACGCAGCGAGGGTGACCACGCGCGGGATAATAACTATTTTGCGCCGACATGAGTCGAACCGCACTCCTCGCCGGCGCCACCGGCCTTGTCGGCAGCCATGCGCTCCAGCTCCTGCTCGCCGATGACACGTGGGCTCGGGTCATCACCGTGGGACGTCGTCCCGTGGCGCAGAGTCACGCGAAGCTCGAGCAACGCATTCTCGATCTTGGCGCCATCGAGGCCGTGAGCGACTTGCCGCACGCCGACGACGTGTTCTGTTGCCTCGGCACAACGATCAAGCAGGCCGGATCACAGCCGGCGTTTCGCCGCGTCGACCATGACTTCGTCGTCGCGCTCGCGCGCGCGGGCGTGCGCGGAGGCGCCACCCAATTGCTATTGGTAAGCGCCGTCGGAGCGGACTCTGAGTCGCGCATCTTCTATAGTCGCGTGAAAGGCGAAGCGGAAATGGCGGTACGGAAACTTCCCTATCGCGCCGTTCAGATCTTCCGGCCGTCAATCCTGCTCGGCAAGCGCGCCGAGTTTCGGCTCGGCGAACGCGTGGCGGTGTTCGTTGCGCCGGTGATGCCCCTCTTCTTGCCCGGTGGATTACGAAGATATCGGCCGGTCGCTGCGGCTACCGTCGCGCGCGCGATGGTGAACATCGCGCGTGAGATGCCGCGCGGCATGAACGTGTACGAGTACGATGGCATCACGGCCCATGGCGAGTGATCCGTTCCTGGCTGCTGCCATCGCGGAAGCGGAACGCGGGGCCGGCGAGGGCGGCATCCCCATCGGCTCGGTCATCGTTTCCAACGGCACGATCATCGGTCGCGGTCACAATCGCCGCGTCCAGCAGGGGAGCCCGATTCTGCATGGGGAAATGGATGCGCTCGAGAACGCGGGCCGGCAGCCGGCCGCGGTCTATCGCGCCGCGACGTTGTACACGACGCTCTCGCCCTGCGCGATGTGCAGCGGCGCTATCCTGCTGTACGGCATTCAGAAAGTCGTGATCGGCGAGAACAAAACGTTTCTCGGCGAGGAGGGGCTGCTCCGGAGCCGCGGCGTGTCACTCGACGTGCGGCAGGACGCGCGGTGCATCTCGCTGCTGGCGGCGTTCATTCGAGAGCATCCCGAACTCTGGGACGAAGATATTGGAAAGTGATCTCGAGGATCAGCTCTTCCGAATCGTCATCGGCCCATTCGTCGTGACCACGCGAATCAACGGGCCACCGTTGCCGAGCGTCGTCGTGATGCGGTTTCTGACTCGGCCGCTGATGGTCACGGTCAGGGGAAAGTCGAGATCCATAGGACCATTGATCGTGCCGAATTCGATTTTCGCGTTGTAATTGTCGGGAATTCGCAAGTCCGCCGGCCCGTTTTGCGTTTCCGCATCCAGCCCTTCACCATCCCAGCGGCTTCCTTGGAGGTCCACCGACAGCGGACCGTTCTGCGCGCTCGCGTGCACGTTGCCGCCGACGCCCGAGATGGACAGCGGTCCATTTTGGGTCTGGAGATCCATCCGGCCCGTCACGTCTTCCACCGAAAGCGGACCGTTTTGGGTCGAAAGCGTCAGATCCGTGCGGCGTGGCACCATTACGACAAAACTCACCGACCAGCCCTGATGACGACCGAATGGGCCGCTACCGCCGGTAGCGCGGATCGTGCCGTCCGACGCCTCGATCTTGATGCCGCGAGCGATCGCATCCGCGTCGTCCTGCGAGCGGGCGTTCACCTGGATCCGCGCCGTGATGGCGATGCTGTCCGATCGGTCCCAACCGATGATCTCGACGCCGCCGTTCATGCCGGGATCGATGCTGAGCGGCCGACCCGTTGCCTTCATGCCGGTATCGCGGATCTCGCAGTGACGGGCGCGCGCTCCCCAGTCACGCCAGTTCTCATGGCAGTTCATCATCCATTCCTCGTTGCTGTCTTGGGCATGCAGCAGGCCGGGGATGGTGCAAACGGCGAGGACGGTCGCGGCGAGGTACCGAAGCATGACGGGCTCCACAGATCGAGGGTTGTACAAGGTTCGACAGTCAGTACGGTGGAAAGGTTGCCTGAGTTCTGGCTACTTTAATGGCACTCGATCCCGAGGCGCTCATGCGATTCGCCGTCGCCGTCCTGCTTGGAGTCAGCGTCGTTCCACCCTTGCATGCGCAGTCGAGCAGACTCGACGCCGAGGTCGACAGGCGCGCCGCGCAGGTCGAGGGCAAGGTCGTCGCCTGGCGGCGCGACATCCACGAACATCCCGAGCTGTCCAATCGCGAAACGCGCACCGCGGAGCTCGTGGCGCAGCACCTCCGGTCGCTCGGCATCGAGGTGCGCACCGGCGTCGCTCACACCGGCGTCGTCGGCGTGCTCCACGGCGGGAAGCCCGGGCCCGTCGTCGCGTTGCGGGCCGATCTGGACGCACTCCCGGTGACCGAAGAGGTCGACGTGCCGTTCGCGTCGCGGGTGCGCACGACGTACAACGGCCAGGATGTCGGCGTCATGCACGCCTGCGGCCACGACGCGCACACCGCGATGCTGATGGGCGTCGCCGAGGTGCTCGCGGGCATGCGCAACGAGTTGCCGGGGACCGTGAAGTTCATTTTCCAGCCGGCGGAAGAGGGCGCACCCACGGGCGAGCGCGGCGGAGCAGAATTGATGGTCGAGGAAGGCGCGCTCGACAACCCGACGCCGAGCGCGATCTTCGGGCTGCACGTGTTCCCATATCCGGCGGGGGAAATCCGCTACCGGCCGGGCGGCGCAATGGCCGGCGCGGACGCCTTCCGCATCGTCGTGCGCGGCCGGCAGACGCACGGCGCGCTCCCCTGGGCGGGCATCGATCCCATCGTGGTCGCGTCGCAGATCGTCCTCGGCCTCCAGACGATCGCCAGCCGGCAGGTCGACGTCACCAGCGCGCCGGCAATCATCACGGTCGGCGCGATGAACGGTGGCGTGCGCTACAACATCATCCCCGACAGCGTCGTCATGATCGGGACGATCCGCACGTTCGACACCAACGTCCGCAACGACATTCACCAGCGTGTCCGGCGAACCGCGGAATCGATAGCGCAAAGCGCCGGCGCATCCGCGGTCGTCACGATCGACACTACGACCGCCGTGACGTACAACGATCCCGCGCTGGTCGAGAAGATTCTTCCGACGCTCCGCGAGGTGGCGGGCGCGAGCCACGTGTCGCTCGGACCGCCGATCACGGCCGCAGAAGATTTCTCGCGCTACCAGCAGCGCATCCCGGGGGTCTTCTTTTTCCTGGGCATCACGCCGCCGGGAACGGATCCGGCCAAAGTCGCTCCCAATCACTCACCGCGGTTCTACGTCGATGAGGCGGCATTGCCCGTCGGCGTACGCGCGCTGGCCCATCTCGCCGTGGATTATCTGAGCAGTGGCGGGCTGACCGGGGGTGATCGCTAGCTGTGGACTGGTTCGACGCGCTCTCCAAAGCGATGACCGAGCGCTTTGAGATAGCCGTCGAGCGAGACCCCGGGTCATCTAGTCCCCGGGGATGTAACTGCAGAGCGGATCTTCCGCGAGAGGATCACCGGTCGCGGCCAGCGCGCGGGCGCGGGAGCCGCCGCATTCCCAGCGCAGCTCGCAGCGGCCGCAGCGCCCGCCGAAATCGTCGGGGTGCCGCAGGGCAACGAACAACGGCGCAGCGCGATACAGCGTCACGATGTTGTCGCCTTTGACGTTGCCGACCACCGTCGGGAGAAAACCGGCGGGTGTGACGTCGCCGGTGTGGGAGATGAAGAGAATGCCGTTACCGTCGCGCACACCGCCGGCGTGGCCACGCGTCGCGTGCGTGACGTCGCGTGAGATGCGGCGGAAATGCGGCGCCTCGGTCGTCGTCACGATCGGCTTGCCGCGGTCTTTGTGCAGCCCGGCGGCCCAACGCATTACGGCATCGGCTTGCCGCGGCGTAATGGGTTGGAGCACTGCGCCGCGACCCACCGTCACGAGAAAGAACAGGCTCCAGCGCGCCGCGCCGACGTCGCGCACGCGCTCGTAAATCTCCGGCAGGTCTCCGAGCGTCTCGGCGGCCACCAGCGTATTGACCTGAACCGGCAGGTCGACCAGCTCCGCCATGCGGGCGGCGGCCAGGGTGCGATCGTACGTGCCCGTCACGCCGCGAAACGCGTCGTGCCGCTCCGGCGAGGATCCGTCGAGGGACAACGAAATCGCTTCGACGCCCACCGCGCGAAATCGCGTGATGACCCCGGGCGTGAGCAGCGGCGTCGCGCTGGGCGAAATCGATACCTTGAACCCGCGATCGCGGGCCGCGTTGATCAGCTGGAACAGATCGGCCCGCTTCAGCGGATCGCCGCCGGTGAAGACCAGACGGGGCAACGAGTCGTGCGGCGCGAAACCCAACAGGTCATCGAGCAGCGTCAGCGCCTGACTTGTAGTAAGCTCATCACGATCGCGCTCGGGCCGCGCCTCGGCGCGGCAATGCAGGCACGCGAGATCGCATGCGCGGGTGATTTCCCAATAGACTCTCAGCGGCGCGCGGTCGAAGACGAAACGGGAGAGCGTCATGGCCTCAAAGTTGGTCGGCCTTCATGAAGGCTTTCTAAAGGCCGTATGAACGAAGCGACCGTCCGGCTGGACCGGTGGCTGTGGGCCGCGCGTTTCTTCAAGACACGCGCGCTCGCGTCGGCCGCCATCGCCGGCGGCAAGGTGCACGTGAACGGCGTGCGGGCCAAGCCGGCGAAACAGCTGCGCGTCGGCGACACGTTGCGCATGCGGCTCGGGCCCTACGAGTGGCTCGTCACGGTGCGCGCGCTGTCAGAGCGGCGCGGCCCGGCGACTGACGCTCGAGCTTTGTACGAGGAATCCGCCGAGGGCCGAGCCGCGCGCGAGCGACTCGCCGAGGCCCACAAGATCGCGCCGGCCCCTGCATACCGCGGCAAGGGCCGGCCGACCAAAAAAGACAGGAGAAAGCTAGAAGGCCTTTTGTAGATGCACGTCGCCGGATCCGGTCTCCACCGAGAGCCGGCCCTTTCCATCGCCGATCGTACCGGTCACGTGATCGTGCTGGATGCGCCGCACTTGCAGGGACAGCCCTCCGAGATCGATCTCCCCGCTCCCGGTATCGAGCTGCACCTCGGCGCCGATGCTGGGCGGCACTTTGAGCGTGACGTCGCCGGAGCCGGTGTTGATGCGCACCGACCGGAACGTCGCGGCGAGCGCGACGTTCACGTTGCCGCTTCCCGTCTCGAACGAGAGATCGTCTCCTGACGTCGACGTCGCCTCGATGTCGCCCGAGCCGGTTTCGACGTGCACGTTCGGCGCTTTCGCGTCCGTGACCGTCACGTTGCCCGACCCGGTGTTGAGCGTGAGCCGTGATCCGTCCATGCCGGACAGCGTAACGTCGCCGGAGCCGGTCTCGAGATTGACTTCACCCGCCGCCGTCCTGACGTCCACGTCGCCCGAGCCGGTCGCGACGTGGAGCGCGCCTTTGGTGCGGTCGGCGGCGACGTCGGCCGACGCGACATACACGTGAATCATCCCGTCGACGTTCGACACGAACGCTTTTCCGACGCCCAGATGTAGCGCGACGTTCTTTCCCGCTGGAACCGCGACGTGGAGCGCGGCGGAAGCCTCGAGTCCATCGTAGCGCCCGCGTCCAACGATGCGGACCTCGCGCCCTTCCTCGAAAAAGCCGTGACGGTGGTGTCCCCCGTCGCCCTCATTGCCGAAGGTCCCATCGTCGCGGACCCGAATCGTCGTGCTCGAGCCGCGGCCCCATTCTGGCACCACGATGACGTCTTCGGGATAGATGACCCGCAACGTCTCGCG
>Ga0209166_10002159_pt1 | contig 15312 bp, 11 predicted proteins | sample Coa_R1_3_FD_187151 | JGI IMG/M metagenome (GOLD analysis project Ga0209166, IMG submission 187151) | Surface soil microbial communities from Centralia Pennsylvania, which are recovering from an underground coalmine fire - Coalmine... | ecosystem: Environmental > Terrestrial > Soil >... | reverse complement strand
TTTGGCTGCTTTGGTGTTGGACGGCGGTTTTAAGCGATCGATGGCTTTCCTGGCATCTTCTGCCTGAGGGCCGTGAGGCAGAATCCGCAGATAACTCTCAAACTCGGCGATGGCTTCATCGGGGCGGCCCATTTTTTCCAGGCAGATGGCGAGGCGGTAGGTGGCAATCGCGTCGTTGTCCTTGTAATAGAGCGCTTCGCGATAGCGGCTCTCGGCGCCGACATAGTTCTTGCGTTTGAAGTAGTAGTCGCCGACTTCGACGTCTTTGGCCGCTTTATGCGGGTCCCAGGGATGCATCTCGTTCACATCGCCGCTGCCGGGCTCGCCTTCGACATCCTCGAGAACGTCTGAACTCTTCGGATGCGCTTTGGCGTCGTCGGCTGGAGGCGTGAGATCGATCTGGGTATCCTTGCTGGAACTGTCGCCGGAATCGTTACCCAGATCTCTGACATTCACAGTATCTGAGCGGGGGGGCTCGAGATTGGGATTTTGGGCAACTGGCCGGGACGTCTTCGAGGACGAACCTGGAGCCTGCGCCTTCGATGGGACGGGCGACGAATCTTGCGCCCAGAGCGCAATACTGGCAGTAAACAGCAGGACCACGAGCAAACTACGCATGGGTCTATTTTATCGTCATCCGTGGGTCGAGCGGAATGCCGTCAGGCACCGGCGTGCCGTCTCCAACTCGGGGTAGCGGCTGCCTTCCTGCTCGATCAGGTAGTACTCGACTCCACCGACGCTTTCTGCGGCCTGGAAGATTCCCTTCCAATCCGCCTTCCCTTCTCCGAACAAAGTTTTGTAAGCGATGTTGGGATCGGGAGACCAGTCTTTGCAATGGATGGAGTGGATGCGGCCGGGGTTGCTCCGGATCCAGGCAACGGGATCGGAGCCGGCTTCGAGGCAAGTGCCGACATCCAGTTGCAACATGACCGTGGGCTTGGTATTAGCAGCAATAATCTCGATGGGGCGCTTGCCATCCACCGGTTTCCATTCGGCGTCATGATTGTGGTAGCCGACCTTGAGCCCGGCAGGCGCGAGCTTGTCGGCGGCGGCATTCAGGCTGTCGGCGAGAGCCTTCCATCCCTCCAGATTGGGCTTGGGATCGCTCCAAGCCTGCACCATATATTTGGCGCCGAGAATCAGGTTGAGGTCGCGGGCATGGTCGATCTTCTGGGCGCTGAAGAAATCTTCATCATTGTGGGTGGAGTAGCAGTGGATGCCGAGATCGTCCATCAGCTTGCGCATCTGCTTGGCCTGCGCGTCAGTCCATTCGAGGTAGGGCGCGTAGAATTCGACGCACTGATATCCCATTTGGGCGACGGCGCGCACGGTGCCTTGGGGATCTTTTTTGAGCGCATCGCGGACGGAGTAGAGTTCGAGGCCGACGGGAATTTTGGCGGCAGCGGCGGATGCGAATCCGCGTATGGCCCAGGGGATCGTGGTAGAAATCGCAATGAATGAGCGTCGGGAGATAGGCATGGCAGACATCGTACTCCGGGTCGCGGAAATCCTCCACCGGGGCTAAAGCCCGAAGAATTTCAGAGTCCTGACGCGGCCCTAAAGGGCCGCTCTTCCGCGGTTATGAAGACTGGTATTCGTTACGACGGCGGTATTTCGTTACGACGTCAGCATTAATTAGGACGGCGGGCATTCGTTATGAGAGCCAGCGTTGGTGATGAGGATGGCATTGGTCACGAGAAAAGGCCATCAAGCCCGAGACTCACAGCCGATCGCTCATAGCTCATTGCTCACGGCCCATCGCTCAAAAAAAACAGGCCGCTCAGGGGGAGGCATTGAGCGGCCTGGTTGGCGAAGTCCTCCGGGGAGGAGGGTAAAGTCGTTTACATCGAGGACGGATTGTTGCCCGTCGTCGGGGTAGAAGCCGGAGCGTTGCCGCCGGTGGTGTTGGTCATCAGGCGGACATCGACGCGGCGGTTATCGGCGCGGCCCGCGGAGGTCTTGTTCGGCTCCACCGGCTTGTCCTTGCCCAGGCCAATCACATAAATCTTGTGGGCAGGCACGTTGTACTTGCTGGCCAGGTACTGGATCACGGAATTCGCGCGCCGCTGGCTGAGATCATAGTTGTAGTCAGCGGGACCAACCGAATCCGTTCCGCCTTCCAGCGCGATGATGTAGCCCTTGGTCGAGGCGATCTGCGCCGCGAGCTGATCGAGGGCTTCCTGCGCCTTCTGCGTCAGGTTGTCCTTATTGAAACCGAACTTTACGCTGGTCTCGGCGACGGGGTGATAGTTGTCGAGGTTGGCGACCGTGTTGGTCAGCACGCCCACGCGGCCGTTGGCGGCGTCAGCCATCTGCTGTGCCTGGGTGGCGTTCTGGGCGGCGGTCTGCGTTTTCTGCTCGACTTCGGCAGTCTTGGTGTTGACGGCCTGAATGGCGGCCTGGGCGCGCTGGTCCACGTCCTTAATGTCGCGCGTATTCTTCGCGGTCAGGTCGTCGAGTTCGTTGGTCTTGTTGATGAGCGGGGTGGTCTGGCTCTTCACGTAATTCTTGCTGGAGCAGCCGACGGTGGCGACCATGCTGACTGCCAGGCAAATCACTAACGAAGTGCGGTTCATAGGGTGAGGCTCCTTGGTTTCCATCTTGGCGCGTCTGGGTTACCCCGCGCGCAGAATTTCGAATCTTTGAGGCCCTGGGAATGACTTACCAATATACAAGTCCCGTACCCGATATGTGCACGGGAAATGCCAGTTGTAGGCCGAACTGCCGAACGCGCTAAGTATACCGCTTTCAATAGCTTGTGGGAAAGATATGCGATTGTGCAAGAGGCGGGGTTGCCGGTCAGATATGCAAAGGCACATCATGCATGGAAATTTTATACGGTAGGGCTCAGATTTAGGGTATCAGTCGCGGCGGGCAAAGCAGGGGGATCGCCTCCCTCTTGTTTCGCCGGTAAACTCGAAAATCGTTTTCGTCCACTGTTATTACCGTATGCCGCGGATGGAGTTCGCTCATGCGAATTAGACAGAGATCGGCTAGATCAGGTTTGCGATCAGCATACCGCTGCGCTAGTTCCAGTAATTGTGGCAGGTTCTGGTTGAAATCGAAATTCACCTGCAGAAGTTCATCTTCCACCAAGGATAACGCGAAAGAGCTAGAACCCAGATGATAAGCTGCCTCTGCCAAAACGGCCTCGCAGGTTAGCAACGGCTCGCTTACCCTATCGGCAAGATTCACCGCCCATGCATGATGCTGGTCATTGAGCCGTCCGAACGCGACGACGAACCCCGTATCCGCAATGGCTTTCATGAGCGCGAAAATCCCTTGCGCGCAGAAACATCCGATGGACCGCCGGTGATTGCCCCTGCATGTCGCATAAAACGCTTCCGGCTTCCATTCGCCCTGGCGGTTTCCAGCTGTTGTCGAATCAAGCGTCCAACAGGGATCCCAGTCTTACGCGAGGTCTCCCTCAGCCAAACTAGAAGCTCGTCCGTGAGACGTATTGTTAATGTATGACTCATTTGTCCATATTGTAACACATCATTCGCGAAGCCCAACTTTTTCTGACGCAGAGAAATCCCGCCGGGCAAGGCTTCACTTCCAGATGTCGGTAATCGGCTGGGCGGCGCGATCGTTGGCGGTCAGCGGGGGCAGTCCGAAGTTGTCTTCGATCGTTCGCAGGACGCTGTAGTGGTTATAGCGTTTGGCGAGGGCTTTCGGATCCTGCAGGCTGCCGTCCTTGACCATATCGCCGAGAAACATCGTGAAGATGCGGTTGTCTTCATTGCCGCCGGATTCGTCGAAGGTCACGATGACGAGCGTTCCCTGCCGCAATTTTTCGGGGAAGGTGTCGTCGAGAAACTTCTTCAGCCAGGCCGCGGCCACGTCCACGGTGGTATCGTGCCCATCGTGGTTCAGGTTGGGCGTATAGAACGAGTAGGCCACTAAGCCCTTCTTGGCATCCTGCGCGAAGAAGTTGTCGGAGCGGCTGGAATCCACGCGGATGACGCGATCACACCACTTCTGCTGCACCTCGATAAAACTTAGGAACGGAACGTGGCGGCGGACGTAGTTGCCTCTTTTTTCGGCAACGTGCTGGCCGGAGACGTTCCAGGGACAAGGGCCGGACGGGAGTTCTTCGGCGTATTGCTTGAAGTTAAGCCCGGCGGCGATCAGGCGGTCTGCGATCGTCTGGTGCGCGGCGTCGTTGGGGAAGTTCACCTGCTTGTCGCCCAGAAAGCTTCCGCGGCGGTGAATGTCGAAGTCAGTGCCGGCAATCATCGCCAGATAATTGGGGTACGACGGGTGAAACAGCGCGTGGAAATTGGTGAAGCTGGCGCCTTTGGCGGCCAGGTCGGTGAGGTCTTTATTCTGGATGGCGCGCTCGTAGTCGACATTTTCGAGGACGATGATCAGAACCCGGTCGAAGTGGTGGGCGGGGGAGCGCGCCGCGGCGCGCGCGGCTTCGTCCTTTTGGCCTTGGGGAGACTTCGAGATGACGGGTTGATTCTGCGGCGCGGGAGTAATCGACTGCGCGAGCGACGGTCGCGAGACAGCACTAAAAAACGCTAGCAGCACGGCCATCGAGAAAGTCCGGGAAAATGCCGCCCGGGCGGTGCAATACAAGGGCATCTGACCTTTTTGTAACACAACGCGTAGGCCTCCCATCCAATTAGAATTGGAAGAACCCCGCGCCATGGACTTGCAGGCCAAAATCCGCACGATTCCCACTGAGCCCGGCGTGTATCTGTACAAGAACGCCGAGGGCGACGTCATCTACGTGGGGAAAGCCAAGAACCTGCGCAGCCGGGTGGCTAGCTATTTTCACGAGGGACGATGGGAAGACGCGAAGACCGGCACGCTGGTGCGCGAGGCGGTGGATGTCGAGTACATCGTTGTCGCCAACAATAAAGAGGCGCTGGCGCTTGAGAACAACCTGATCAAGCAGCGCAAGCCGCGATTCAACATCCTGTTGCGCGATGATAAGACCTATCCTTATGTGAAGCTGACGCTGGGCGAGCGCTGGCCACGGGTTTACGTCACGCGGCGGCTGCGCAAGGATGGCAGCGCATATTACGGACCGTACTTCCCTGCCAATCTGGCGTACCGCATTGTTGATTTGATCCACCGCAATTTTCTGATTCCGTCGTGCAAGGTGGACTTGACGCGCTTTCATCCGCGGCCGTGCCTGCAGTATTACATCAAGCGCTGTCTGGGGCCGTGCGTGCAGGATTTGACGACGCCGGAGTTGTATCAGGAGGCGGTGCACGATGTGAAGATGTTTCTGGAAGGGCGGCCGACGGATCTGGCACGATCGCTGCGCGCCCGCATGGAGCAATCTGCGGCGGCGCAGGAGTATGAACGGGCGGCGCGGTATCGCGATCTTATTTCGACCGTCGAGCAGTTGCAGGAACGGCAGCGCATTGCCGCAGCTGAGGGCGATGACGCGGATGTGTTCGGGTATCACTACGAGAATGGGATGCTGGCAGTAAATCTATTTCACATGCGCGGCGGGAAGATGGTGGACCGGCGGGAATTTTTCTGGGAGGACTTGCCGGAGTTCGCCCTGCCCGAGCATGACGACACCGCCCACAAAGTTGCGACGGAGTTTTCTCCAGGCGAATTCTTTTCGGCGCTGCTGAAGCAGCTTTATATCGGACAGCCGTACGTGCCGCGAAATCTGTACGTCCCCGTTGATTTTGAGGACCGCGAAGAACTCGAGGATTTGCTTTCCGACCAGATCGCGGGTGAGGGTGCTCGTTCTGCACGAGTACATATTCTGGTACCGCTGCGCGGTGACAAGCGATCGCTCATCGACCTTGCGGGGAATAACGCGAAGCAGTCGTACGATCAGCGCTTCCGCGTGCTCAAGCCAAATGCGCGGAAGATTCAGGAGGAATTGCAGGAGGCGGTCAGCTTGCCAGAGTTGCCGAAGCGCATCGAGTGCTTTGACATCTCGCACATCCAGGGCGCGGAGACTGTGGCTTCGATGGTGGTGTGGGAAGACGGCAAGATGAAGAAATCGGACTACCGCAAGTTCATCATTCGCACGGTGGAGGGCGTGGATGACTTCGCCTCCATGCGCGAGGTGGTGACGCGCCGCTACAAGCGCTTGCAGGACGAGGGGAAGCCGATGCCCTCGCTGGTATTGATCGACGGCGGCCTCGGGCAACTGCATGCTGCGGCGTCTGCGCTGGAGGCGCTGGAAATCATTAATCAGCCGCTCGCGGCGATCGCCAAACGCGAAGAAATCTTATATGTGTACGGGCAGGAGAAGGATCCGATCGCGCTCGATCATCACTCGCCGGTGCTGCACCTGATTCAGATGATCCGCGATGAGGCGCACCGCTTTGCCGTCACGTTCCACCGCAAGCGGCGGCAGATGCGGGATCGTTCCACCGAACTGCTCGAGATCCCTGGCGTCGGAGCGAGCACGACGCGGCGGCTGCTGGAACACTTTGGCAGCGTGCAGGCGGTGAGGCAGGCGGATACCTCGGCGCTGTCGGCGGTAGTGACGCGGGTGCAGGCGGAGGCGATTCGCAATCACTTTCAGAAGTAAGGAAAGACGGCATTCGGCTTCCGCTATCCGGAAGCCGGGCGCCGAGAGCTGAGAGCCGAAAATCGGTGACGGAGCGCAAGCCACAACCACATGTCATCAGCGCCTCGGCGATCATTCCCGCGCGCCGCGAGCGTGTGTATTCGCTGATTGCGAACTATCGCGACGGCCATCTGCGGATTCTTCCAAAACAATTCAGCAATCTGGTAGTGGAGCAGGGCGGCGTGGGCGCGGGAACCGTGATTCGATTTCAGATGACTGTGTTTGGGAAGAAGCAAACATTCCGCGCCGCAATCACCGAGCCGGAACCGGGAAGCGTGCTCGTCGAAACGGATTTGGACACGAATGGGGCAGTCACGACGTTTACGGTGAATCCGGGGACCGCGCCGGCGGATTCTAAAGTGACCATCTCCACGGAATTGTCTGTCCGAACGGGATTCTTCGGCGGCCTCGAAAGAAAGCTTGCGACGCTTCTGCTGCGGCCGATTTATATGAAGGAACTAGAGAATCTCGCACGCGTGGCCACAGGGCCATTCGGCACAGGAACAACGCCTCCTTAAGCTCGCGGGTTGCTACCATGTGTCCCTCCGTGACCTCTGTGGTTCCCGTGTTTCCGATCCCCTCGGAGCTCCCGCAACCCCATGCTACGATTTTTGCGTCGTGCCCATTGCCGCACCGCCGACGCTCGACGTATCGCTCTATCCGGCTACGTATCGCGTCTCCACCGGATACGCCGGCTTCTTCTATTTCCTGGGTGGAATCGCAATCGCCGCCGGCAGCCTCGGCACGTGGTACTTCGCAAGCGGCCACGAGATGACCAGCGCCCGCCAGGCCGCAATCATGGCCGCTGTCTGTTTCTTATTCGTTCTGCTGGGAGTTTCCCTGATCGCTTCGATTTTTCGCTCAACCGTCACCCTGCGCGCCGATGCCATCGTCGTCCAGGGAATGTTTAGCTCACGCACGCTTCTCCGCTCGCAAATCGCCGGACGCCGCATCCTTCCCACACAGTACGTGAAGACACTGGTCCTGACTCCTCATTCTGCCCATCAGAAAAAACTGAAGCTGGCTTTGACACTGCGCACCAACGCCGCCTTCGACGCATGGTTCGCCGACATCCCCGATCTCGACGCGAAGGAGGTCGCCGAGTCGGAAGCCGAACTTAATGCCGATCCCGATCTCGGCTTCCACTCCGAAGACCGTAAGCATCGCGTCGCGCAAGCGAAGCAGACCGCGAAGGTTCTCAACATCGTTGCCTGGATCGCGCTGCTCTGGGGCTTCATGGCACCGCGCCCGTATCTTCTCGTTATCTCCGTACTGGCCGCACTGCCGATCGTCGCTGTTGTGCTTCTGGTTCGCTCGCACGGTATCTACCAGATCGAGGGCCGCCGCAATGACGCGCGCCCCAGCCTTGCCATCCCGTTCATCTTTCCCGGCATGGTCCTGGTCGCACGCACTCTGCAGGATATTCATCTCCTCGAATGGACTTCCATCCTCATCGCCGCGATCGTGTGCGCGCTGCTGCTATTACTCATCGTCTCCGCTTGCGACCGGGCTTTACGCAAGCGCCCCTGGACTGCCGTCATCATCTTTGTCTTCGGTGCTTTCTACGGCTGGGGTCTGATCGCGCAAGCGAATGCCCTTCTCGACACCTCGCCGGCGCGTATCTTTCAAGTTGCCGTGACCGGAAAACACGTGAGCAGCGGCAAAACCACGACCTACTATCTCCGCCTCGAACCCTGGGGCCCCGCGACCACTTCGCAAGATGTCTCTGTGCCCTCTTCGCTTTATGACTACGCAGATGTCGGCGTAACGGTCTGCGTCGTTCTTTATCCCGGAGCCCTCCGCATCCCCTGGTACGAAGTCGAGCGATGCCGCTGACATTGGCAGGCTTTCCCGCACTCTGCTATAACCCGCTCAGACCGGAATCCTGGTAAGGACACGAAATCTGAACTCAAGCACACACTCTCGGCTGCAAGCATCGTTCGAAGGCCAGGACGATATCTTTTCCTCCGCCTTCTCCATCCTGCACGAAGCTATCGCCCAGCGAGCCTTCCCCGCGGCCTCCATTGCGGTCACGCAAGGCGGCAAACTCCGCGCCCTGAAATCTTTCGGAAAGTTCGTATATGAATGTGCCGAGGGTGCCCCATTTCTCGCGTCTTTTGCGAGAAGTGGGAGTTTTGACGTTGATGTAGCTACGCTGTTCGATCTGGCTTCTCTGACCAAGCCCGTAGCCACCACTACCACAGCCATGCTCCTCTACGAGCGCGGCCTGCTCGAACTCGACGCCCCGATCTCCGGCACCGTCCCAGAATTCCTCGCGGACCCCGATCCTCGCCGCGGCGAAGTGACCTTCCACATGCTCCTGGCACACTCCTCCGGCCTGCCCGCCTACGAAAAATTGTTTCTGAAAGCGCGCACACGCGAAGAACTACTCCGCGCAGCATTCACGACGCCATTGACCGCCGCTCCCGCCACACGCGCCGAATACAGCGACATCGGATTCATCATTCTCGGCGCGGCCCTGGAACGCATCGCGCAGGAACCGCTCGACCCCTTCTGCCAGCGCGAGATCTTCGGCCCGCTCGCGATGTCGAACACCACATTCAATCCCCCCGCCGACCAACGAACCAAAATCCCGCCCACCGCCGACGAACGCGAAAAATCAGAGCATGGAGCGGGCGCCCCCGCCCGCGCACCGGCCCCAACCACCAGCCCGGGTAAGCCCCGCAGCGCCTTCCGCAACCGCATCATCCAGGGCGAAGTCCAGGACGAAAACGCTTCCATTCTTGGCGGCGTCGCCGGACACGCGGGCCTGTTCTCCACCGCCGAAGACGTCGCCCGCTTCGCCCACGTCCTGCTTCAGGGCGGTAATCCCATCCTCCGCGCCGAAACCCTCTCTCTGTTCACCCGCCGCGAATCTCTCCCGCCCGCGACAACCCGCACTCTCGGCTGGGATACTCCGTCATCGCCGTCGCAATCCGGCAAATATTTCGGCCCCGCTGCCTTCGGGCATCTCGGCTACACCGGCACTTCGCTGTGGATCGATCCCGACCGCCAGCTTTCCATCACTCTGCTCACCAATCGCACGTGGCCCGACTGTTCTAACCAGGCCATCAAGCAAGTCCGTCCCAGATTCCACGATGCGATCATTGAAGCTCTCCGCTGACCACCGGTCCACTCGTGTGCGGATGATCACTTCCCCAAAGCGTTCGAACATTTACAATGAAACGTTTTAATAATCACCCGCTCTCGTGCATTCTGGATTGCGAGAAGCGGAATTTTGCGATCCAGGAGAGGCCCACGATTTGATCCGCACCGCGAACCCTGACCTTCGCCAGCTTCCCACCGAGCAGATTCTCCCCACCGCCGCCGATCTCGATCGCATGTCGTCGCTCGACATCGTTCGCCTGATCAACGACGAAGACGCCACCATTGCCGCGGCGGTGCAGCGCGCCCTCCCGCAGATTGCGCGCGCCATTGACGTAGTCGCCGCCGGATTGCGTCAAGGTGGGCGCCTCATCTACGTCGGCGCCGGAACTAGCGGCCGCCTCGGCGCCCTCGACGCCTCCGAAATCCCGCCTACCTTTAATACCGATCCGCGCACCGTGCAATACATCATGGCAGGAGGCCCCAAGGCTCTCGGCGCCTCCACCGAAGCCAGCGAAGACGACACCCGCCTCGCCCTCGCCGAAATCAAGAAGCGCAAGCCGGGCAAGCACGACATCGTTCTCGGCATTGCCAGCAGCGGACGCACTCCCTTCACCATTACTGCCGTCGAACACGCCCGCCAACGCGGAGCCCACACGATCGCCCTGACTTGCAACCGCGACTCCCCACTGGAGCGCGCCGCCGACTTCGCCATCATCACCGAAGTTGGACCCGAAGTTCTCGCCGGATCCTCGCGCATGAAAGCCGGCACCGCTCACAAGATGGTGCTCAACATGATCTCCACCGGAGCTATGACTCGCCTCGGCTACGTCTACGGCAACCTTATGGTTAGTGTCTGGACCAAGAATGAAAAGCTCATCCAGCGCGCCATCCGCATCGTCGAGCAAGCCACCTGCGCCGATCACGAGGCCGCGGCACGCGCCCTCAAAGCCAGCGGGAATCGAACCCCGGTTGCGGTTGTGATGCTGGCTGCCGGAGTGACGAAATCCCAGGCCGTTGCCGCACTCAAGAAGACCAAGGGCCACGTCCGCCACGCGATCGAGCACGCAAGAAGCTAAACGAAATTGAATTTGGAGTGGGGCTCCCCCGGTGACCGCGTGACCTCTGTGGTGAAGGTCCCTCAGTAACAACAGTGATCCCCAGATTCCCCGCTACAATATTCCTGCAAGGATTTCTTCATGGATAAATTCGTTATTCGCGGCGGAGAACCGCTGCTCGGCACGGTCCGTGTCAGCGGGGCAAAAAATGCCGCGCTCCCCTGCATGGCCGCCGCCCTGCTCACCGACCAGCCCGTCATCCTCGAAAACATTCCCCAGGTTCGCGACATTCAGACCACTCGCAACCTGCTCACCGCCATGGGTGCCGAAGTCGAACTCGGCTACGGGCGCGCCCAGCACCGCACGAGCATCCACTGCGCCACCCTCGCCAGCCCTGAGGCTTCTTACGAACTAGTGAAGACCATGCGCGCCTCCACGCTCGTGCTTGGCCCGCTGCTCGCCCGCTGCGGCCGCGCCCGGGTTTCGCTTCCCGGCGGCTGCGCCATCGGATCGCGCCCCATTGATCTTCACATCAAGGGCCTGGAACAACTCGGTGCCAAAATCACGCAGGAGCACGGCTACGTCGAAGCCACCACAAAACGCCTCAAGGGCGCGGAAATTGTTTTCGACAAGATCACCGTGACCGGAACAGAAGACCTGCTCATGGCCGCCACTCTCGCCGATGGCGAGACCATCCTGCAGAATTGCGCCCGCGAGCCCGAGGTTGCAGACCTCGCCGCCCTGCTCAACAAAATGGGAGCCAGGATCGAAGGCGCGGGCACGCCCACCATCCGCGTGAAAGGCGTCAGCAAGTTAAAAGGCGCAAAGCACCGCATCATTCCCGACCGCATCGAAGCCGGCACGTTCATCATTGCCGGAGCGATGACCGGTGGCGACCTTAACATTGCCGGATGCGATCCTGCTCATCTCGACGCGCTGCTCTCCAAGCTTCACGAAGTCGGAGTCAAGACCAAGCTGTCCGCCGACTCCGTGCGCGTGATGGGCGACAACCCATTCACCGCCGCCGACATGTCCACCGAAGAGCATCCCGGGTTCCCCACCGACTGCCAGGCACAATACATGGCGCTCGCCACGCAGGCGGAAGGCACCTCGATCATCACCGAAAATATTTTTGAAAATCGTTTCATGCACGCGCAGGAACTAGTCCGCATGGGAGCCAACATCAAGACGGAAGGACGCCGCGCCGTGGTCCGCGGCAAGACCCCGCTCAGCGCCGCCGCAGTCCTGGCCAGCGACCTGCGCGCGTCGGCCTCACTCGTTCTGGCCGCTTTGGTTGCCGATGGAGAAACCATCATCGACCGCGTCTACCACATCGACCGCGGCTACGAACACATCGAAGAAAAGCTCAAAGGTGTTGGCGCGCAAATCAAGCGCATGGGCGAGATGTTTCCCAAGAAGGCCGTCGCCGCAAAATAGGCCGCGTACCGGAAGTATTCGTCAAGCCCGTGCGACAGTCGCAAGAGCTTCGCTCACCGGATTCGCAGTTGTCCGCTCATTTTCTTCGCGCATTCCTTTGCTCCCCATCCGCCAAGTGTGTAGAATGCCTCGGCTTCACAATAAGTCAAATTGCGACAAAGGGAGGACGTAATGCGACGATCCGTATTAACAGTTGCAGTGGTTCTGGGGCTCATCGGGGCTTGGTCGGTTGGGCGGCTTCAGGGCCAGGCTCAGGCTGACAAAGTTATTTTTGTTTCCGCCAATCATGCAAACTTCACTGAAATGCCGGGTGCCCCCAAAGGTGTGTCCACCGCTGCGATTTGGGGTGACGGCACCGCTGGCGCGCATGGAACATTCACCAAGTTTGCGCCGGGATACGATGCCGGGATGCACACGCACACCAACGATGTCTGGATTGTTGGCGTGAAAGGCGCGTATGTATACAAGGACGAGTCAGGCGAGAAGCGCGTCGGACCGGGGGACTTCCTGCGCGTTCCTGGAGGCCACAAGCACTGGAGCGGCGGCGATAAAAAAGAAGGCGCCGTGTTCTACGAAGAGTCGTCCGGCAAGTTCGATCTCGTTCCCGCCAAATAAAACACAACTACAAGGTGTCCCACCCTGCTCGCGCATTACGCGACGGGGTGGGACAAACCCTCGGCTAGCATTATCTTCCTCTGCACCTGGTCAAGCTACGGCTGCTTCGAGGGCGTGGAGGCCTGCGCTGGAGGGCTCGAACCTTTTCCACGAAATTTTTGCAACTGCAATTGATCCCGGCCTTCTTCGATCAAATAAAACTTGTCTGCGGCCACGTCGTGAAAGGCCTGCTTTTGGCCGCTGGGCCAGCTGATTTCGACCTTCTGCACTAGCACCGCCTTGCCCAGTCCGAAGTTGGCGCGCAAGTCGCTCTGTGAGAGATAACTTCCACCCCCGGAAATCTCGCGGATCTGCGACAATCCGCCGGCCAGCACGCGGATTCGCGCGCCCATGGCATCGCGATTGCTTTTGGTTCCGACCAGGCGGAAGTTCACAAAATGATTTCCGTTCCCTCCTCCATTGTGCAAAAGCAACGGCGGGTCTCCATTGTTGCCCACAACGATGTCCACAAAACCGTCATTGTCCAGGTCCACGAAGGCGACTCCCCGGCTGACGTATGCCGTCTGGAAACCGCTTCCCGCCACCTTTGTAGTTTCGACAAACCTGCCTTTTCCGTCGTTGTGGAAGAGTGTATTGATTTCCTTGAAGTGAGTGCTGGCCTGAACCTGCTCGACCTCCGGATACACGTGCCCATTCGCGATGAAGAGGTCAAGCCAGCCATCGTTGTCATAGTCGAAGAAACCTCCGCCGAAACTGAGCACATCGTGCGTCGGCCCGGCGACGCCCACCTGGGAACTGACATCCCAAAACCCGGCCTTTCCTTCATTGTGGAAGACGTGGTCCGAAGCCAGCTGGAAGTCGGAGATAAAGAGATCAAGCCGACCATCGTTGTCGTAGTCGCCCAGTGAAATGCACATCGCCGCCATGGTATTGCCGAGGGCGGCCAAGCCCATCCCCGCAGCCATCCCGATCTCAGTGAACTTCCCGTTATGTTCGTTGTGGAAAAGATAAGCGGGCATCCCGTCATTGGCCACGAAAAGGTCCGGCCAGCCATCGTTGTCGTAGTCCGCAGCTCCCACGGCAAGGTTCTTGCCTTGCGGCTGGGAGATTCCAGAGGACGCCGTCACGTCCGTGAAGGTGCCATCGCCGTTGTTGTGGTAAAGAATGTTCGCGCTACCTTTGTACGCAAGCGGCGGACAGCTGGTGCGCACTCCGGCGAACATACAGGTGCGGGGGCCCGAATCCAGGTTGACGTATCCTCCGACATATAGATCGAGGCGGCCGTCCCGATCATAGTCAAAGAACGTGGCGCCGCTATGAAACAGTGTTCCCGATTCTGTGCCGCCCACTTTCGCCTTGTCGGTTACGTCGCTGAAAGTCCCATCGCCATTATTGTGGTAGAGAACGTTCCGCCCGTACTGGGTCACAAACAGGTCCGGAAATCCATCGTTGTCGTAATCGCCCCAGACACAGCCAAGCCCGTAGCCCGTCCCCGCTACGCCGGCTTTTTCGGTGACATCGGTAAAAGTTCCATCACCGTTGTTACGGTACAGTGCGTTGCTGGCCGAGATACCGCGCCCGTAAAGGTCGCGGCCGTTGACAAAATAAATGTCCTGATAGCCGTCACCGTCGAAATCGGCGACACAAACTCCGGGAGCAAAGATCTCGCGGTTGATGGGGATACCGTCGTTTCCCCGATAGTGCACGAACTTGATCCCGGCCGCATCCGCGACGTTGGCGAACTGGATCGAGTTCGCTTGAGAAGCAACTGCCTGCGCATAAGCCGTCGCCGACCCGAGCGCCAAGATCAACCCCACCGGCAGCCAAACCCCGAACTTCCCAGGCCAACACCGGCGCGATTGGGCGAGGGTTAAACAATGTTGCCCGCGAAGATTTGTCCTCTTACTCTTCGCTGTCGCGTTTGTCCTTGTGGTTGGCGTTGTGCTCATTCAGCTAGTGGGTCTGGGGAATGGAGGGCCGAAGCCTTTTGATTGTAATTTCAAAACCGGGGTTGAACTATACACCTATTTTTGTTCCGCACAGATGTGAAAAGCCTTGCGTCCCCAAACCCCTGACCGGTGCGAATCCTTCTTTGTCACTTGCGCAGTAAGTCCCGTACGCTGGCCAGCAGTGCGCGCGAAGGTGCGAGATCCCTTCGTTTTGCAATCTCTAACAATGCTCGGTCAATTTCCGCATAGCCGCAACGATCCATCCATGCTGCAACCAGGATCGGCGATCGGTTCATGCCCTCCCGGCAATGCACCAGCACGCTGCCTCGTCGCACGCCTATCGCGATGGCGTACAGAATGTCTTCGAATTTTTGCGCAGAGATCGGAGCTGCGTCCGCGATTGGAATCTGGATGTAGATGACTTTCGCTGCTCGCGGAACCTTCTCGCGGCAAAGCGAAATGACGGTCGCGATACCCCGCGGATTGGAACGCGCCAGTTGCACCGCATCTTTGAGACTCCCGAGATAGAGTCTTTCCCAAACCTTTGTCACTGGTCTCCGGGCCTCGTGGACAGATGCATGCTCCTTGTTCT
>Ga0209166_10002156_pt1 | contig 15323 bp, 9 predicted proteins | sample Coa_R1_3_FD_187151 | JGI IMG/M metagenome (GOLD analysis project Ga0209166, IMG submission 187151) | Surface soil microbial communities from Centralia Pennsylvania, which are recovering from an underground coalmine fire - Coalmine... | ecosystem: Environmental > Terrestrial > Soil > Unclassified... | reverse complement strand
CTGAATCTGGCGCTGGAAGGGAAAGATTTGAAAAAGCTCGTAGTGCGTGAGGCCATGGGCGCGGCATTCCCAGTGGTGCAGGCCTCCGCAGCGCTCGACCAGATTACCACTTGCATCACGCGCGATTGCCCCGCGGTTTTTGTCAGTCTCGGAGACAGCCACTACGACATCCTGACCAAATACGATCTGCTGCACGCCATTTCGCGCGCCGCGGAGCGACCACAATAGGATGCTGCCCGTAGTCGGTTGCGATCCGTTCGTCTCTGGATTGGTGCTTTGACAAACCGTGATGACAACATGAGAATTGAATTCTAAATCGCCTACTTTTTAATGGCGCGTTAAAGCCTGAGAGGTTGTCCAAGAAATGCCGATAAATCCGCAAGACGTCATCAAGGCGCTCAGTTCCGTGAAGGACCCGGACCTGAACCGCGACATTGTTTCGCTCGGGTACGTGAAAGACTTGGAAGTGGGCGACCATCGCGTCTCATTCACCATCCTTTTCCCCACGCCCGTGAGCACCATCAAGCAACAATTGGGCGCCACCGCAAAGCATGCCGTCGAGGCATTGGGCGTAGCAGACGTGCAAGTGCGCGTGACCTCTGCTACGGCAGGGGGAGCGACGCCGGGCGGAACGCCAGGAACCATGCCGTCGGCGGGACCAAAACATAACTTGATTCCGCAGGTAAAAAACACCATCGCAGTGGCCAGCGGCAAAGGTGGAGTGGGCAAATCCACGGTGGCCGCGAACCTGGCCATCGCGCTCTCGCTCACCGGCGCCAAAGTGGGATTGATGGACACTGACGTCTATGGCCCCAGCGTCCCCATGCTGATGGGCGGCCACGAAGCTCCGCACGTTGTGGAAGGCAAGCTCGAGCCGCCGGTGGAATACGGCATCAAGATTATTTCCATGGCTTATTTTCTGCCCAAGGATGAAGCGGTGATCTGGCGCGGACCGATGTTGCACAAAACCATCAATCAGTTTTTGGGCGAAGTGCGGTGGGGCGCGCTCGATTATCTACTGATGGATATGCCGCCCGGCACAGGCGACATCCAGTTGAGCCTCTCGCAAACCATCCCCCTCACCGGCGCGGTGATTGTCTCCACGCCGCAGGATCTTGCCTTGACCGTCGCCTCCAAGGCCATCGCCATGTTCCAAAAGCTTCGCGTTCCCATCCTGGGCCTGGTGGAGAACATGAGTTATTACATTTGCCCTGAGTGCGGGCATCGGGAAGGAATTTTCGGGCACGGCGGGGCGCGCGCCGCCGCCCAGCAAATGGGATTCCCGTTCCTGGGAGAGATTCCGCTGGATATGTTTATTCGCACTTCAAGCGACAGCGGCAAACCTGTGGCCCTGGATGCAACCACTCCGCAAGGCCGCGCGTTCCAGGAAATTGCCAGCGCTGTGGTGGAACAAGTTGGCGTTGCGAATTCCCTGGCGGCTCAGGAAATAAGTATTCAGTGAGGGTGTCAGTGGTCAGTAGTCAGTTGTCAGTTCTCGGTTGATAGGGTTGGGTAAAGCACCTGACAACGAGCCACTGAAGTCTTTTTCATTATGTCATCCACAACCCAAATCGCCCCCAAGGCCATCAAGCTTGACGCCGGGAACGGCACGCTCAGCGTGCAGTGGTCAGACGGCCATTTGAGTTTGTATCCTTATCAGTATTTACGCGATCGCTGTCCGTGCGCGACCTGCTCTGAAAAGCCTCGCGCCACCCACGCTGGCCCCGCTCCCGCCGCGCCCAGCGCGTTTCCCATGTTCGGCATAAAGGCGATTAAGCCAAACCGCGCCGAGCTGGTGGGTCGTTACGCCCTGCAAATTTTTTGGAACGACGGCCACTCAACCGGTATCTACGCTTTCGAACATCTGCGCGAGTTGTGCCCATGCGCCGAGTGTGAAGCGAAGGCGGAAAATCCAGAGGTCAAGTAGCGCCGGGTTCAACCCGCTGTTTATTCTTGCGGTGAATCAAGTTTTAGCGGCATAATTCCGCCGCTAATCGGGACAGCATCAGGAGGCAAAAATGTTGCGATCCATTTCAGTGTCAGCATTCGCATTAATCATGGGGGTGGTTATGAATTCGAGCGCCGCCGGCCCGTCGCCAAAATCTTCCGGGCGTGGGCTATTGCTCGTTGCCAACAAGGGCGAGCACACTCTGGGTATTGTTGATCCTGAGGCCGGGCGCCAACTTGCCGCAATTCCCGAGGGTGGAATTACCGGCCATGAGGTGATTGCTTCGCCTGACGGACGCACAGCCTATGTTCCCATTTACGGAAACTCCGGAGTGGGGAAGCCTGGAACCGACGGGCAAACTCTGGTGGTGATCGATGTTGCCACGCGAAAGGTTATTCACACCATCGACTTTGGGCGCGGCGTGCGGCCCCATTGCCCGCGCATCGGTCCCAAGGACGGCAACCTCTATGTCTCGAACGAACTGACGAATTCCATTGCCGTGATAGATCCACACACTTACCAATTTGTGGGCTCCATCCCCACCGGCCAACCGGAATCCCACATGTTTGTCCTGACGCGCGACGGGAAGCTTGCCTACACCGCGAATGTCGGCCCGGGGACGGTGAGCGCCATTGACGTGGCGGCCAGGAAAGTGCTCGCCGTGATTCCGATTTCTAAAGAGACACAACGGATCTCGCTTTCCGTTGACGATAAATTTGCTTTCACGGCCGACCAAACTTCGCCCAGGCTGGCGGTGATTGACACCGCAACCAACAAGGTAAAAACGTGGGTGGCCTTGCCTGCCAGTGCCTACGGCACCGCGCCTACCGCCGACGGCCGCTGGCTGGTGGTCGCCATGATCGGGCCGAGCAAGGTCGGCGTCGTTAATTTAAGAACGATGAAATTGGAGCGGACGATTGACGTTCCCAAAGCGCCGCAAGAAGTCCTGATTCCGCCGGGCAGCGCCGTGGCTTATGTTTCCTGCGATTCCAGCCGCAAGATTGCCGTCATCAATTTGAAGACCTGGAAAGTGGATAAGCTGATTGACGCCGGCCGGGGAGCGGACGGACTCGCGTGGGCCGCGCCGAATTGAGCGATTTAGCTTTAGAGTGAATGAGGGTTGTCAGTCGTCAGTTGCCGGATGTCGGTCGCCCACACAAGTTGAGAGATACAACGGAGAACTGGGCACGGATCATTTACGTCTTGCTGCCGGGCTGTGCCAACACCGCCCAAGACCATCACGCCCCCCTGCGCTATCTGCGGCCGTCGGGGTAGCCCACCAGCGACTATCACGGCGGGAAATTCATGCGGCGCAGCAGATCCTGAAAGCGCGGGTCGGAGCGCAAGGGGTCAAGGCTAGGATCGACCTTCAGAAAAGGCATCCCCTTGTCGTGGGCTTTGTAGGCTTGCTCCAGCCACATGAGGGCTTGATCCTTTTCGCCCAGTCCTGCGTAGACCAGGGCGATTTCATAAGTTCCGAGCCCTCGCTTCGTGAACCCGGCCAACTTTTGGATGGCTTTGCGCGCCTCGGCCTTGTTGCCCGCGCGCGCGTACGCGTTGCCCAGGTGGCCAAATTTTGCTACCCCATCTGGCAGCTGCTGAAACTCCGCGATCGCTTCCTCGTACATGCCTTTCTCCACGTATATCCACCCCAAAAAGAATTGAGGCCGTGCGTTGGGATTCAACTCCATCCCCTTCCGAAATTGCGCGAGAGCTTCATCGTAGTGTCGGGCCCAGAGGTATACACATGCCAAACACATGTAAGACCCCGCAAGCCCGGGACTGATCTCCTCGAAGCGTTTGGCTTCCGCAATAGCCTCTGCCGGCTGGCCGATGAACGTAAGATAAAAGGAGTAACCGCTTTGGGCGGCCGCGGAGTTGGGATTGATTTCAAAGGCGCGCTTGTACTCGTGTTCGGCGCTAGACCAATCCCAGTCGCCAAAGGCAAGGGCATTGGCAAGCTCCACATGGGCCTCATCGAGGGTGTCATCCAGTTCCAAGGCCTTTCGCGCGTAGGCTTTCGCTTTTGGGTAGGCCTCATCAGAAGGAAGCTGATTAGCGTTTCCAAGGATGTTGTATGTCTCGGCCACGCCGAGATACGCCCGCGCAAAGTTCGGATCTTTCTGAATCGCCTGCTGAAAGCATTCCAGAGCTTTCTTTAGAATTGGAGCCTGGCCATTAGATCGATTTACCCAATCAAACCCCTTCAGATAAAGGTCATGCGCCTCAGGATTGACCGGGCGGACGGCGGCAAGGCGCGCCTGTTCCTCCGGTGTGAGCTTGACCTGGACTTCGCGGCCGATGGCCTGTGCTACCTCGCCCTGCAATGTCAACACGTCGCGCAGGTCGCGTTCGTAAGCCTCGGCCCAGAGGTGCCGGTCGGCCCGCGCGTCGAGTAATTGTGCGGTGATGCGAACCCGATTGCCCGAGCGTTGCACAGTGCCCTCAACCACGGCGTCAACGTTTAGTTCTCGCGCGATCTCCGGCAACGGTTTCTTCGAACCCTTGTACACCATCACGGATTGACGGGAGATCACGCGGAGCGCACTGATGTTTCCTAGATCGGTAATCAGCGCGTCGGTCATGCCGTCGGCAAAGTATTCCTGGTCTTTGTCGCCCGAAAGGTTTTCCAGCGGTAGGACGGCGATGGATTGGATTTGTAGGGGCGGTTCGGGAACCGCCCCTACTGCTCGCAAGACGCGGTCGCGAAGGCCGGCAACATTGAGGGCGAGGAACACCGCCAAGATCGCGACCCCTGCGCCACCGGCCGCCGCAACCAGCCAGTACCTTCGTAGGGGCGCTGCTTGCTGCGCCCTGGGCGGGGCAAGCCCCGCCCCTACGTCCACCGGCGCGATAAAACGATACCCGCGCCGGGCCATCGTTTCCACAAAGCGCGGGTTATCGGCGGAATCCCCCAAGGCGATCCGCAGCCTCTGAATCGCCGCGTTGATGCTGTGGTCGAACTCGACAAAAGTGTCGGTGGGCCAAAGCTTCTTCTGGATTTCTTCCCGGGTCACAACCTCGCCGGGACGCTCCAGCAGCATCGCCAGAATCTGGAGGGGCTGCTCTTGCAGCTTGACCCTCTCACCGTTTTTGCACAGTTCTCCGGCGCGCAGGTCAACTTCCAACCCTTCGAAGCTATAGACGTGAGCTGAAACGACAGATGGGGACATACAAGTAACCTCTATTTTGAGGGGAGTATACCACTTAAGTCCGTATTCTTACGTTAATTCGTCGATTTCCGATAACAGCAGTAAGTCCCGCAGATTCAACCAAGTACCTTGAGTGACTGCCAGGTGACTTGAATTTTATTTCCTTTGCATTGAGGTACTTGCCCCCCTGACGAAAAGTTCGCCTCACCGCGCAACCCGCGGAGGAGGACGACATGAAGTCAGAAGGCAGAAAGCAGAAGACACAAAGTAGAAAGCAAGAGACAGAGGAGATCAGGCAGAAGGCAGTTGACGGCGAACGAATAATAACGAGCGGGCAGATAAAGCGCTTCGCGCTGGTGGCGGGGTTGGTTTGCATGATAGGCTTGAGCTTCGCGCAGAATGGGATCGCTCGTAAGTCAGACCCAAGTCTAACCTTCAGGGTTCGGGTCTACAATTATGCCCAAGCCTCCGCGGCAATGGTTGCGGGAGCGGAACGCGAGGCAGGCAGAATCCTCAGCGATGCCGGCGTGCAAGCAATCTGGCTTGACTGTCTTGCGGTCGATTCCTCAACCGAACCACAAAGCCTATGCCATGAGTCGTTCGGCGCCACCGCCGTCGAGCTTAGAATTCTCGCCAAACCTGCCGAGAATCAGTTCCGAGACACGGTATTCGGTTTCGCGAACGTTCCGACCCTGGCCAACGTCTACTACCAGCAAGCAGTGCGTCTGGCGCATGGCGACGACGCCGACTTCGAAGCTACCCCGATCCTCGGCTGCGCGATGGCGCACGAGATCGGCCATCTGCTGCTGGGATCGAACAGCCATTCTGACAGCGGGATCATGAGGGGACAATGGGAGCGCAAGGACGTTCAGCAGGCTTTGATGGGGCGGCGGCTTTTCACTTCCGCGCAGGCCAAGCTCATCCGAGCAGAGGTGCGCGAACGAGGCGTGCCGAAGAAGGCGGGCACGGCGTCCTCGAGGAATGGGATCGCTCGTGAGTCAGACCCCGGCCTCACTTTTAAGGTTGGCGTCTACAACTATGCGCAAGCCTCACCCGAAACGCTGGCCGGGGCGGAACGCGAGGCGGGCACAATCCTCGGCTTGGCGGGTGTGCGCGTCGTCTGGATGGACTGTCGCACTCCCGAGTCCACAACCGACTCGCAAAACAGTTGCCAAAAGTCGCTCGGCCCTGCCGACGTCGAATTGAGGATTCTCGCCCAGCCCATCAGGAACATGTTCCAAGGCGATCCGCTGGGTTACGCCATCGCCCCGGAAATGGCCAACGTCTATTACCAGAAAGCGATGCTCTTTGTCGGAGGCAAGGGCTCGGGGTTCGCGGGGCAAGCGATTCTCGGCTGCGTGATGGCGCACGAAATCGGCCACCTGCTGCTGGGCTCGAACAGCCACTCCGATTCGGGGGTCATGCGGGCAACTTGGGAACGTGAGGACATGCTGCCACGGTTTATGGGGCGAAGGCTCTTCACCCCCGCGCAGGCAAAACTCATCCGGGCAGAGGTGGGCAGACGAGAAGCGTCGCTGACGGCAAGCGCGTTGTCTACGCCTTCTCTTCAAGCGAAGTAGGATTTGGGGAATTGAGTCAGAGCGATATAGCGGAAACTGGAAACTGGAAATTCTGAAACTATTTCAATGGGCTGGCCCAGTTTCTAATTTCTAGTTTCCAATTTCCAGTTTCATCTTTTCCGCCAACAGCCCGATTCTTCTACAGTATTTCCACCTGGCAATTCTTCACCAGCGACTTGAATTTCTTCGCGTCTTCTTCGGCGCCTACTATGGCGCCATAATGCATGGGCACTGCGATTTTCGGGTTGATGGTTGCCGCCGCTTCCGCCGCTTCTTCCGCAGTCATCACATAGGTCCCTGACACGGGCAACAAAGCGATATCGCATTTCACGGATTTCATTTCCGGAATGAAATCCGTATCGCCGGCGAAATACACAGCCGTGCCATCCATGCGGATGATAAAGCCCAGACGCTTTTCTCCCTTGGGATGGAAAGCCACGCCCGGCTCGCGAAACTTGTTAATGTTGTAAGCAGGCACGGACTCGATGACGACCTCTCCTGTCTTGGGTGTCCCGATGGTCGTTTTGGCATTGGGATCGAGAAAGCGCTTCTCTCTCACTTTGATATCCTTCAGAGCTTCCGCGCACAGCGGGCTCGCCACAATGGTCGATCCCGGATGAATTACCTTCTTCAAGTCCTCCACGCTCATGTGGTCAAAGTGTTCGTGGCTTATCAGGATCACGTGCGCTTCATCATTTTTGGTTATCTTAAATGGGTCGGTATAAACCACCTTGCATCCAGCTATACGGAAGGCGTCATGAGCAAAGCGTGTAATATCCAGGTTCAGCAGTTTCATGGTTCAAAGTCCTCTCTGCTTTCTTTTAGGTGTTCGCAATAGTTATAGTTTCAGAGCAATTGTAGTCCATCAGCCCGTCAGGAGACGGACGTTCCGCCGACGGATCAGCCAGCCTACCATTTTCCAGCGCCCCCGGTGAAAGCGGGGCAGGCGCCGGGCGCCGCACAAACTCCCATATAATACCATCAGGAGAAACGAAACAAGCGGGCGGAAGAAATCCTTCCGGTCAAGAGAGCGCAGGAGGATCATGGGCCAATATTGTATGGCCAGCCTACTTCGCCTTCACCTCCAACTGGATGGGACGCGCGACCGATTGCACGTCCGGTGCGTAGTATTCGTAAACGCGGGAGGCAAATGTTTTGGCCCGAATAGGATACTTGGCGCGCAAACGATACTTGAATGTTACCGTCTCGCCGGGCGCGAACGAATCAAAATAAAGGATGGCCTGGGTCGCCGTTAGGCTGAACTTTTCCATTCGCCCACTCTTGAGTTTCGCGCTCTCCGTCCGATAATCGTCCAGGTCCTCGCTGAGCAAATCGAAGCCGGGCGGAATTCCAACGTCCACCATCACCATGTTGGCCACTTTTCGTAGATTATTCCTCACGGTTACGGTGGCCGTGGCAATATCATCCTGCGCCAGTTGCGTGCGGTCGTACCGGACGTTAATCGACATCGGCTCGCCCTGCGGCTTCTGGTCCCAGGGCAGGAAATACTGGCCCACCAATTGGTAAGCGAGCCCGCCTTTGCCGTCGAATTTAATCTCCACGGTGTTCGAACCTTTCTGGTCGAAATCTTTGAAAACAAATTGATGGAGAAGATCGTTGTTCTCTTGATTCAGAACCAAATGTCCGGCGGGCTTTCCATTCAAAACTATTTCGACCGTGCCATGAACGTCGGTTCCCGCCTTTTCGGTGGCCAGAAGCAGGGCGCGCAGCGCCATGATGGTGGCTTGGGTAGTGCCCCAAGTGCCCGCCCCGTCTTTTTTCGTAGTGATAAAGTGCAGCGCTTTGCGCGCCACGTTTGAAGCCTCTCCCCATTTAAGGAGCGCTTGTACGGCCAACCCCGTCGTCTCCACGCTTGCGCTGGCGCCGGTGGAATAGACGGCTGTTTCTTCAGTGCTCCAGCTTACGTCGTCTCCCTTCTCATCACGCGCGTCGAGCAGGCGCCCCATCATGGAGCGCGTGAACTCGCGGTCCTTCCCATAATCAACGGCGAAATTCGCCAGCACCGCCAGGGTGTAGCTGTCCAGCTTGGTCTGCATGTGGTCTTCAATATATTTTTTCGCGCGTTCGACGGCCGGGCCGTTGTAACCCGTGTTCTCCAGCGACCAGGCCAGATACGCCGTGATGCGCACAACGTCTGAGTTGTAGCGGTTGGTCGCGCCCTCATTGATGAACTGCGTGTCGGGCTTCCAGCTTCCGTCCGCTTGTTGCTGTCCGGCGAGCCACGCCTGGGTGCGCGCAATCAGGTTCGGGTCAACGTCATAGACCTTCGACATATCGTAAAATTCCATCAAACCGTAGGCCGTCAAAATTTTGTTGGCGGGCGGATTGCCAAACCATGAAAATCCGCCGCCCGGAACTTCAAACGTCAGCAGCCGCTGGTAACCGTTGGAGATGAACCCTTCAGCTTTGGCATGGACTTCCGGCGTCAGCTTTTTCGTGCGCTTCATATAGTCGAGCGCCAGAACGTTCGGATAAGTGCTCGATGAAGTCTGTTCAAAGCAGCCGCCGGGCATGCGGAGGATGCTGTCCATGCCTTCAATCACCTGGCTCAACGGGCCGGGATAAAGTTTAATGAAAATCTTGCTGGCATCGGGAATGGCCGTGGGTGGAAAATTCACTTCTTGCCGGATAACGTTTTCCAACCGGTTGTTGTAAACCAGATTCTGCTCGCGCCCGTTGGGGACCACTTCAATTTCCCGCACCACGATATCGGCGCGGCGCGCGGCGCCGTTCATGCGCGCTGAAAGTGTTAACTTGAACTTGCCGATTCGCCGCGCCACGATGGAAAATTGCGACCCGCCCACGCGCCCCGCATCCACCATCACGTTTTTATCAGGTTTATCGTCGGTGAGGTCGTACCAATCGTCCGGCTTCAATACCAGGCTGACGTCGCCCGCGCTGCCCGAGTAGTTGTAAATCGCCACCGGAATCGAAACGCTGTCACCCTGTGTGAGCGTGACGGGAAGGTCCAGATCAACAAAGAAATCCTGAAAAACTTTCAGTCTGCCGGTGGCGCTGCCCAGCGCGCCGTTGGCGGTTGAGGCCAGCATGGCCATCCTCCAAGTGGTGATGGAATCGGCCAGGGGAATCACAATGCTGGCGCGGCCGTCACCGTCCGTAATAATTTCCGGATTGATGTAGAGCGCCTCAGGGAAATAGGAGCGCACCCGCGCCGATTGAGCGAGATCGCGGTCTTTGGCACTTCCTCCCGCGCTGAAAACGCCTCTGCCAACCCCGCCGCCCTGACCGAATCCGATACCTGCCGGCACGGTGACGGCGATGCCGTCAATCGCGCGGCCAGTGACCATCGCTTCGGTCACAACTACGTTAGGGGCGGCGGCATTGACCTGCACACTCTGAGTAACTGTGCCAACTTCCAAAACTGCTGCGAGCACGGCACGGTCGCGGGGCTGAAGTGTGAATGCTCGCAAAGAGGTCCTAAACCCAGGTGCGGATATTTGAACTGTGTATTCACCGTCAGGCAAACCCGACAGACTGAATTGGCCGTTGGCATTCGTTTGGGTGTGGCGGGACTTTCTCGTGGCAGCTTCCACTTCTTCGATTCTCGCGCCCGGGATCATCGCCCCCGTCCGGTCGGTCACGGTTCCTACGATTTCCGCCAGTCCATTGAACGGTCCGCGATTGTGTTCGATCTTGAGCGCGATGCCCTCAGCACCCGGCCGCGGCGCAAGCTCGCCGGTGTGAACTTCGATGTATACTGTCAAATCATCCCCCGTACCGAATTGCTGGTCCGGGCCTGCGCTACGCACAATGTAATACGTGATCGGATTCCAGGGGGCCGGTTCAATTCGAAGCTTGATGCCCCACGCGTCGCGCACGTCGGCCCAGTCGTGAACCTTCATTTTCTCGAAAACCTTAACCAGATCACGTCCCTCGGAGTTCTGCTCGTAGGTCTGGCTCAATATCGCCGCCAACCGGCGCACTTGTGCCAGGAATCGCGTTCCATACCGGCTCGCATATTTTCCATATTTCGTCATCGGTACATTCCCGCCGAATTCCGTCTCAAACTTATTCGGATTCACGATTTCAGTGGCCGCAAACAATGCGCGCGCGGCGCGATCGTGCTGCTCCTCTTGCGATTTTTCCACCGGCTCGACAATCTCCGGCATGCCAATGGAATGGATTTCATAGCGCGGCTTCAAGACTTCCTGCTCGAGATAGAAGAATACTTTGGCGAAGCCGGGCTGTTTTTCCGCCAAGGCGAATACGGCTTCATCCACTACCTGCAGGCCGAGCGCGGCGCGAACGCCTTCTCCGCGCGCGTTGGTCACGCGGAAGCGAATCCGCGCGTCCTGTCCGGGCCGGTAAACGGGCGCGTCCGCCACCGTTTCTATCTTCAGTTCTTCGGCCGGCTGCACGAAAATCAACCGATGATCGCCTACGGACACGGCATTCCGGCTGAACTGGTAAGCGTTCAAATCCACTGTGCCCGCAAGGTCGGGGCCGGCGGTCAAGTTGAGCTCGGCCACCCCATTTTCAACGTCCAGGTCTCGCGTCAGGACCGTTTGGCCTTCTTTCACCACGTCAACGTAGACCGTGCCGCGACGATGAGTCGAGAATATTTTCAAGCGGATCGGGTCCCCGACGCGATAAACCGCGCGCTCGACGCGCAGAAGAATTTGGTCCTGTCCATCGCGCGATTGGAGCTGCACAGTCTGCGTGGCGCGGTTTCCTCCGCTATCGCGCGCCTGAATGTCGAGTTGGGTTGAGGAGGAATCCGGCGTCATCCGGACAACGGCCACGCCACCCGCGTCGGTTGTAACGTGCTGTTCGTCGAGTCCAGTTCCGCGAACCATTAATTCCGTTTTGGCCGGTGAGCCATCCGGATACGAAGTGAGAATGAAAACTTCATTTTCGATATTGCGAACCAGCGTGCCACCCTCAGGCACGGCGGTGACGATGATTGGGGATTCGGTGACGATGATCGGTTCCCCGCGCGTTTCGGTGTGCCCGGCGGAATCTTTCACACTCGCTTCCACCAGCACCCTGGCAGCGCCCTGGGCCAACGGGCGTCCGGCAAAATAGGCTGGCAGGCGAAAGTCAAAATGGTAAGTCCCATCGCGATCGGTCCTGCCTTGGACTGAGCCCGCTTCGAACAGCGCCACATCCAGGGCGGTCGCCTTAATCGTCACTTGGGCGCCGTCCACCGGCTTGCCAAAGAAATAATTGGCGCGCACTGCGCCAGTAACGTAGTCGCCAGGACGATAGCCGTGAGTTGCTTTGCCGCGATCGCCCGAGAAATCATCTTCCACTTTGAATTTGGGCAGCACGTACCGTTGCACGTTGAGAGCGAGTTCCGCGCTGTTGTTGCCCGCCGTCTCCGCATCGCCCAAAAGTGCGCGCAGGTGGTAAGTGCCCAGATTCACTTCGTCCGCCAATGTAAATTCGGCGGAGGCGATTCCGAATTCATCGGTGGAGGTAAGTTTCTTGAAGACTTTGTTGCCGCGGGAATCTTCCACTTCAAAAATGAGTTTTCGGCTGTCCACCGCGTGATGGTCTGCGCGGTTGAGCACCAGCGCGCGCGCGTGGATGGTCTGGCCTGGTTGGTAAATGGGTTTTTCCGTGGTCAATAAAATCGATTGCTTGTCTTCAAGCCGGACAGATTGGGTAAATTCAGTTGCGCCAATCGCGGTCTCAACGCTGTAACGCAATTGGAAGGACCCGACCAGCCCTGCGGGTAATTGAAACTGTGCTTCCGTGGTGCCGCGCCGGTCGAGTGATCCTTTAAAGAGCAGGCGCGAATTCTTCTGAGACTCGATTAATTCAATCTTAAGAGTGCCGCCACTTAAAACTGCATTTTTGGAGTCGGTGGTGATCACGCGAACCGCTGCGCGGCTTCCCGCCAGATACGATTGCTGGCCCAGGATGTGCACTACGGGCGTGCGAAGGATTTCCGAAATAGATTCAGTGCCCCCGATGGGTGCGCGGCTTGCGCCGCTAGCATTGTCAATGGGGCGCGAATAGTCAAACCGGTAGCGCAAGCGGTGCCAGACCAAGTCCTCGATCGCCATGGGTTTTGTGAGCAGAAGGTCTGCGCGCCAACGGCCCGTTCCGGAATTCACACGTGCGTCGCGGGTGGCTTGTGCAATGACGTGGTCTTCAGGATCCAAAATTTCCAGACTCAAGCGCCCCGTTCCCGCAGATTCCGCGCGGTAAGGAATGGTGACGCTGACGCGCCCACGGACATAGGTGGCCACGGTTCCTTCCTTTCCTCCCGCTGGCGCGGATTGCAGAACAATCCCCAAGGAGACCAGCGCCATGCCCGCAAATAATACGACGACCCGCAACCGCGATTTCCGATGACCCACATTTGTGTTGGCAATATGTTGATTCTTCGAAGAATTCATGGCGGGTCTCCCTTTTGATCCTGTGGCGCAGCCTGCTGAATGGGATGCGCGAAAAATTCAGCGTGTTGGCTTCCTAGCGCGCTCATGAAGAGAACGAGCGGGTCTGAATTTCTTGCGAAATATTTGTTGGATGGATCAGAGGGGGATTAGTGCGGTCGTCTTTGCTTGGAAGATCAGCGGGCTGTGTACGCCGGCGTGGGAGGGTAGGCGCAGGAAATAAGCGTGCGCTGGGAGAAGGGCAGGAAAGCAAGCGCGGCAACAAAGAGGAAGGTGATCTCACCCATCTTGTGAAAGAGAAGGAGGGGCGCGGCAGCCCATAAGACATCGAGAACCAAAATGCCGGGGAAGGCGCGGCGAAACAGTTGGCCCGCGCCCGCGTAGTTAAGGCCCACCGCCGATATCAGATAGAGGCGCACCGGCGCTCCCACCAAACCCATGAGCAGTGTAGCTTGCGGGACGAAGTGCGGCTCGCCGAGCCTCTGAATCTGCTGGAAATGCGTGAAGGTGGCTCCGTAAATAATTAGGTACCCGGCCTGAATCAGAAGAAAGAGCGCGCGGGCCTGGCCCGGTTTCATGAGGTCGCGATGTACGGCATGGGGCTCCGAATTTATAGCCGCCGGCGATCCGATCTTGCTCTCCGGGGTCGGCGGAGGAGCGGGACCAGTTCCCGCAGGCTTCGCCTCCTGGCCCACTACCGGAATTTCCCGCTCAATCGGCGCCATCAGCCGGTAACCCTTGCCGAAAACGGTTTGCAGAATTCGAGGGTGCTCCGGGTCATCCTTCAGGGCCACGCGAATCTTGCTGATGGCCGTATTGATTCCCTGCCGGGCATCCACAAACACATTGTCTCCCCAAAGCCTCTGGATAATTTCTTCGCGGGTAACCAGTTGGCCTTCCTTCTCGGCGAGGAGAATGAGGAGTTCCATGGGAACTTTTTCCAGCTTCACCGCCTGGCCTTGCCGCCGCAATTCATAGCGCCCAAGGTCGAGCTCGAACTCGGCGAATTTGATCACTTCGGCTTGCACGGTCCCCTCACGCCTATGAGCCCGGAAGAATTGAAATACACGGCTGGCACAGTATGGGCTGTCGCCATCAACAGTGTCAACGCGGGTTTTCAATAACTTCCGGGTCTATCAAAACTTCACAAAAACTATATGCGGTCTTTATTGACCGCCCACTTCGTCGCGCCTAATGTCGCCGCCGGCGAACGAGCCGTCCGATGGATTCCGGATTTCTTCGTTCGACAAAATCAAACGGAGGGAAGAAAAATGTTCGCAAAAACAACTTTGCTGGATAAGCACTCCAACATTGAGCGAGAGGCTCGACCGGCTGAAAGCCTCCGCGCCACGGAACCCGAACCCCTTGGATTCAAGAACGCGCGGCGCGACCAAACCAGTGTCACATCGGGATTGGAGCGCAAGGTGCTCACGTGGCTGGCGCGGGGCACCCCAACTTGTGTGAACTCGGACCACCTGACGCTGCTGGGCTTTGTTTCCATGTTCCTGGTTGGAGCTTCGTATGCGCTGGCGCGCTGGAACCCGCTGGGGCTGATACTGGCGACGTTTTTTCTGGCGTTGAACTGGCTGGGAGACAGTCTGGACGGAACTCTGGCGCGATTCAGAAACCGGCAGCGGCCTCGCTACGGTTTCTATGTTGACCACATGACCGATGTCTTCGGAGCGCTTTTCCTGATCGGAGGGCTCGCCCTTTCCGGCACCATCGACTGGCGAATTGCGGCCGGAATGCTGATCGCATTCCTGATGCTTTCCATCGAGATCTATCTGGCGACGTACACACTTGGCGTCTTCAGGCTTTCGTTCTTCAAATTTGGCCCCACCGAAATTCGTATTTTGCTGGGGCTGGGAAACGTCGCAGTCTGGTTCAGGCCACATGCCCGTGTTTATTTTTTCGGGTACCGGCCGCTTGACTTCGGAGGGTGCGTTGCCATTGCCGGCATGGCGATCATGCTGATCACCGCGGCAGTGCGTGACACCATCAAGTTGTACCGGGAAGAGAGGCTGCCGTGACCCCATTCGGCCTTTTTGACGCGCTTCACCAGCGGCGTCATTCCCACGCCAACGGGAATCCATCTGGCCTTGGGGCACCGGCTTGCGTGCTCCATCGCTGGCTAAGATTCAACCTGGTTGGAGCGATGGGCGTTGTCGTCCAATTGGGCGCGGTGGTGATGTTCCGGCGCGCCTTGGGCTTCGGCGATTTGTGGGCCACCGCGTGGGCGGTGGAGGTTTCGCTCCTT
>Ga0209166_10002154_pt1 | contig 15327 bp, 10 predicted proteins | sample Coa_R1_3_FD_187151 | JGI IMG/M metagenome (GOLD analysis project Ga0209166, IMG submission 187151) | Surface soil microbial communities from Centralia Pennsylvania, which are recovering from an underground coalmine fire - Coalmine... | ecosystem: Environmental > Terrestrial > Soil >... | reverse complement strand
ATGCAATTGTCGGGATTGGAAAAGTACACAATCGCTTCTTGAAGGCTCTTAGGTTCTTTCATGGCTACATTCCCCATAGGAGAACTGTAGCAAATTAGCGTGGATGAGTCAAGTAAATTATTACCCGAGGGGGAGGGGAGGGCACCCCAGTACCACAAAGTAAATACCTCTTCGAGACCAGAGACGTGGCATAACAACCTATCCACCATAGAGACACGGGGTCACAGAGAGAAAATGATCTAGATTTTCTCTGTGCCTCTGTGTCTCCGTGGTAATTATCCTTTTGCCTTCGCCGGAAAATGGGAAACTTTCCCGCACACGAATCCCGAGCTCTTCCGCAATCCTCAGCCTATCCACGCGAGTATGATTAGCCGTTGAACGGTTCCCAGCATGTCTCTGCCGCGCATTGCCGAGCCCATTCTCGACGCCGAAGAGCGTTTCGAAGGCTTCGAGAACCTGATGCCGTTCCGCGTGCAGAACATTCTGTTGGTCTCCAGCCTCTACGATTCCTTCATCCTGCGCGAAGACGGACGGCTCAACGAACTCCTCATCGACGAATCGCTCGAGTTGAACCTGCGCCAGATTCCCGCCATCACCCACGTCTCCAGTTGCGCCGAAGCGCTCGACTTGGCACGCTCCAATCCGCAATTCAATCTCATCGTCACCAACCTGACCGTCGGAGACTCCAACGCCGCCGATCTGGCTCGCCAGGTTCGCGAAGCTGGACTCGATGTGCCCGTTGTCGTGCTCGGCTATGACTATCGCGAGATCAAGGATTTCGTCGCGCGCAATCCCGTGACTGACATTGATCGCGTGTTCTTGTGGCAAGGCACGGCGCGCATCCTGATCGCCATCGTCAAGTATGTCGAAGACAAGCGCAACGTGCTGCACGACACGCGCGCGATGGGCGTTCCGATGCTGCTCGTAGTGGAAGACAACATCCGCTACTACTCGTCGTTTCTGCCCGTGATCTACACCGAGCTGATCAAGCAATCGCGCCGCGTCATTCAGGAAGGCATCAACGTCGCGCACAAGCTGGTGCGCATGCAGGCGCGGCCGAAGATTCTGCTGGCTTCGAACTTCGAAGAGGCCGCGCAGTTGGTGCAGGAATACCGCGATTACATCTTCGCGCTAGTGTCCGATGTGGAATTTCCGTGGGATGGCAAGCTGAGTCCCGAAGCCGGATTCGAGCTGGCGAGGCTGGTGAAAAGCCTGGCTCCTGACGTGCCCGTAGTGCTGCAGACCAGCCGCCCCGAGTTTCGTCCGCGCGCGCATGCGGAAGGTTATTCGTTTCTGCGCAAGCGTTCGCCCACGCTGCTCAAAGATCTGCGCCGCATTCTGACCGACCAGTTCGGCTTTGGAGATTTCGTGTTCCGCATGCCCGACCAGCAGGAAGTCGGCCGCGCGCGGGATTTGAACGAACTGGAACACTGGCTGCAGACGGTTCCCGCCGAAAGCCTGACCTTCCACGCGCAGCGCAATCACTTTTCGCACTGGCTGATGGCGCGCACGGAATTCGCGCTGGCCGCCAAGCTGCGCCCGCGCAAAGTTTCCGACTTCAACGGTCCTGAGCACCTGCGCCGCGACCTGATCGCTTCCATCAACGATTACCGCGCCGAGCAGAATGAAGTGCTCATCGGCGACTTCAAGCCGGAAACGTTCAAGCCATCGCAATCCAGTTTCCTCCGCATCGGCTCCGGTTCCCTTGGAGGCAAGGCGCGCGGTCTGGCCTTCGTGCGCCACCTGCTGCGTACGCGCCGCATTGCCAGGCGCTTTCCTGCTGTGCGGATTTCCGTTCCACCCGCGGTGGTCATTGCCACCGACCAGTTCGACCAATTCCTCGCGGAGAATAATCTCAGCGACTTCGCGCTGCATTGCGACAACGATGCTGAGATTCAGCAACGCTTTCTCGACTGTCCTTTGCCGCTTGCCTTGACGGAAAGCTTGCGAGCATTCCTGGAAGAAGTCCGCTATCCGCTCGCCGTGCGCTCTTCCAGCCTGCTCGAAGACTCGCAGTACCAGCCGTTCACTGGCGTATACGAAACTTTCATGCTGGGCAACCAGCAGGAAAATATAGAGACTCGCCTCGCCGAACTCGCGGAGGCGATCAAGCGCATCTACGCTTCAACGTTCAGCCAGCACGCCAAGGCCTACGTGCGCGCAACTCCGTATCGCCTCGAAGAAGAAAAGATGGCGGTCGTTCTGCAGCAGGTTGTGGGCACGGCGCACGGGCAGCGCTTCTACCCGGATTTTTCCGGCGTGGTGCGCTCGCACAACTTTTATCCGGTTGAGCCGATGACGTTCTCCGATGGAATTGCGGCGGTTGCGCTCGGCTTGGGCCGCACGGTGGTGGACGGCGGCAAGTGTATTAGTTTCTGCCCGCGCTATCCGCGCAATCTTCTTCAGTTTTCTTCGGTGGAAGACATTCTGGCCAACACCCAGACGGAATTCTGCGCGCTCGAGATGAATGGATCGCACGCCGCAGGCGCGGGGCACTTGCGCGAGGTCCGCTTCGGCCTCGATGTCGCGGAAGCTGATGGCACGCTGCACCCGGTCGGGTCAACTTATTCCGCCGACAATCACGTGATCTACGACGGCCTCAGCCGTCCTGGCGCGCGGGTGGTGACGTTCGCGCCCATGCTGAAGCACGGTATCTTTCCGCTGGCGGCGATTCTCGAGGTGCTGGTGCGGGCCGGAGAAGACGCGCTGGGCAATCCGGTGGAAATCGAGTTTGCCGTGCGCCTGCCGCAGGTGGAAGAAGAACCCGCCGACTTCGGTTTTCTTCAGATTCGTCCGCTGACGCTGGCTCGCGATCATCAGGATCTCAATATCGGAGCCGTCGATCCCTCGCGGATGATCTGCCACAGCACAAAAGTTTTGGGCAACGGGCGCATGGAGAATCTCTACGACATCGTGGTGGTGGACTCACAACGTTTTGAGCGCAGCCGCAGCCAGGAAGTGGCGCGGGCCGTCGCGCACTTTAATGCCGAATTGAGCGCGGAGAGTCGTCCGTACCTGCTGATCGGAGTGGGCCGGTGGGGATCGAACGATCCGTGGCTGGGGATTCCGGTGGAGTGGGACGAAATTTCCGGGGCGCGCGCCATCGTGGAAGCGGGCTTCCGCGATTTCCGCGTTACGCCCTCGCAGGGCAGCCATTTCTTCCAGAACCTTACTGCTTTCCAGATCGGTTACTTTACTGTGAATCCCGATGCAGGAGAAGGATTCCTCGATTGGAAGTGGCTCGGGGATCACCCCGCGATTGAAGAGCAGGGCTGCGTGCGCCACTTGCGGCTCGCTCAGCCCATTCGAGTGGTGATGAACAGCAGGACCAGCCAGGGAGTGATCTTCAAGCCCGCTCCGGCCTAACCATGGCTGATTCACGCAAAAAAAAAGACCCGGCGCTTACGCGCCGGGGTTTGTAGTTTGCTTGCGCAAGCTTTATGGGCCCTTGCGCGCGATGCCGCCCACTTCATCCTGCGTGAACGAGCCATTGCGGGTGTCCATCCAGGACGCATAGAAGGTAGCGCGATCCCAAGTGTTGCCGGTGTAGTCGCCCATGAAGCCGCCGCCGAATCCATCGTTAAACGGGTCGGACATGACGGAGGTGATCTTCTGGTTGCCTCCGAAGCTGGCTCCGCCGGTGCCGGAGAAGGCCGTGAAGGCGTCATAGTTGACGTTGTTGGGATCGTTGCGCCGATCCAGCCACGACACGCCAACCGTTCCCACCACACTGACATTGATCCAGGGGAAGAACTGATCGTGCGTCGCAGTTGACGGAGCGACGGGAACGCCCGCGCTCCAGGTCGTGCCGCCGTCGGTAGAGTGCGTAACATTGACCTTCATCTGCGATCCGGTCCAGGTGTAGTAAACGACATACAGATGACCCGCGTTGGCTCGGGTACTGTTGTCGATTGCAATCACCGGGATGTTGGAGACGCGCTCGAAGGTGTTGGGCAAGCAGCCATAGAAAGCGCCGCAGCTATCCGGAGCCAGTCGTGGGGTGGCTGTGGTTACCGGCGTAGACCAGGTGGTTCCGCCGTCAGTGGACTTCGAGACCAGCATCTTAACGGTGGTGCCGCCGCAGTCGCCGGTAGGACCGGTGGCCGGGCAACGCATCCAGGATACGTACACGGTGCCATCGTTTCCAATGGCGAGATCGCTGAACTGATCCACCGCGCCGGGATAGAGCTGCTTCGGATCGACCGCGATCGTCGCCCAAGTTTTCCCGTGATCGCAGGAATGCGATACGCTGATCTGGCTGTTGGAGCTGGGATCAAACTGCGTGTTGGAAACGTAGAGGCAGTTCAGATGTGGGCTGTTGGGGCTGAGATCGATTTCCAGCCAGCCCTTATCGGTTTGGCCGCCGCTGAACGTAGGTTTCGCTGCTACGACGGGGGCGCTCCAGCTGGTTCCGTTGTTGGTGGAACTGGCGACCACAATCACCTGGCCCGGAGAGCCGGATTGAATGCCGCCGGCGAAAGTGTTGCCGACTTGATCGTATCCCACCATGGGATCTCCGAGGCCGCTGCCTCCTGCAATGGTGGTGAGACAGGTTCGCGTCCAGGTGGCTCCCCCATCCCCTGAGGCGTAGAAGCCCTGGTAGTTGGGGCAGCTGTAATCGTTGGCGCCGGTTAGCAGCTGGTTAGGATTTCGAGGATTGGTGGCAATCGGATCTTCGTTGGCGATGTTTACTCCGCCGGATGCCTGCACGTTGGGCAATACGCAGGGAAGCGGGGAACAGGTCAAATTTTGCAGGATCGAAGCTGCCTCGAGGGATGCCGGCAGCTGAACGCTGCCGTTCCGGATGGACTTGGCCATCAGGAGGCTTCCGGATTCTGGGCTAACGGGCAAAACCGCGCGGCCTGTCTGGGCTGAAAGTTCCGTACCTACCACCAGCAAGATTAGGGTGCTGGCGAAAAACAACTTCCATAACTGTCGTTGCATTTTTCGCATGTTTTCTCCTGAGAGTTGTCGAACATGGTCCCGGTGGAGCGTGTAGAGGTGATGAGAATCTCCCGCCCCTGATGCATAGCGACCACAACACTATGCGTTCGTGTAACAAGCGCCAGCAGGGCGGAGCAAGTCCCGAAGTCAACCTGGTCGGTGAACCCGCAGGGAGGGAGGCCAAATTGCTTCGTGCGAAAGCATACACCCGTTGTCAACTCCTTGCACGTTGCAGGCGGAATTGGCGATCCGCCGAAAAGTGTGCGGGACGCGGGTTTTGGAGACGGGGCCCAACTCCAGGCAAGTAAACTGGTTATCGAATCAACGAATGATGTAAATCCGGATGCCCAATTTCAGGCTCTTCCCCGAGCGGACAGTAAGCATAAGGTGAGCCTTTCATCTCACGCTGCGGTGTGACTCGAATCACAGCCTTCCCATTGTGATTCCGGACACAATCAGAGGGTCTGAGCTTGTGTCATCTCGCCCCAAGGGAGCGCGAATTGTTCAAAATCATCCACGCAGAATTTCTTGCGCCGGGCATAAAGCGGTTCGTGATTGAAGCCCCGCGCATCGCTCGCAGACAGAAACCGGGTCAGTTCGTCATCCTTCGCATTTATGAGGAAGGAGAGCGGATTCCGGTCACCATCGAGAATTCGGATCCCGAGAAAGGCACGATCAACATCGTCGTGCAGGCGGCGGGGAAGACCACGAACCTGCTGAACTCGCTGGGAACGGGCGATTCGATTCTGGATGTGGTTGGGCCATTGGGGAAGCCGTCGGAGATCAGGAATTACGGCACCGTGGTCGTCGTGGGCGGCGGAGTGGGCACGGCCATGGCGTATCCCACAGCGTCGGCGCTGAAGCGCGCGGGCAACCGTGTGATCTCGATTGTGGGCGCGCGCAACAGGGAACTGGTCATTCTCGAAAAGGAGATGCGTGGGGTCAGCGACGCGCTGCTGCTGACGACCGATGACGGCAGCTATGCCGATAAAGGATTCGTCACCGACAAGCTGCGGCAACTGATCGAAAACGGCACGCGCATCGACCTGGTCGTCGCGGTGGGGCCCATCGTGATGATGAAAGCGGTGTCGGAAATGACGCGCAAGGAGAACATCCACACCATCGTGAGCCTGAACCCGATCATGATTGACGGCACCGGGATGTGCGGCGGTTGCCGCGTGTTGATTGACGGCAAGAGCGAGTTCGCGTGCGTCGACGGCCCCGAGTTCGACGCTCACAAGGTCGACTTCTCGGTGCTGGTACAGCGCAACGGGATGTACCGCGATGCAGAACAGCGGTCGATGGCGGAATTTATGGCAAAGAAAAACACGCAGGACCATCCCGAAGACGGGCACGCATGCGCCGGGGCTTCCGGAGACCGGCAAGGAGCGCAACGATGACTACAGTCGCCAAGAAGTCGCTGAACCCGGTGCCGATCAAAGAGCGGATGAAAATCGCCCGCCAAGCAATGCCGGAGCAGCCTGCCGAGGCGCGCGCCCATAACTTCGAAGAAGTGAATCTTGGATACAGCGCAGAACTGGCCCAGCAGGAAGCGCAGCGCTGCCTGGAATGCGCCAAGCCCACCTGCATGGACAGCTGCCCCGTGGGCGTAGATGTGAAGGCATTCGTGGAACTCATCGTGGCGGGAAAGTTTCTGGAGGCTGCGGCCAAGATTCGCGAGGCTAATGTTTTGCCCGCGATTACCGGTCGCGTTTGCCCGCAGGAAGATCAGTGTGAAGGGAAGTGCCTGCTGTCGAAGAAGGTGAAGCCGCTCGGCATCGGTTATCTGGAGCGCTTTGTCGCCGATTACGAGCAGCGCCTGGGGACGCACGTCCTGCCCAAAATAGCTCCGACCGGGAAGAAGGTTGCCGTGGTGGGCAGCGGGCCTTCCGGGCTGACGGTTGCAGGAGATCTCATCCAGAAGGGCCATCAAGTGCGAGTGTTTGAGGCACTGCACGAAATCGGCGGCGTTCTGGTCTATGGCATTCCCGAGTTTCGTCTGCCCAAGCAGATTGTGCGCGAGCAAATCGATTACATGCGCGAGATGGGCGTGGAGTTTGAGACCGATGTGGTCGTGGGCCGCACAGTGACGGTTGACGAGTTGATGGAAGAGGAAGGCTACGATGCGGTCTACATCGGCACGGGGGCGGGGCTGCCGCAATTCATGAATATTCCCGGCGAGCACCTCAATGGCGTGTATTCAGCGAACGAATTTCTGACTCGCATCAACCTGATGAAGGCTTATAAGTTTCCGGTGTACGACGAGCCCATGCTCGATCTGCGCGGAAAAGATGTGGCGGTGATCGGTGGGGGAAATACAGCGCTCGATGCGATCCGGTCAGCGTTGCGTCTGGGTGCCCGCAAAGCGTATGTGCTCTACCGGCGCAGCGAGGCTGAGATGCCGGCGCGCGCCGAGGAAGCGCACCACGCGCGGCAGGAAGGAATTGACTTCCAGATGCTGACCGCGCCGGTGAAATTCGTTTCCGACGACAAAGGATGGCTTACGGCCGCACGCTGCGTGCGCATGGAACTGGGAGAGCCGGATGCTTCGGGACGGCGGCGTCCCGTGCCGAAGGCGGGCTCGGAGTTCGATCTGCCGCTGTCGGTTGCGGTGATTGCGATCGGGACCAGCGCCAATCCGATCGTGCAGAGCACTACGCCCGGACTGGGCACGAACAAGCGCGGGTATATCGAGGCCAGCGAAGAGACGCAGCGAACCACGCGCAAGGGCGTATTTGCCGGCGGCGATATTGTGACGGGAAGCGCCACGGTGATTCTCGCCATGGGAGCCGGAAGGCGCGCGGCGAATTCGATTCACGAGTATTTGACGACCGGCCAGTGGTGAGCCTGCCCGAACTTTCCTCGCCGTTCCACGGCGTACCTCAGGCTAACGCTTCGGAGGAGAAATCGTTATGACCTGCGTGAGCTTCTGCACGGGAGCGCCGATAGTCGGCGTAGCGACACTGAGTTCGTACACTGCCGTGGCTTCGGGCGTGAACTCAAAATCATAAGTCTCGCCCACCGTGATGCGCTGAGAAGCGACCTTCGTTCAGGGCCTGCGATGCGGGGAGGGCTGCGCCGCCTTTGCCAACCGCACGCCATTTCGCCAGCTTTCCATCCCGCGTAAGCGGAGAACGCATCGGCTGGGTGCGCCGTTGGGGTGCCCACTCCAAATTTCGGTTGGTCATCCAAACATCACCGAGGAGATGCACGAGCGCTACTGGTATTTCTCGCCTCAGTGCCTCCGTGGTGAAGGGTTCCGCGTTGCGGGCACACGACCTAACGATCTGTGGAGTGAGGTTGCGCGTCTGACGCGTAGTATCCCTTGCGTGCGTACACCCTGAACTTGCGCCCGTCCTTTTCCGCCTTAATCTCGATGGCGCGATACCGCCCATCACGCTGGAAGGAGGCGGGCTTGTAGGCGACAAGATAGCGTCCGCGAATCACCTCTTGCAGATCGGCTAGGCTGCCGTTGAGGCGCCGGATCGAGCCGGGGCTGAAAGCCGCGCCGCCGGTCAGTTCCGATAAAGTGCGCAGGGCGTGGTCTCCGATGAGTGCCGCTGGTTCTTCAATTCCGTAGTCACGCGTGCTAACCGTATAAATCGCTACTTCTCCATGCTGCGCGTGCTCGATCGCCTCCTTCAGCGTAGCGCTGCTCGAGTTGTTTTCCCCGTCGCTGATCACGACCAGAATTCGGGCCACTGCGGTTAGCTCTGGACGGCTGGCGAGTTTGTCTGCGGCGAACGCAACCGCGTCCCACAGCGCCGTTCCACCTGAGGGGACCAACTCACCAATCGCATGCGAAAGCTCAGACTGTTCGGCTGTGAAGTCTTGAACCAGCAGAACCGAGTTATTGACCCCGATCACGAAGGCCAAATCATCCTTGCCGGTAACCGTCGTTTTCAGAAAGCGGGTAGCTGCGGCTTGCTCGAACGAGAAGCGCGACGAAACCGAGTCGCTGGTGTCAATCACAAGGCCCAGGCGCAGCGGGAGCTCCGCTTCGTTGCGGAAGCCGAGAATTGCGCCTGGCGCTTTCTGATCATCTCGAATTCCAATGTCAGCGGCGGTCAGGTCGGTCACCGATCTTCCGTGATCGGTCGCCGCAAAGAATATCGCCACCTCATCCACGCGGGTGCGTAACACTCCGCCAGACGCAATCGAGCTGGTTTTTGACGCCGCAGCCCTACCAGGTTCGCCTTTGGCCTCAGTGGCGGTGCTGACTTCTTCCGGCTGTCCCTCAGCGGCTTCAGCTTCCGCGATTTGATTCTTCTCCCTCAGGCCCTCCAGGATTGCTTGCGCTTGTCTGGTAGCCTCTTCCGACGTGGGCTGATCCTTTTTCTCAAACTCGAAGGTCACCGGCTCCGCAGCCTGTTCGTTCACCGCGGCCGGCATGTTTTGTTCGGTCTTGAGTTGTTGCAAGATCTGCCGGACCTGCGCTGCCACCTGCGATTTGGGATCTTCTCGAAGCAGCGTTCCCAACTCGCGCTGCGCCGCTAACCGATTATTCTGAGCCTCCCACGCCCCCGCGGCAAAATAGTGAACGATGGCGCCGCCTTCATGTTTGCGTCCGTGTACCTTTTGCGCGGTTGCAATCACTCCGGAATAGTCTTTATTGACGAACTGCCCATAGGCCAGGCTGCTCTGGAGCGACACATCCAGAGGCGCGATCGAGGAAGCGTGCTTGAACGATTCTTCGGCGGCCGAGTAATGCTTCAACCCCAGTTCGGCGATGCCAAGATTCAAATGAGAGTTCGGCAGATGATCGTCCAGTGCAACCGCCTTGCTGAACTCGGCGGAGGCTTGATCATTCTGTTCCAGGCCCAAGTACGCCGATCCCAAGGCGTTATGGGCGGCGACGAACTGCGGGTACAGCTCGATAGCCTTGGAAAGATGTTCAATTGCGCCTTGAAAATCTTTCTTCATCAACAAGTGATAACCCTTGTCGTATTCGCGGCGAGCCTTCCACGGCGCCTTCAGATCGAGCTTTGAAATCGAGGCACTGGAGGCTTCCCCCAGCCCGCGATTCTGCATGTTGGTCATCATCCCATAAAAATTATTGGTCATCTGCATTGACGAGGTCAGGTCGAGCCCCACCGGCATGCTCGAAGTTCCCATATCGTGCGAACCAATGTTGCCGAAGCCAGACGACGGAATCGTCATCACTTGTGCTAGCGAAAAAGACGATACAAAGGGAAGGGATAAGAGAAGACAAAATAGACTGAGCTTTCGATTGGCCATGGGATACTCCTGCGCCGAACGATTAGCGAGGAAACCGCGCGACTCCGCTCCTACGCAGCCAGTTTACTCCACTCTCCGAAAATGTCGGTGTGACTGAGAACACAATGACGTGTTTCCGTTCGAGGTGGGGAAAGCGCTGCAAAGCTCGCTGTTCCTGCGCGCGGCCTATCGTGCCATCCGTTAAAATCAATTGGGGTGCAAAGCTTGTTTGCATCCAACTGTGCTGATCTCTTCCCAATGATCATCGGTGTCCTGGCGCTGCAAGGCGATTTCGATGCCCACCGCCGCCGGCTCGAAGAGCTGGGCGCCGAAGTTGTGCTTGTCAAGAAGCCTGAACAGCTTGATCAGATTGACGGATTAGTTATTCCAGGCGGCGAGTCCGGGACTTTCCTGAAGCTTCTCGGCGAAGCCGGATTCGAAAAGCTCAAACAATTTGTTCGCCTCAAGCCCACCTTCGGCACCTGCGCTGGAGCAATCTTGCTCGCCACCGAAGTCGAAAATCCTCCGCAAGCCGGACTTGGAGCTCTCAACATCCGCATTCGCCGCAACGCCTACGGACGTCAGATCGACAGCTCCATCCGCGAAGGGAAACTCCTCTCCGATCTCGCCAACAATTCCACGGGATCGCCCCTCGAGATGGTGTTCATCCGCGCCCCTAAAATCGAGCGCGTCGGCGAAGGCGTCGAAGTCCTCGCCACCGAAGGCTCCGATCCTGTAGCCGTTCGGCAGGGAAGAACCATGGCCGCCACCTTCCACCCCGAACTCTCAGCCGACACCCGCGTCCACCAGGCCTTCCTCGACCTGGTCAAAAACGGAAAACGCTGAATTGGAAGACGTGGCCAGAGAAGTCGTAGCGCCGCCGTCTTGGCGGCGTCCGCCCCGTGCTTATACCCGCCGTCGTTGAGAAGGGCAAATCGTGCGGAACTGAGACCTGCCAAGTCCGTACCGCTGACCTCCAACCCCTGCCCTACGGCTCCCCATTTACTCCGCTGGGCACATGCGAGGTGATCGTCTTCAGCAGGAATTCGCGGATCAGATTGGCCACAGCATCTGCGCCAGTTCCCGCCAACCCGTTGAGAAGCACTAACGAAGCGCCCCGATCTGACGCTGGATAGTAGAGATTCGAAATACCAGCGGCCGAGAAGTTGCCCAGCACGCGCGAGTAATTTGGTTTCCACCGCCCATCATCGCCCCTGGCGACGACGGCGGCCGAAATCGCGTACAGCGCGCGCGAGCCGACGCTCCCTTTCCCCTTGTAAAAGTAGCGTGGGTCCTGATGAAAGATTGCAGGATAAACAGCTCTGCCCAGCAGCGTCCCCGTTGCGTGATTGGCGAAGGCTGCGCCATAGCGCTTTCCGTATCCCTCGAATCCGCTGCCGTAGGCGGGAAAGACATTCTTATATTGCTCCGCGCCTGCAACTCCCGCCACGCTTAAAAACTCAACCGGGTCGAAAATCGAATGCAGGCTCAGCTGGATTTTCTGCTTCGCTTCCATGGGCGGCGCGTTCCAGTCGTAGGTGCTGTAAAAATTCGGGATCACTCCAGCGACGCGCTGCTGCAGCGCGATTTGCATCTGCTGCTCCGCCAGTTGCTCTTTGTTCGCGGTCACCGTCACGTTTGTCGACCCGCCGAGCACGGCCAGCTTCACCGCCGGCACAATGTAGGCTTCGCCCGCCTGCAAGGGGACGTTCGGAGAGCTGAACGTGCTCATTCCCGGCGCCGTTACGGTCAAACGGTAGACATCCGGCGGCAATCCGGTGAACTCGAATTGCCCGTTGCTGCCGGATTCCACCGTCCGGACGGCAGAGCCCGATTGCCCCGACAGTGTCACCCGCGCGCCTTGCAGCATGTCTCGATTCGTGTCGAGCACGGTTCCGGTAATGGTCCCATCATTCGTCTGCTGAGCGAAGATCGTTCCAGGTGAATTGGGATTTTGTGGTTGGGGCGCATCCGGGAGCGAGCTAACATCCGGCTTCGAACTGAAACTTTCCTGCGCAACCGCGCTCGAACGCCAGAAACCGGAAAGGACCACGAAAAGCAAACAAGCCAGGGGCAGTTTGGAAGACCGCAAGATATCAAACAATGATCCCAACTTCGCGACGTACCTGAGGATTTAGACCCGTTCTACGTTGGACGCGAAATATTGCTCTGGAGTTACCCAGGGCAGCTGGATTTCGTCGCGAATTTCATCGCTAGCCTGGCTGGACGCGGATTTTGGATGAAATCCAATGAATATCTCTTTCCGCTCCAGAGTCAGTCACCACTCCCCTTTCTTCCGTCTGCCGGCGCGTCCGAGTACAATGTCACGGCCAACTCACCCAAGGAGAAATCTGCCATGCAAAGATCTGTGTTCGCCGCAGTCCTGCTCGCCGCGACCCTGGCGATCCCGCTTCGTGCCCAGGACGCTAAGAAAGATCAGCCGATCAAGCCCGCCGATCCGGAATCCAAAGTCGTTCTCGATTCGTGGAACGACATCGGACGCAAGCTCATCGCGATGGCCGAGGATTTTCCGGAAGATAAATACGACTTCAAGCCCAATCCCGCGCAGCGCAGCTTTGCCGAGCAACTGCTGCACGCCGCCGGAGCCAACTACTACTTCATCAATCCCGTGATGGGCCAGAAGCCGCCCGCCGAAGAAGACCCGAAGCGCGACAAGTTCAAAACCAAAGCCGAAATCGTTGCCTTCGTCAAAAAGTCCTTCGCCGACGGAGCCGCCGCGATCCAATCCAAAGGCGACAAGGGACTCTCGGATACGATTGTCGATCCCTTCGCTCACCAGCATGTTCGGGTCCTCGATTACGCTTACGGGTTCATCGAGCACTGCGGCGAACACTACGGGCAACTGGTCGTCTACTATCGCGTAGCCGGCCTGGTCCCGCCCGAATCGCGGCCCAAAAAATAACAAGGGAACTTTTTCTTACGAGAGCAAGAAGCTCTGCGTGAATGGCCTTGGTCAACGACGGATCGTTCGCGCAGAGCTGGCATCTTCAATGCAGGATCCCGACTATGCCGCACTCTGTAATGCTTGCCGATTCATCCGAATGCTGGCCCGCAATCCATCTGGCCGAATGGAAAGATACCTACGCCACGCTGCATATGTGGACGCAGATCGTGGGCAAAATTCGGCTCGCGCTCACGCCCCGCCTCAATCACTGGTGGAACGTCCCGCTTTACCTGAGCCCGCGCGGCCTGACCACCTCGGCCATTCCTTACGGCAATCGCGGCTTCGAAATGGAGTTCGATTTTCTGGACGACCGCCTCGTCATCCGCACCAGCGATTCGAGAACCGCGTCGGTGGCGTTGAGCCCGCGTTCGGTCGCCGATTTCTATAACGAGACGATGTCTGCGTTGCGCTCGCTGGGCATCGAGATAAAGATTTGGAAGATGCCGGTTGAAGTCGCTGACGCGATCCCCTTCGGTCGCGACACCACGCACGCCGCATACGATGCCGAGTATGTGCGCCGTATCTGGCGGATCCTGCTGTCGGTTGACGCCGTGTTCAAAGACTTCCGCGCGCGCTTCGTCGGCAAATCCAGTCCCTCGCATTTCTTCTGGGGCAGTTTCGATCTGGCGGTCACGCGATTTTCCGGACGCCCCGCCCCCGAGCGTAACGATCCCGATCCCGTGCTGCGCAAGATCATGCGCGAGGCCTATTCGCACGAAGTCATCAGCGCGGGATGGTGGCCGGGCGGCGGCGACATCAATGAGGCAGCGTTCTACTGCTATGCCGCGCCCACGCCCGCCGGGTTCGGCGATCAAGCGGTGCGTCCTCAGGAGGCGTTCTATCACCAATGCCTGGGCGAATATCTGCTGATGTACGACGAGGTGCGCCGTGCGAATTCGCCGAGCGGCACGCTGTTGGAATTCCTCCAAAGCACCTACGAAGCGGGAGCCACAACAGGGAAGTGGGACCGCCACGCGCTGGAGCGCACGAACTAAGAACCTTGGTGATCTCGGGCAGACAAGTGCGGCCCCGAACCCCGCTGCAGATAAGCTAATCTCGCTGTCTCTTCATCACGTGGATTAGCGCTGGCGAGGGAGTCTCTTTGCCGAGGCTTCGGATCCAGATGGTTCGCGGAACGGTTCCACAGAAATGTGTTTGTAACACACTTCCAGCACGGTCAGGTATTCTGTGCCACCCGGCAATTGAAGGACTACGCTGTCACCCGCTGCCGACTTCATCAACGCGCGCCCCAGAGGCGACACCCAACTGATGTAGTTGCGGTTGAGATCGATTTCGTCTGTGCCGACGATGCTCACCACTCGCTCCACTCCTGCGGCATTGGCATAGCGCACAGTCGCTCCGAAGAATGCCCTCGTCGCCGCCTGCCCCGCTCTCGGAGCTTCCGGGTCGACCACTTCGGCGGCTTCGATTCGCTTAGTGAGAAAGCGAATCCGCCCATCGATCTGCCGCAGCCGCCGCTTGCCGTACTGATAGTCGGCGTTTTCACTGCGATCGCCGTTGCCGGCAGCCCAGGCCACCACCTCCGTCACGGCCGGGCGTTCCCGGGTGAGCAGAAACCGGTGCTCATCTTTGAGGCGTTGCAGGCCGCTCGGCGTGATGTAGTTCTTGACATGCGTCGCGGGCTCGTCCGGTTTCGGTTTTCTTGTAAATCCTTTTCGCATCTCGTAATTTTGCCAGAGAGTATCCAGTGGAGTGTACCCAATCACGCGGAGGAACGCTGCGGCCCGACTGATTGTTTCACGTTTCCAGTAACCCAGGCACAAGCCGTCACATACATCCCCACATTTCTGCGGGACGCGGGGAGAAGTGTTCCTGCAGGAACACAACGTCATGACGGAATAGGGATGACGACATTGTCATGACAGCTAACCCAAAGACAATAAGTGCCCAGTCGTCTCCTGTTTGGTGCCCAGGTTTCCAAGGGGCGGTGTCCCATCCTTGCGTTTTTTTGCAAGGGCGGGCGTCGATGATGCCTGTGCTATAGGATTTGTTACGTAGCGACGGAATTAACCCAAATGCGCAAGCATTTCCGTGCTCCGCCCTTCGCAAAGAACTGTTCAGTCCCATGACATCCTTTACACATTGTCCCGGGACATCCTTTACACTCCCGGCGCGTGCGGAGCACGCGCTGGGGTGCAACCGGGATGGCGTGGAAGACGATGGATGTTCAGGAACAACGG
>Ga0209166_10002153_pt1 | contig 15334 bp, 13 predicted proteins | sample Coa_R1_3_FD_187151 | JGI IMG/M metagenome (GOLD analysis project Ga0209166, IMG submission 187151) | Surface soil microbial communities from Centralia Pennsylvania, which are recovering from an underground coalmine fire - Coalmine... | ecosystem: Environmental > Terrestrial > Soil >... | reverse complement strand
CGAAGCGTCCAGCATGGTGTTGAGCACGTCGACGAAGGGCACGTGGCTGATCACGATTCGGAAAAGGTCGGGCCGCAGGTTGGCAACGGCGCCCATGAGCAGGCCCCCGGCGCTGCCGCCTTCGATGACCAGTTTTTTCGCGGAGGTGTAGCGCGCGGCGATGAGCCGTTCGGCGGCGGCGATAAAGTCGGTGAAGGTGTTGCGCTTGTTGTGCATGCGGGCGGCGTCGTGCCAGGGCTTGCCCAGTTCGCCGCCGCCGCGCACGTGGGCGATGGCGTAGATGACGCCGCGATCGAGCAAGCTGAGCCGGTTGGAGCTGAAATTTACGGGAATCGAGATGCCGTAGCTGCCGTAGCCGTAGAGCAGGAGCGGTGCGGTGGAGTCGCGAGGCGTATAGCGGCGATAGACGACGGAAAGGGGAATGCTCGTACCGTCGGGTGCGCCGGCGAACAGGCGCTCGCTTGTATATTGCGCTGGATCGTAGCCGCCGAGGACCGGTTGCTGCTTGCGCAGGATTTGCTGGCCGGAGCGCAAGTCGTAATCGAAAACGGAGCGAGGGGTGATGAAGGATTCGTACTGGAAGCGGAGATGATCGGTCACGAATTCGGGATTAGCGCCGAGCGAGGCGTTGTAGACCGGCTCGGAAAATTCGAGACGCTTGGACGAAGAAAGCGGATTCGCACTGCTGCTGGAGTCGAGCGGCAGGATGCGGAGATAGGGTAAGCCGTTCTCGCGCTCGTAGAGCGCCAGGTGCGAGGAGAAAGCTTGCGCGGATGACAGCATGACGCCGGGGCGATTGGGGATGAATTCGCGCCAGAGATCGCGGTGCGGAAGGTCGACCGGCGCAGCAACTAGCCGAAAGGTGCGGCCACCGGAATTGGTGCGGATGTAGAAAATACCGCCATACGGTGCACTCGCCGAGCCGGGATGATGGTCAACGTAATATTCGTGTTCGTCCTGGCGTTGCGCGATTGGGCGAAAATCTGCCGTGGGTTGGTCCGCGCGTAGAAAGCGGACCTCGCTGGTGGTGTGGCTGGCGATGGTAAGAAGGAGAAAACCTCCGCTGCGGGTGCGGTCGATGTCGAGGTGGAAGCGCTCGTCGGTTTCTTCGTAGAGCAGCGGGTCGGGTTCGGTGACGCCGAGAGTATGACGATAGAGGCGATGGGAACGCTTGGTGACCTCATCTTCGACGGTATAGAAGAGGGTGCGATTGCCGGCGGCCCAGGCGGCGCTGGTGGCGCGCTCGACGCGAAAGGGCAGCGTCTGGCCGGTGCGCAGATCCTTGATTTGCAAGGTGTACTGGCGGAAGCCGGTGGTGTCGAGCGAAAAGGCCAGCAGGGAATTGTCGTCGCTGACCGCGAAGGAGCCTAGGGCGAGAAAGGAATGGCCCGCAGCCAGGGCGTTTAGATCAAGGATCAATTCTTCGGGGGCGCTTTCCGTGTCGAGCTTGCGGGCGTGGATCGGATACTGCTGGCCTTCTTCGGTGCGGGTGAAATAGAGGTAGCCGCGCAGGCGGTAGGGAACCGAGAGATCGGTCTGCAGGATGCGGCCAAGCATTTCCTGGTAAAGGCGTTCCTGAAATGGCTCGGTGGCACGGAGCACGGCGTCGGTGCAGGCGTTTTCCGCATGGAGATGAGCGATGACTTCCGGGTTTTCTTTTTTGCGCAGCCAGGCGTAGTCGTCGATGCGGCTGTCGCCATGGAGAAGTGTCTCCACCGGTTCGCGGCGGGCTGCGGGAGGGCGAGGGGGCGCGGGGCGGCTGGCGTCGGGCGAAACGAGGGGAGTGGCGACGTTGGCGTCGGGTTTCATGCTCGGATTGTACGGTGCGCGCGGCAAGACCGGGAGAAATGAATCGCGTTCGTTGGGTATAGTAGCGGAAGTTTAAGGCTGCGGAAAGCCGTTGACCCGAGTGTGCGCCGTGACCCGCCGGTTGAGGAAGAAAACAGGAGCTGCGACGGACGGAAAGCAGAAACTTTTCGGTGAAAGTCATTCTTTTGTTGACAATACGTTGCGCGAAGGCTTATCAATGCACAGAGTAAATTTTTTTGCCGATTTGTATGCTTGCGGATGAAGTGGGGCAGGGGCCGAGTCGATTGAGGCGCAGGAAGAAGATGGCGGAGACCGCGGGAAGGCGTAGAGGATGGCGCTGGGTGCATGCCGTGCCGAACGCGGTCGGGTGGAGCGGGTCTGCGCCAGGCTAGAGGTAAGTCCATCTGCATCAGATGCTTACCCCGCGGCCGACGTTTTCGGTACGCGGGTTTTTTGTTGGCGGCTCCGATCTGGTTGTGCCGGGATTGGACGGGAATGAGGTAGTGCTATGGAAATCTATGCCACTGAGTTGATGGGCGCCGAAGCGTATGACGCGCAGGGGCATTTTGTGGGAAGGGTGCGCGAATTCTTCATCGAACCGGCGGACCAGCCCAACCGCATCTCGCATTTCCTGCTCTCGCGCGGGCGATTCCAGCCGCTGCTGGCGCGGCACAATCAAGTCGGCGCTATCGCGCCGGGAACGATACGGCTGAATTGCAGCGAGCGCGACCTGGTGTTGTACACGCCGAACGAAGCGTGGCTAGCGGTGCGCAAGGATTTGCTGGATCAGCAGATCATCGATACCCAGGGACGCAAGGTGGTGCGGGTGAATGATGTGGATCTGGCGGAGCACAAGTCCAACGGGAACGTGGAACTGCGCTTGACGCAGGTGGACGTGGGACTGCCGGGAGCGGTGCGGCGATTGCTGCAAGGAGTGGTGGCCCCAGGGGTAATTCGCAAGCTGCAGAATCCGCTGCCGCAGCGGACCATCCGCTGGGAATTCGTGAATTTGATCGAGCCGGACCCGCTGCGCCGGGTGAAGCTGCGCATCACCCATGAAAAGTTGGAGGATTTGCACCCCGCGGACCTGGCCGAAATGATGGAAGAGCTGTCGGCAGCGGAGCGCCAGGGCATTATCGCTTCGCTCGATGAGGAGACGGCGGCGGCGGTGCTGGCGGAGTTGGACGAGCGGCTGACCACCCAGATCGTGGAGAAACTGGATCCGGAAAAGGCCGCGGACATCCTGGAAGAAATGGCCCCGGATGCTGCCGCCGATTTGCTGGCCGACCTGCCCAAGGAAACCTCGGACGAATTGTTGCAAGAGATGCCGGGGCAGGAAGCCAACGAAGTGCGCGGGCTGCTGGCTTTCGACGAAAACACGGCGGGCGGAATGATGAACCCGGAGTTCGTGTTTGTGGGGCAGACGGCAACGCGCGAGGAGGTATTGCAATGGATGCGTTCGCAGGAGCTGAACCTCGATCAGCTGGACACCATCGTGCTGCTGGACGCCGAGGCGAAGTTTTCGGGTACGGTACCGGTGTCGCGCTTACTGCTGGCGCAGCCGGAGGAGCCGATGTCGGAGCTGAAGACGGAGCCGTTGCTGGGGGTTCCGGGCGATGCCGAGGAAAATGATGTATTCGAACTGTTCGACAAGTACAACTTGCGGATGCTGACGGTAATCAACAGCGAGAGCCGGCCGATTGGGACGATTACGGTGGACGACGTAGTGTCGCGGCTGGTGAAGAAGTAGAGAAGGGCGGATAACAGGAAGTTCGAGACGGCCATGAACTGGCAAGCCATTACGACGCGAGTGGACACCATGAAGTCGCGGGGCAGCGACTTGCAGAAGCGCCTGCGCGCACTGCGGCACCGGCTGACGCTGCTGCTGGCGGTGATCGGGCCGGGGCTGATTACGTCCAACGTGGACAACGATGCGGGCGGAATCTCGGTGTACACGCAGGCCGGTGCGAAATACGGCTATGCGCTACTGTGGTCGCTCATTCCCATGACCATCGCGCTGTACGTCACGGAAGAGATGTGCGCGCGCATGGGGGTGATCACCGGCAAGGGGTTGTCCGATTTGATTCGCGAAGAGTTCGGGTTCCGGCCGACGTTTTTTGTTATGGTGACCGGATTTTTCGTGGACCTGGCCAACGTGGTGGCCGAATTCGCCGGCGTGGCTGCATCGATGCAAATCTTCGGGGTCAGCAAGTACATCGCGGTGCCGATCGCGGCGGCGGTGGTGTGGGTGCTGGTGCTCAAGGGAACCTACCGGCAGGTGGAAGTGATTTTCCTTTTCGCCTGCATTCTGTATTTGTCTTATCTGTTTTCGGCCATCTTTGCGCGGCCGGACTGGCTGGAGGCGGCGCGCCACACTATTATTCCCAATCTGCGTTTTGAGTCCGGATACCTGGTGATGTTGATGGGCCTGATCGGAACCACCATCGCGCCATGGCAATTTTTCTATTTGCAGGCAGGGTTCGTGGAAAAGAAGGTGAGTGCGCGGCAGTATCCGCAGGCGCGCGCGGACGTGCTGTTCGGCAGCGTCAGTTGCATGGTGATTGTGTTCTTCATCATCGTGTGCACGGCGGCGACCTTGTATGTGTCGGGGCATCGCGACATCACCGACGCGGCGCAGGCGGCGCAGGCGCTGATTCCGCTGGCGGGGCGAGGAGCCGGGATTCTGTTTGCCTTCGGGCTGCTGAATGCGTCGCTGTTCGCGGCGTCGATTCTGCCGTTGTCGACCGCGCACGTGATTTGCGAGGGGCTGGGCTTTGAGGCCGGCATCGATCACAAATTCAAAGAAGCGCCGATTTTCTACTGGCTGTATACGATATTGATCGTGGTGGGAGCGGGGATCGTGCTGCTGCCGCACGCGCCGCTGTGGAAAATCCTGATCTTCTCGCAAGTTGGCAATGGGTTCTGGTTGCCGGTGGTGGTGATCTTCATCTTGCTGCTGGTGAACCGCCGAGACTTGATGGGCGAATACGTGAATACGCTGACATTTAATATCGTGGCGTGGGTCACGGCCATCGCCATGATTATCTTGAGCCTGGTGCTGGCCTATACTTCGGTTTTTGGAGGCAGCACGCCCGCAGGTTGATTGCATCTGCGGACACCTTGGCATTGCGCGAGTGTTGAGGGCTATGTTAACTTTGCGGCGTAAAGGAAGTTTCCCGGAAGACGCGGTGCTGACGAAATCTCATCTGGATGTTTCCGTAGCGGACCCCGGCGCTCTCGGTCCGGTAACCCCGGAAGAGGCGCAACTGCTGGGCAAGCTGGACCTGGCACGGCTGCCGCGGCACGTGGCGGTAATCATGGACGGCAACGGACGCTGGGCGCAGCGCAAACATTTGCCGCGCGCCGCCGGGCACCGCTCCGGAACGCAGACCGCGCGCACCACGATTGAAACTTGCGCGCGGCTGAATATCGAGGCGCTGACGCTGTACGCGTTTTCGGTGGAAAATTGGCGCCGTCCAAAAACGGAAACGGATTTTTTGATGCAGCTCTTGCGCGAATACCTGCGGCAAGAGATGCCGTTGATTCAGCGAAATAATATTCGTATGCGTTTCCTGGGGCGCGCGCGAGAATTGCCCGCCGGCGTGCAACAAGACATGCGCGACGCGGTGGAAAAAACCGCGAAGAACACGGGAATGGTGCTGTGCCTGGCGTTGAATTACGGTGGCCGCGCGGAGATTGTGGATGCCATGAACGGAATCATGGCGCGGCGCCAGGCTGAGGGACAAAGCGCGCCGGTAACCGAGCAGGAAATCTCGCGGCACCTGTACACCGCGGGATTGCCCGATCCGGATTTGCTGATCCGGTCGAGCGGGGAGATGCGGGTCAGCAATTTTCTTTTGTGGCAGATTGCCTACGCCGAGATTCTGGTGACCGAGACGTTGTGGCCCGATTTTAATCGCGCGCGGCTGTTTGAGGCCTTCGTCGAATTTCAGAAGCGCGAGCGGCGCTACGGCGGGATTGGCGAAGGCGGATCGGATTCTGAAGTTCCTGCGCGGGTAGCCGGGAAGTAAGCTTTGCAGTAGCGGCTGCTATTCTTAGTGCGGCTTCCGCTAAAGCGCGGCCAGACCACCGCACTCCAAATCAGACCTTCCTTTTTCTTTCGACTTTTGACATTCGGCTGTTACCCTTCTTTGCGCAGTTTGCCCCCGGGAGATTCATTCTCGATGACTTGGAAGCGAGTGGCGACGGCGGTGGTGCTAATCCCGTTTGTGGTGGGACTGGTGTTGTGGGGCACGACCGCCTGGGTAGCGGTGATCATGGCGCTGATAATCGCGCTGGCGCTGTGGGAGTATTTCGCGCTGGGCGACGCGATCGGGCAGCGAGCCTACCGCTTCTGGACGGTGGCATCGGCGTTCCTGCTGGTGTATGTGCAGTGGTACGCGGCGATTGAACCGAGCTACCAGTTGGCTGGCGGACTCACCTTGTCGCGCGGGCTGGGGCGCTATGCCGCGGGGTTGCTGGGCGTGCACGATGTGTTTTTTATTTTCGTGCTGGGCATCGCGGGACTGACGCTTTCCACCCGGCGTCCGCTGGTGGAAGGATTGCCGGCCGCCGGGATCAGTTGCAGCGCTTTGCTGCTGGTGGCGTTTCCGCTGACGTTCGCGGTGCGCTTGCACGGTTTGGGCACGCAAGGTCCGCGCCTGCTGCTCTTCGCGCTGGTGATCATCTGGGTGGGCGACACGGTGGCTTATTTTGTGGGCCGTGCGATGGGCAAGCATCCGCTCGCGCCGCAGTTGAGCCCGAAAAAGACGTGGGAGGGGGCGGCGGCCAGCTTTGCCGGGTCGCTGCTGGTTGCGGCGGTGTTTACCCGCTGGCTGAATGCGCCACTGGCACACTTGTTGGCGATGGCCGGGGTGGGGAACATTGCGGGGCAGGTGGGCGATCTGCTGGAGTCGGCGTACAAGCGCAGCGCGGGAGCGAAAGACTCGGGAGGATTGCTGCCGGGGCATGGCGGAGTTCTCGATCGCATCGATGCGCTGATTCTGACCATTCCGGTTGTCTGGTATTATTGGACACTGATCTACTCTCCCGGAATGTAATCCGGGATTCCATCCCGAAAACAGGGAAGCGGTCGTGACGCAAAGCTTCACCAAATTGTCCATTCTGGGATCCACGGGATCGATCGGGCGGCAGTGCCTGGCGGTGGTGGAGTCGATGCCAGGCCGGTTTGGCGTGGTGGCTTTGGCCGCGGGCTCGAACCTGGACGAACTTGCGGGACAAATTGAGCGGCATCGTCCAGAGGTCGTGTCGGTAGCGGACGCAGCGAAAGCGGACGAGTTGGCGCGGCGGCTGAAAGCAAAAGGCCCGGCGCTACTGCCGGCGATTCATCATGGGCGCGAAGGCCTGCTGGCGGTGGGGACGCACGGCGCCGCGGACATGGTGGTTTCCGCGGCGGTTGGCGTGGTGGGGCTGGAAGCCACTTACGAAGCCATCGAGTTGGGCAAGACGATCGCATTGTCGAACAAAGAAGTGTTGGTGGCGGCGGGCGAGTTGGTGATGGCGGCGGTGAAGAAATCCGGGCGCGCGCTGTTGCCGGTGGATAGTGAACACAATGCGGTGCATCAATGTTTGCGCGGGGGAGAGCGTGGGGAAGTGCGCCGGCTGGTGTTGACGGCTTCGGGCGGCCCGTTTCGCAAGACGCCCCTGGCGGCGCTGCGGAATGTGACGCCGGAGCAGGCTCTGGCGCATCCCAACTGGCGCATGGGGAATCGCATCACCATTGATTCCGCGACCATGATGAACAAAGGATTCGAGGTCATCGAAGCGCGCTGGTTGTTCGGCATGCAACCGAATCAGATTGATGTAGTGATTCACCCGCAATCAACAATTCACTCGATGGTGGAATTTGTGGACGGGTCGATTCTGGCGCAACTGGGGCCCACGGACATGCGCATGCCAATTCAGTATGCGTTAACCTATCCGGAGCGCGTGGCATCCAATGAGGAGGTAGCCCTGGACTGGTCGAAACTCCGGCGTCTCGATTTCGCGAAAGTATCCACGAGGCGCTTTCCGTGCCTCCGTTTGGCGAAAGAAGCGATGAAAAAAGGCGGGGCATGGCCGTGCGCGCTGAATGCGGCGGATGAAATCGCCGTCGCCGCGTTCCTGGAGAGAAGGCTGCCGTTCCTGGGAATCGCGGAGGTAATCGAAAGGGTGCTGGAGCGGACAGCGAAGACGCGATTTGAGAAGATGGAAGATGTGCTTACGGCGGATAGCGAAGCGCGTCGAATGGCCAAGGAAGAAGTCGGGCGGCTGGCGGTTACCGCGGCAGCAGCATCGTAAGCCTCAACAGAAGGGAAACACACACGTATGTATTTGCTATTGGGTATAGCGCTCGTGCTGGGAGTGATGATTTTAGTGCACGAGTGGGGACATTTTGTTGCCGCGCGGATCTTCGGCGTGCGCGTGGATGTGTTTTCCATTGGATTTGGTCCGCGTTTATTTGGATGGAAGCGCGGCGCGACGGATTATCGCGTGAGCGCATTGCCGCTGGGGGGCTATGTGCGCATGGCTGGGCAGGACCCTTCGGAGATCGATTCGGCGCGCAGCACCTCCTTTCCTGGCACGCAGCTTAAGGACGAGAAAACGTACGCAGCGTATCCGCAGGTGCAGGGGCCGGTGACCGGAGCTCCGGATGAATTGATCAGCAAGCCGCGTTGGCAGCGCGCGATCATTTCGTTTTCCGGGCCATTGGTGAATTTGCTTTTTCCGGTGTTGTTGCTGACCGCGTATTTCGTCAGCCAGGGGATTCCATATCCGGCGTATCAGGATAAGCCGGTGCAAGTCACGGGAGTGCCCGCGGATTCTCCCGCCGCGGCTGCGGGCTTGCATGCCGGGGACCGAGTGGTGGCGTTGAACGGAGAAGCAAATCCGGATTGGGAGCAAGCGGAGAAAGTGTTGAGCAAGGTGACGCCCGGAAGCAAGCTGGCGATGGAAGTGGAAGAGGCCGGGACGCGCCGAACGGTCAGCGTTGGGGTGGACCAAAAGTCGGTGGAGCAGCCGGAGCGGCTGCTGGGGTTCGCACCGATCCGCCCGGTGGTGGAAGACGTGGCTCCGGGTTTGCCGGCGCAGCGCGCGGGAATGAAAGAAAACGATTTGATCACCGCGGTGGACGGAAACCCGGTGCAGTGGTGGGGCGAGCTTACCGAACGGATTCGCGGATCGAACGGCAAACCGGTGGCGCTGGACATCGAGCGTAAAGGGCAGGCGTTGCATGTGGTGGTGACGCCGCAAGCGGCCGCCAACGAGCGCGGCGAAACGATTTACCAGATTGGCGTGCAGGTTCACGAAGAGACCGCGTTCAAGCGCGTTTCCTTTGGCGAAGGCGGGCAATATGCCGGGCTGGTCACGGTGGAGAAAATCAGGGAAACCGCGGGAATCGTCGGCCAATTGTTCAGCGGGCGCGTTTCGCTGAAGCAGTTGCAGGGGCCGGTGGGAATTTCGCGGGCGGCGGGGCAGGCGGCGAAGAAAGGCCCGCTGGCGATTATTTCCTTGATGGTGCTGATCAGCGTGAATTTGGGAATTCTGAATCTGCTGCCGATTCCGATTCTGGACGGCGGCCACATCCTGCTGCTGGGGATCGAGGGAATTTTGCGGCGGGACATGAGCCTGGCGTTCAAGGAGCGCTTTGTGCAGGTCGGGCTGGTGTTCCTGTTGGTGGTGTTTGCCATCGTTATGTACAATGACGTGGTGCGGCTGCTGCCAATTCACTCCTGAGCGCAACCTGGCTAGCTCGCTGAGCGCCGCACGCGGAGAAAGCATGCCAGTATCGCCGCAGCACCGGGCTTCCACCGGTGAGCGCCTCAACACCGCGGAAACAACGGGCCGACTGCAGCAGGCGCTGGGCCAGCGGCGCATTCGCCTGACGCGGCAGCGGCGCGTGATTTTGCAGGTGATGGACGACGCCGAGCAGCACCTGGACGTGGACCAGATTCTGGAGCGGGCGCAGCGCATTGATGCTGGCGTGGCGCTGGTTACCGTTTACCGCACGATTGACCTCCTCAAAAAACATGGATTGATTGACGAGCTGGACCTGCTGCATTTGCGCGGGGACCGCCATTATTACGAGACCCATGGTCCGCGGGATCATATTCATGTGGCGTGTTTGCGCTGCGGGAAAGTGCGCGAGTTTGAAAGCCGGCTGTACGAGCAGTTGAAGCAGCAGATCGCGCGGGATTTTCACATGAAGGTGACCGTGTCGCGCACCGAAGTCGGCGGCTACTGCGCCGAGTGCCTGGAAAAGCAGTTGTAGTGGCGGGTCTTTAGACCCGCGCTTTTTTCTTGCTTTTTTCCTTGCGTTTCCGCGCCCTTCGTACCGGTCTAAAGACCGGCCACTACAACTGAAGACCGGCCCGCAATCATCCCTCACCGCAACGATACATTGTGCTGTAAATTACTGCGTGGCATGCCTCTCCATCGCCGAGTCGCTCGTCTTTCGCCGCAAAACTATTTCGGGCGTCAGGCGTATTTCGTCACCATCTGCTGCGACCGCCGCGCCCCTTTTCTCCGAAACCCAGCCACGGCCCAAAGCGTCCTTGCCCTGCTGCTTCAATGCGCCGCCACACACGCCCTCCTGTTGCATGCTTATTGCCTGATGCCGGACCATTCTCACGTTCTTGCCGACGGCCTTCACGACCGTTCGGACTTGCGCGAATTCGTCCGCGTCTTCAAACAACGCTCCGCCTTTGCGTTTCGCAAATCTCACCGCCGCCGTCTCTGGGAAATGAGTTATTACGACCATATTCTGCGGCCCTCGGACCGGATCGAGGATGTTGCGTGCTACATCTGGTGGAATCCCGTCCGCAAGAAACTCTGCGCACATCCACAAGAATTTCCTTTTTCCGGTAGCGAAACCATCGATTGGATCAAAAGTTCCTCGCCAGAGCCGTCCTGGTCCGCTCCCTGGAAAACTCCCTCCCTGTAGTGGCGGGTCTTTAGACCCGTTCTTTTCTCTTCTCGCTTTCTTCCTTAACGTTGCCGCCCTCTCGTACCGGTCTAAAGACCGGCCACTACAAGGAACTTCGCGGTTGCGCCCCAGACGGAAAGACTCACGACTCGACGTTCGTGCCCTGCATCTGCCGAAGGCACGCGCGGGTTGGGAGCTTATCTGGATTAGGAGGCGTGGGAGATGGTGGAGATGATGAGGCGGTTGGCGCGGACGCGATAGAGGATGGTATACGGAGTGCCGCCGATGACGAGTTCACGGATGCCGGGTTCAGGGGCGACGCGGCCGAGGTAGGGATGAATTCGCAGAGCTTCAACGACCGAAGCGATGGGGGTGGCTTCCCCGCTTCGCCGTAGCCTGCCGGACCGGTCTGAAGACCGGCCACTACAAGCGCACGCCGCGACGACGCGTCCCGTTGAAGTTGTATAGGTCAAAATTAAAATTGACGTGTCATCGAACTAATTCTGTCCTTGACTAGAGCTTTACGGACTTGGTACGATACACACGTAAGAAACTACGCCCCGACACTGTTCGGGGCTTTTTCTTTTGTGGCGCAGGCGTCGCTCCCTGTAGCCCCTTTTGTCTTCGTCTTCCTCTCTGCCGTTGCTGTTCTCCGTCATCTCTGTGCTCTGACCTCTGTCTTCTCTCGACTGACGCCTTGAGCCCCGTAGTGGCGGGTCTTTAGACCCGTGTTTCTCCCTTGCAACTGCTGGCTGCCAGCCGTGGCGAGTGTCGATGGTGCGTCAGAGACGGGCACGGGTGTCCCGTGCCCCTACATTCGCTGGGGTTGAACTGTTGGCTTCTGTTTCTGCTTTCCACATCTGCTTTCTCTTTTCAAGGATCTGCACATGAAACCCAAAAAACTGAACCCCGGACTCCTCTGGATGCAGTTTGAGGATGTTCTGGCCCCGCGTCTCGGCCTGAGCGTCAAGGAGCGCGCGGTCTATTGCTATCTGCTGCGCCATTCGCTCGTGATCGGCAAGCTGCGCCTGCAGTTTGCGGTTATCGCCTTAGCTCGCACTTTGGGTCTGTCCATCGGAGCGGCGCGGCAGGCGGTGCGGCGGCTGGATGAGCTAGGGGCTTTGCGCGTGCTGGAACGCAGCAAGAGCGGCCATCTGGCGGAGATGCGCCTGCCGGAGAAGATCCGCGCGATCCGCCCGGGCAAAAATGGCGCGTCAATAGCCTCGGGCGCTGTGGGGCTGGACGCCGCGGGAGAGCCTCCTGCCTCAAGCCTGGAAACCACGGATTTCTGGAAAACTTGGGCGCTGCGCAAAGCTATTCACGATCGCGAACGCGGTGCTTGCTTTTACTGCCTCCGCCGCGCCAGCGCGAACATGCGGTGCCTCGACCACGTCGTGCCCCGCGTGCGCTTTGGACGCAATTCCTACCGCAACCTGGTTTCCTGCTGCATCGAGTGCAACACGCGCAAGGGCGATCGCACGGCCCCGAACTTTCTGCGCACGCTGTACCGCCAGGGCCGCCTGACCCCCGCCGAACTCGACGCCCGCCTCCGCGCCTTGAAAGCTCTCGCCGCAGGCAAGCTCCGCCCCTAGTTTCCGGTCTCGAAGATGCTCGATAGGTGTCAAAAGTGGCAAACGGGAAGAAGGATAGGCTAGCCAATGAGTGCACGGATTTTGGCGCGGATCTCTGCCAATTCCGCAGGAGATAACGCGCCTTTTCGCTTAGCGCGCCTCCTGCGCCAATCGAGGCTCTTAATTTGGTCTGCGAGGACAACGCTGCGTGCCGGCCCGGCAATGAACACCTCGAAGGGATAGTTCTTGATCTGGGTAGTCATGGGGCAGCAGAGCATTAGGCTGGTCTTTGTGTTGTAAGCGGCCGGGCTCAGCACCACAGCGGGGCGGTGTCCAGCCTGTTCATGCCCGGCTTGCGGGTCAAAGCTGATCCAGACAATGTCACCTGCATCGGGCACATACCTAGGAGGCATCACCAGGCCTCTTTGCCTACTGGTCCGCCAAACTCGGCTTCCTCGTGCAAATTCTCGGGAGTGATTCTTTTGAGGAGTTCCGAAAGATCGTATTCCTTGCGCGGGACAGGCTCGATGACAATGCGGCCGGATTCCTCACGCACGTCCACGGAATCCTCCAAGCGGAGTTTCGCGGCCTGGAGGACGGCGGACGGAATTCGCACCGAGGCGCTGTTACCCCATTTCTTGACCACGGCCTTCATGGCGGTTCCCACCTCCCTGTAGAAACATTGTATCAACATGGTGCCATGGCTTGGGGGCGCGGGTCAAGCATGTTGAGGGGACGACAGACCGAGTGCCTGCGCCTTTTTGCATAGCCCCTGTCAGGCTTAGCTCGCCAACGTCGAAATCATCATCCAGGAACGGATCAAAACCGCCAAAGAACTCGGCCGCTCCCATCCCCGCCCCGCGCGTTCACCTCGCCTGCGCTTAAGGGTCAAAGACCGTACCCTTTGAAATGCCAAATGCCAAAGGGTTGCGCCACCCGCCTTCTGGTTAAGCGGTGACCCAGTCGGTTTGAAGTTTCGGTGGCCGCAACAAGGTTTGCATGACCACGCAATACTGTTCCGTTTTTTCTTTCAATCCACTCAATTGTTCCGGAGTTGCTTTGGGCGCAACGATATCAAAATGGAGACGAATGCTCTCAAAACCGACGGGCACATCTTTCGATATGCCCAGGGTACCACGAAGATCCAGTTGTCCTTCCACCGTGAGCCCAATGCGTTCGGTGGGAACGCCCATCGCCGCAGCCACCATTTGACAGGTGATCTGCGCGCAAGCCGCCAGAGCCCCAAGTAAGAGGTCACCGGAACAGGCCCCGGCACCGGCGCCGCCGACGCCCTTGTGGGCTTCGGCGTGGTAGATAGCACGCCCGATATCGACCGAGCATGCCACAGGAGCATCGGCCTGCCCACCTTTCGCCCGGATTGTGATTTGCGAAGCGCTTGGGTCACTGCGGTACATCTCTTTCAGCGGCTTTTGTAGAGATCGAAGATCCATTGAGCCTCATTTTTTGGCGATTCTTAGGGCTGACGGATAGCCTTTGCCAATGCGTCTTGAAGCCATTCCGGCAGCATGATAGCATGCGTGCGGATCGGGAATGTTCATGCCCAAATACGTTATAGAACGCGAAGTGGCGGGAGCCGGAAAACTAACCGACGCGGAACTGCGGGAAATCTCCCAGAAGTCCGTCAACGTTTTGAAGGGATTGGGTCCCGAGATTCAGTGGCTTCACAGCTATGTGACCGGTGACAAAGTATACTGCGTCTACCTCGCTGCGGACGAAGCTATCATTCAGGAACACGCTAAGCGCGTAGGCATTCCTGCTAATCGTGTCTCCGCAGTGCGCCGACTCATCGACCCCTCGAGCGCAGAATAATCACTGACTAAATTCCGGCGGGATGCTGATTCCCTTTGCTGTCGGGGTTAGCCCGCGCGGGCGCTAACCAGGAAGTGATTCCCCCTCAGAGGCAAGCACTTCCTCAATTGCTTTTTCGACCGGCAAAGCCCAACCTTCCAACCAGGCGGTCGCGCCTGCGGTGTTGGTCAGTGCCTTCCGGGTCGGATCCAGAATGGCATCCAGTTTGTGCTGCTCCGCTGGCGTAAGCGGAGCACCAATATTCTGGCGCAGCGCCGCAGCTGCACCGGCCAGCCGCAGCGAACGTTGTGCCTCGAATTGGGCCGCGGCCGAGCACGCCAGACACTCCAACAGGCGGGCAATTCCGCGTTTATGGCCTAGTTCGTGGAAAATCCTTAAGCTTTCCCGGTAGAGAGCAAGAGCTGCGGGACAGTTCTGCTGTTCCCGGGCCAAGGTTCCCAGATCAGCCAGAGTGCCCGCAATGCCCCAGCGGTCACCCAGTTCTCGAAAAATAACCAGACCCTGTTCGTACAATTCCCGGGCGGCTGCGCTATCGCCCTGATCACGAGCGACGTCCCCTTGGTGGTTCAGCGACCAAGCGACGCCTGTTCGATCACCAAGCCCTCGGAAGATGGAGAAGCATTCCGCATAGAGGGAGCGTGCGCGGGCATAGTCACCTTGCAAAGTAACCATGTTCGCCAGGTTACTGAGGGAGCGCGCCACCGCTTTCAGGTCCCCCAATTCTCTCCACGCCTCCAGGCTTTCTTCGCACAGCGAGTGCGCGCGAGCGACGTCCCCCCGGTCCCGCGCAAGGACCGCCAGCGCGTTGAGCGAGACGGCGACACCCTGCGTGTCGCCCAACTGACGTGAGATATCGAGGCTTTCCCTGACGAGTGCATTTGCTGATGCGTAATCTCCCTGCTCTCCCGCGAGCACCCCTGCGGCAAATAGCGCACGAGCGCGGGCCTTGGTGGGAGCCAGGGCTCCAGGGAGCTTGAGTAGCTTACCGAGCCTGTCTCTGCCTTCATTGAGGTACTCTCGCGTCTCCCAGTAGCGAAACAGGGCGGAGCCGAGGCGCAGTCCCCAGTCTGCATCTCCGGTTTCTGTGAGCCACTCGAGGCCCGCGCGAAAATTGTCATGTTCCAGGGCGAAGTGTTTCAACCATTCCTCTCCTTCTGCTCCGCTCGGCTCTGTTGCCTCCTCTTCTGCCAGCACCAGGCAA
>Ga0209166_10002152_pt1 | contig 15336 bp, 5 predicted proteins | sample Coa_R1_3_FD_187151 | JGI IMG/M metagenome (GOLD analysis project Ga0209166, IMG submission 187151) | Surface soil microbial communities from Centralia Pennsylvania, which are recovering from an underground coalmine fire - Coalmine... | ecosystem: Environmental > Terrestrial > Soil > Unclassified... | reverse complement strand
CGCGGCGCGGCCTGGACGGTGGGCTCCTATATCGGCTCAGGGCGCGGCGACACCGATCCTGTGGAGCGCTACGTGAATGAAGTCATCATCCATGGCACGCCGGACGCTGTCCTCGACCAGATCCTCGCCCTGCAAGCGACCGCGTCGCTGAACTACCTGCTCTGCGCCCCCCTCAGCCAGGAGTCCTTCGTCCTCCTCACCGAGGACATCCTGCCAAAGCTGATGTGAGCAGTCCCATCAGCCGTCGTAGAAGAACTGCGGGTGGAGGCCGACGACGCGGCGCTCGCGGTCGGTGGTGGCCCGGGCGAGGGCCTCCGGGGAGAGCTGGTGGCTCTCGGCGGTCGGCAGCAGGCGCTGGGCGATGTCGCGCCGGCCGTAGTGGACCTGCAGGAAGAAGCGGCCGTGGTCGCCGTCGCGCGTCGGCATGCGCCGATGCCAGACATCGGAGACGAAGAGGCCGGCGTCGCCGGCGCGGGTGATCAGCGGCACGACCTTCCGGCCCTCGTAGTCGAGGTCGTCGTCCATCGACCGGATGGGGGGCGGCGGGCGGCCGGAGAGGTGGCTGCCCGGGAGCACCCCGGTCGGCCCGTCCTCCAGGGCGCAGTCCTGCAGGTAGACGTGCACGCCGATGGCGAACACCGGGTGGGGAATGTTGGCCGGCCAGCGCACCCCCTCGGGCAGGGGCACGTGCGGACCGGCGTCGATGTGCCAGCTCTGGCCGCCGTGGGAGCCCGGATGACCGGCCGGATTGCGCCAGGCGGTGTTGGCGATGACGTGGCAGTCTTCGCCGAGCAGCGGCTCGATGACCTCGAGGAGCCGGGGATGGGCCACGGCGCGCTGGGCCGCGGCGCTGCGGTTGAGCATGGCGTAGCGGAACATGGCCATGTCCTCCGGCCCGCGGCTGCCGCGCATGTCGGGCGGGTCGCGGTCGTAGACGGCGCCGATCTCCTCGCGCAGCTCGGCCACCTCCCTGGGCGAAAACAACCCGCGGATGACCGTGTAGCCCTCGCGCTCGAGCTGGGCGCTCTCCGGCGGCGCCGCCTCTTCCCGGATCTTCAGGTAACCGCGGCCGCGTCGGATCATGGGCGTCTCCTCGGGACGGGGCCTTCACCGCCCGTCTTCGCGGAGTCTATCGAGGCCGCCGCGCGAAGGGCAAGAAAAAGCTGGCCGGAGCACCCTCGACGCCGCCGCAGATGGCGCCTTCAAAAGATCGTCGGCTGCGGCAGGTCCGTGATCTTCACGAGGCTCCGCCCGGCGAAGGCCACATACAGGGCGGGAACATTGGGATCGGTGATCCAGTCGTAGTAGCAGTTCGCCGGGCGGCCGGGGAGGGCGCCGGTGTGCAGCAGCCGCGTCCAGTTCACGCCGTCGAAGGTGTAGAAGGCGCCTCCCTGCCCGACCGCGAACCGCTTGCCCCCGTCGTTGGGGTCGAACTGCATGTCGGTCAGCACCAGGTCGAAGTGGTCGCCCACCCCGCTGGTGTTGTCGTTGGTCTGCAGGGCGATCTGGCGGTTCCAGGTGAGCTCCTTCTCCAGGTTTGCGTCCGCGGTCCAGTTCGCTCCCCCGTCGTCGGAGCGCTTCACTCCGTCGGAATCCAGGATGTAGATGAGGTTCGGCCGATAGGGATCGACGAAGAAGCGGACGGCCGAGTTTGCGCCAGGCCCGGGCACGAGCCGCGTCCAGCCCGCGGCGCCCTCGGTCCAGGTCCACAGCCCGGAGGAGGCGTCGCCGCCGACGTAGAACACCGTCGCCGCGTGCCCGCCCGACGTCTGGAGGACCGAGATGTCCGTCAGGGGTAGCGGCGGGCCCTGGAGATAGACTTCGGCGCCCTGCCCCGGCCCCGTCGCCGTCGTCACCCATTGGTCGCGGTGGACGATGTCATGGATGGTCTGGGTGCGCACGACGAGCGACTGCGTGTCGCTGGCGAACCTGATGAATACGTAGTCCCCCTGGGCTGGGGCGGTCTCGCCCGCCAGGCTGTGGACGATCGGCCGCGAGCCGCGCGAGCCGTAGCCGCTGAGGCCGTTCCAGATGTCCCCGGTGGAGGACGACGGCGGCGGCGCCAGCGGCGGCCCCGTGACGGCGAGCCGGTTGCCGCCTCCCGGACGGGCGTCTGGAAGGTTTCCCGGCGACGTCTGATAGACCGCCACCGTCTGGCCCTGGTGGTGGGTCGTGTAGTTGCCGGCGCTGTCCCAGCGCGGCGTGAACACCATGATGGCGTTCGACCGCAGCGGGTCGGCGTAGGAACAGTCGTTGTCGCCGCCGCCGTACTCCTGGTAGGCCCAGTGCTGGCCGCCATCGACGGAGTAGAAGCCGTCGTTGTCGCCGCTGTTGAGCGACAGCGCAGGCCCCTTCCCCGGCGCCGAGACGCCGGCGACGTTGATCGACGACAGGCTGGTCACCCCCTGGGCGTCGTTGAAGTGCTGCCCGCCGTCGGTGCTCCAATAGACGCCGCCGTCGCTGAGGATCCACGCCGTCCCCGCCGTCGGCCGGTAGTTTCCTCCCGTCAGGGTCGCCGCGAAGTCCGGCGACAGCAGGAAGCCGTGCAGGTCGACGTGGATGGTCTGATCCAGCGTCCGCCAGTCGGACGCCGAGCTGGGCGTCAGCGGACCGACGTGGAAGAGGGGCTGGTTGTCGTTCGCGTCGTACCGCTGGGCGCCGAGGAACAGCAGATCGCCCCGCCCCCTCTGGGTCGTGGCGATGAAGACGTTGCCGCTGTCCTGCTGCGGGTTGCCCTTGTCATCGAGCGGGTTCGGCACCGGAATGGACACCCAGGCGGATGTCCGGTCGCCGAACGGGAAGTGGGTGTAGTCGCCCAGCCACAGCTCGGAGAGATAGCCGCCGCCGCTCCCATCCCTCAGGAGGTAGACCGAGAGCGGAAAGCGCGGGGAAATCACTATCATCCTCGGCGTATTGCCATTGGCCACCGGATCGACCGCGCCGCCCGAGGGAGAAGGCGGCGTCCCCTGGTCCTTGAACCAGTGGTCGCCGCCGTCGAAGGACAGGAACATCGTGCTTTCGAGAGTCGGCTTGCCCTGCACATAGATCGTGTCCTCACCCAGCGCATAGATCACCGCGGGGTACGGATCGGCCGGCGCGTTCTGCCACACGGCGACATGGTTGACCCGCTTGGCCGGATCGGGGTCCCAGGGGAACACGTCGGTGAACGTGGTCCCGGCGTTCTTGCTGATGGCCAGCGAGCTGCCCCCCGCCGCATAGACGAGATGGTCGCTTCCCAGCGCCCACTGCAGCTCTCCCGCGCTCTCGCCGGCCGGAAACTGGTGCGCCTGGGTCCAGTTGGCCCCGCCGTCGGTCGATCTCCAGACGCCGCGGCTCCCGGCCGCGAGGTCGTTCACGGTGATGGCCAGCACTATGTCTCCATAGCCGAAGTTGGCCCGCACGAAGCCTTCGGGCGCGAAGGCGCCCTGACGGTCCCCCATCGCGGTCCACACCCCCGCATCGCCGAAGCCGACGATGTCCGCCCCGCCGGCGCCGGCGAGGCTCTGCACGAAACGCGGGTGCCGATCGACCTGCCAACCCTGGTTGAAGCCGAGGTTGGCCAGCACGAAGTTGGGGCCGCTGAAGCTGCCGTCGCCATTGCTGAGCGCGGTCCACACCCCGGCGTCGCCGAAGCCGACCAGGTCGGCCTGCCCGTTTCCCCTGAGGCTGGCGACGAACCTCGGATGCCTATCGACCCGCCAGCCCTGCTGAACACCGAGGTTGGCCAGGACGAAGTTGGCCGGCCGGAACGTGCCGTCGCCATTGCCGAGCGCGGTCCACACCCCCGCGTCGCCGAACCCGACGATGTCGGCATGCCCGCTGGGGGTCAGCGGTGCGACGAACCTCGGGTGGGAGCCCACCTGCCAGCCCTGCTGAACGCCGAAGTCGGCCAGGACGAAGTTGGCCGGCTGGAACGTGCCGTCGCCGTTGCCGAGCGCCGTCGCCACCCCCGCGTCGCCGAAGCCGACGATGGCCGGATGGCCGCCGCCGGTCAGCGCGGCGACAAACCGGGGGTGGGCGGCCACCTGCCAGCCCTGCTGGACCCCGAAGCCGGCCAGCACATAGTTTGGGTTCTGGAACGTCCCATCGCCATTGCCGAGGGCGACCCAGACGCCGGCGTCGCCGAAGGCGATGATGTCCGCGTGGCCGCTGCCGGTGAGCGGCAGGACGAACCGTGGGTGGGCGCCCACCTGCCAGCCCTGTTGCACGCCGAAATTGGCCAGCACGAACTTGGCGGGCTGGAACGTGCCGTCGCCATTGCCAAGCGCGGTCCACACGCCGGCGTCGCCGAAGCCGACGATGTCGCCCACGCCGTCGCCGGTCAGGTCGACCACGAAGCGTGGGTGCTGATCGACCGTCCAGCCGCCGGCGTCATAGCCGAAATCGGCCATGACCACGTTGGGCGGCTGGAAGTCGCCCGCGCCATTGCCCAGCGCCGTCCACACGCCGCTATCGCCGAAGCCGACGATGTCGGTGAACCCGCTGGGCGTCAGGCGGGCGAGGCAGCGCGGGTGTTTCTCGACCCGCCATCCCTGGGCGACGGCGATGTCGACGACACCCCAGCCGCCGAGAGCCCCGGGCGCGTCGTACTGGCCGTTCGGCGGCTGCGGCCAGGTCAGCTGGCTGAAGGTGCGGCCGGCGTCGTCCGAGGCCCAGAGGTTTGAATAGGAGCCCACATAGACCGACTGGCCGTCCGGCGAGCAGGCGAGCGACAGCATGCGGCCGATCACCGAATGGTTTCGTGACGAGACGTTCGTGTTGGAATGTGTCGGGCTGACGTCAGAGATGATGGTCATGCACCTGATCCCCGTTCTTGGCGCGTTTCCCGGGGGTATTATACAATGTTCGGCCCCGGCGGGGAACGGCCTGGCCGAGAAATCGGCGGTCCCGGAGCACCGATTTCTGATTGGGATCCTCACCCTCGACTTGGGTGATTAATGCAGAGGCGATGTCGATTGAATCCAGAGCTCGCCCGGTGCGGCGAACCGGGAGATTGAAACGGCAGGCGGAGGCGGCCACACTGCCGGCGATGGCGGGCGGCCCGGGCGAGTTCTACGGCGACCTGGACTGGACCTCGGCGCGGGGGTCCTGGGAAGTCCGCTCGCTCGCCGCCAGCGGCAGGGAGGACGATGTCGACACCCACACCCACGAGGAGGCCCACTTCGTCCTCGTGCTGTCGGGCCTGTACGTCTCGTCGGCGCGGGGCGCGCCGAGGTTCGCGCCCAGTCCGTTCCTGGTCTTCAATCCGGCGGGAACCACCCACCGCGATCGCTTCATGGACGGCGTCGGCGCTTTCGTCACGCTCTCGCTGAAGACCGCCGCCCTCGCCGCCGCTCCCGACTTTCACATCGGCGCGACCCCTGTCGCCCTGCGCGAGCGCGGCGCGATCGCCGCCGCCTTGCGCATCGCCCGCGAGGTGCGCGGCCCCGGGGCCGATACCGGCGCGGTGGAGGGCGCGGTCTGGGAGCTGGTTTCAGACGCCGGGGCGCCGCGGCCGGCCAAAAGCGGGCCGACCCCGGCCTGGGCCCGCGCCGCCTTCGAGGCGGTGATGGACCGCGCCGCCGAGGGCGGTCTCTCGGTGAGCGCCATCGCCGCCGACGCCGGCGTCCATCCGGTGCATCTGGCCAGGGTCTTTCGCCGGGCGTGGGGCTGTTCGCCGGGCGAGCTTCTGCGCTGGCGGCGCACCGAGGAGGCCTCCCGCCTGATCCTGCGCACGCCTCTGCCTGCGGCCGAGATCGCCGCGGCGGTCGGCTTCGTCGACCAGAGCCACATGACCCGGGCGTTCCGCGCCACCTTCGGCCTGACCCCCGGCGCGTGGCGCCGCGCCCATGATGTTGCGCCGATACAAGCCGGCGCTCGCCTCACCGCCTAGCCTCTCCCTACGTTCCAAGGGAGGTGAACCCCATGCGTTTCTTCTGCCTCGCCCTGTTGTTCACCGGCCTGTGGTCCGGCGCGACCCTCGCCCAGCCGGCGGCCGGCTTCGACGCGGTCACCGCGGCCATCCGCGCGGGGACCTACAAGGCGGTCACCAGCGTGCTGGTCACCCGCCACGGCAAGTTCGTCTACGAGCAGTATTTCGACGCCGGTGGGGCGGCCGCCCTGCGCAACACCCGCTCGGCGACCAAGACCATCACCGGCATGCTGGTCGGAGCGGCGGTCGATCGCGGCCTCCTGACGGCGCAGTCGCGGATCCTGAGCTACTTTCCCGATCGCCGGCCGCTGCAGAACCCCGACCCGCGCAAGGGAGAGATCACGGTCGAGGATTTCCTGACGATGAGCTCGCTGCTGGAGTGCGACGACGAGAACAGCTTCTCACGTGGCAACGAGGAGCGGATGTACCTGGTCGAGGACTGGGTCCGCTTCACCCTGGACCTGCCGATCAGGGGCTTTCCGGAATGGCAGCCGAAACCGGCCCAATCCCCCTATGGCCGGGCCTGGAGCTACTGCACCGCCGGACCCACGACCCTGGGCGCGATCCTGGAGCGCGCGACGCACCAGAGCGTCCCGGCCTTCGCCCAGGCGACGCTGTTCGGCCCCCTCGGCGTCATCACCAGCAAATGGGCCTCCCAGCCCCTTGGGACCGCCATGACCGGCGGCGGCCTGCAGCTGACCAGCCGCGACCTCCTGAAGTTCGGCCAGCTCTATCTCGACGGCGGGCGTTGGCAGGGGCGGCAGGTGATCTCCGAGGACTGGGTGAGGCGCTCGGTCGCCCCCCACGCCAACGCCCGGGAGGACACCGACTACGGCTACCTGTGGTGGCTGCAGACCTTTCGCGTCGCCGGCCGCGCGGTGAAGACCTGGGGCATGTACGGGACGGGCGGCAACAAGCTCTATGTCCTGCCCGACCAGGACGCCGTGGTCGTCGTCACCACCACCAACTATCGCGTCCCCGGCGCGGGCGACCTCACCGACAAGCTTTTCACCGGCTTGATCGTCCCGGCCCTGGACGGAAGCTAGGCGGGAACCCCCGCATAGTGGTCGGCGAACCGGACGAGAGCCGCAGCGCCGTCGCCGCGGTAGGAGGACCCGTGCATCAGGGCGAGCGTGGTCGGCGACAGGGCGGCCAGGCTGCGCAGGACCTCGTCGGTGTTCGGGCTCATCGACATGGCGTGGAAGACATCCTCCATGGCGATCGCCGGCCCGGTGATGTCCGCCTCGGTGAGGGCTGGGCCGTCGCCGCCGTGAGTGAGAAGATCACCGCAGAACAGGGTCGCGGCCGTCTCTTCGAAGACCACGCCGGCTTCCCAGCCGTGCGGCACGTGCGGGGTGTCGATCCAGCGGACACGCCGGCCGCCCAGGTCGATGACCTCGCCGTCGTCGAGCGCGCGGGGCGGTCGGTCGGCCAAGTCGTTCAGGGACACCATGCAGGCGGTCCGGCCATGCACCACTTCGGCGTTGGGCGCGGCCGCCAGCCAGGCGTTCAACGCCCCGCACTCGTCGGCCTCGACATGGCCGAAGCTCAGGTAACGCAGGCGCTGCAGCGGAACGACCCGCGCCACCGCCTCCGAGACAAGCGGAAAGAAGCCGCGATGTCCCAGGTGGAACAGCATCGGCGCCTCGGCGACGATCAGGAACTGGTTGAAGGTGAAGGCCAGCCCGCCCCCCACCGTGGCGGCGGTGGAAAAGCGATAGACGCCTTCGGCGACTTCATCCGTCCTGGTCTCCATGTCGAACTCCGGTCGTGTCCGTGCCGCGTCTTGCGCGAGCATAGTGGGTCGGAGCCTCGATGGCAGCCCGGGGGCGGTGTCAGCCCCCGCTTACGGCCAGGGTGTGCATGATCGAGGTCCCGCCGTGGCCGTCGCCGGCGATGGTGAAACCGGCCAATGCGGCGGTCCCGCTGGCCCCGGCGGCCATATACTGGCCGAAGAGGCTGATCGTGGCCGTGTGCGCTCCCCAGGCGAGCGTGAGCTGGCCTGCTGTACGGGCGGAGTTTTCCGTGAACGTGGCGCTCGACAGCGACGCGTAGCTCATGTCGGTGACGTCGATCACATTGCCGTTGCTGCTGGTCAGCGAGAAGTGCTGGATTTGATCCCCGTTGATGACGGCGGCGGCGTCGCTGATGGTCGTCTTGCCCGCGGCTGCGGCGACCATCGTCACCCTCCCCGCTGCGCCGCCGGTGAGGGTCTCGTTCGCGCCGCCGGCCACGAGGGTGTCGAGGCCGGCGCTCTGGTCGTCGATCACCAGGCCCGCCTCGGCATTGGCGGTGAAGCTGTAGTTCGCCGAGGCGGACTGCAGGTTCACCGTCCCGACGCCGGCGTCGGCGGCGTTCATGACGACCGCGCCACCACCGGCGATGTTCACGGTCATCGAGCCCGCGCCACCCTTGACGATGGCCCCGATAGTGGCCGCCGTCGCGTTGACCACGTCGGTCCCCGCCCCGCCGTTCACCACCTCGTGGGTGCTCCCCAGGGTGACGGTGTCGGCGCCGCCGCCCAGGTTGATCCGGTCGCTGTCGTTGGCCCCGATGATGGTGATCGTCGCGGGGTTGGGGTTGGACGGGTTGACGGCCGCGCCGAGGACGTTGACGGTCGCGGCCTGTCCGGCCCGCAGCGTGATAGTCTGCAACGTGGAGGAGAGCGACCCGGACGCGGCCTGGCCATCGAAAACGTCGACGGTCTGGAAGACTCCCAGCAGGGTGGGCAGCCCCAGCTGAAACGCGCCGGCACCGCTCAGCACCAGCGTGTTGTTCGGGCCGCCGACGTTCAGCGAGGTCGCCCCTGTGATGTTGGCCGCGGTTGCCATGATCGTATCGTTGCCGGAGCCGCCGGTGACCGCATTGACCCCGCTGGGCAGGGTCAGGGTTGTGGCCGCGTCGAGCTTAACCTGCACCTTGGACGTCAGGGGGTTGAGGGCGACGGTCCCGCCGGTCGTGATCTCCAGGATGTCGGTTCCGGCCCCTCCCACCACCTGCAATCCCGCCGCGTTCGCGGCGGTCGCCTGGACGAGGACGCTGGCGGCGCCGTCGTTGATCACGTCCGAGGCCGCCACGTTGGAGAGGGTGTCTTTCGTGGCGCCGTTGTCGTTGATCGTCAGGCCCGCGACCCCGGCGGTGTTTAAGGAATAGGCGGTGGCGGAGGGGGCGAGGTTGAGCGCCGTCAGACCGCTGTCGCCGGCGTTCAGGGCCATTGAACCGCCGCCAGCGAGGTTCACGGTCATCGAGCCCGCGCCGCCCTTGAGCAGCGCCCCGATGGTGACCGCCGTCGCGTTGACGACGTCCGCCCCCGCCCCGCCGTTCAGCACCTCCTTGGCGCTTCCAAGGGTGACGCTGTCGGCGCCGGCGCCCAGGTTGATCCGGTCGCTGTCGTTGGCCCCGATGATGGTGATCGTCGCCGGGTTGGGATTGGACGGGTTGAGGGCCGTACCGAGGATATTGACGGTCGCGGCCTGTCCGGCCCGAAGCGTGACCGTCTGGACCGTCGAGGGGATCGACCCGGACGCGGCCTGGCCCTCGAAGACGTCAAGGGTCTGGAAAACGCCCAGGGTCTTCGGCGCTCCGAGCTGGAACGCGCCGCCACCGGTCAACACCAGGGTGTTGTTCAGGCCGAGGACGTTCAGCGAGGTGGTCGCGGTGACGTTGGCGGCTGTGGCGTTGATCGTGTCGTTTCCGACGCCGATGACCGCATTGACCCCGCTCGACAGGGTCAGGTTGGTGGCCGCATCGAGCTTCACCTGCACATTGGACGTCAACGCGTTGAGACCGACCGTCCCACCGGTAGTGATCTCCAGCACATCGGTTCCAGCTCCCCCGATCACCACCAGGCCTGCGCTCGCGGCGCTCGCCTGGACGAGGACGCTGGCGGCGCCGTCGTTGACCACGTCCGAAGCCGCCACCCCGGAGATGATGTCCTTCGTGTTGCTGCTGTCGGTGATCGTCAGGCCCGCCAACCCCGCTGCGTTCACCGCATAGGCGGCGGCGGAAGGGGCGAGGTTGAGAGCCGTCAGGCCGCTGTCGCCGGCGTTGAGGGCGGTCGAGCCGCCGCCCGAGACGTTCACGGTCATCGAGCCCGCGCCGGCCTTGATCAGGGCCTTCGCGGTGGCGCTCGTGGCGTTGACGGTATCCGGCCCCGCGCCGCCGTTGACCGTCTCCGCGGCGCTGCCCAACGTCACGATATCGGTCCCGGCCCCGAGGTCGATCGTCGAGCTGTTGTTGGCCCCGACGATGGTGATTCCCGAGGCCATGCCCGCCGACGCCGGCGAGGGCGGCAGAACGTTCACGGTGGAATTCAGGCCGGCGCGCAGGGTGAGCGCCTGCTGGGCCGCGGCGAGCGCCCCGGTGGAGGCCTGCGCCTCGTTGACGTCGATCAGGTCGATGTTCACCAGCGTCTTGGGAACGCCGAGATTGAACGAGCCCACGCCTTGCAGGACCAGGGTGTCGAACCCGCCTCCGGTGTTGATCGAGTCGCCGGGGCCGAGCGTCCCCGCCGGCGCGCTGACCGTGTCGTCGCCGTACCCGCCGGTGATGGTGTCGATGCCGGTGGTGAGCGTGTAGATCGCCCCCGTCGGCTTGGTCAGCGTCAGGGACACCGGCAGGACGTTGGACGACTGCTGGCCATCGGTGACCGAGATGGTGAGGCCCCTCGAGTCGTCGGTGTTGTGGCCGGTCGCGTCCTTGGCGCTCGAGGAATAGGTGATCGAGTCCAGGGCCGCCTGATACGCGCTCGTCGACGCCGTCCCGCTCAGGCTCAACACTCCGGTCGCAGCGTTGTACACCCCGGCAATGGTCCCCGTGCTGGTGAAGTTCAACTGGTCGCCGGCCAGGAAGCCGCTGTTGATGCTGATCGTCGCGCTGGTCACGGTGGCGGACTCGGTATCAATCAGCACCATCGAAGGCGCGATCGCCACCGCCGGACGGCCCAACAGATAGGATGCCGCAGCGCCGGAATTCGACAGCAGCGGCGGAGGCGGGGGCTGCACAGGCGCCGTCGGCGCGCTGGTCGTGGACAGGGCCACGCTGTTGTCGTTGGTGGATGTCCCGACGACGGTAATCGTCCCCCCGACATCGGCCGCGCCCACGAGAAACGTCGAGCCCGTGGCGCCGCTGATGGCGCCGCCGTTCAACTGCCACTGGAAGCTGACGGTGTCGTCCGGCCGAGAGCCGGTAGCCGAGGCGGTCAGGAGCTGGCCTTGCTGGGCCGTCCCGCCGATCGAGACCGACCCGATCGTCGGCGCCGCGTCGAGCACCGCCAGAGTCGGCAGGCTGGTGGCGCTGGCCGTCAGCCCCTGCGCATTGGCGGTGGTGGCCACCACCTCGATCAGGGCCTCTTCGTCGGCCTCCTGCACCGCGTAGGTCGGGCCGGTCGCCCCGGCGATGTTGGACCAGGTCGTCCCGCCGTTGGTCGAACTCTTCCACTGGTAGCTCACCGGGTTGTCGATCTGGCCGGCGGCGGCGCCGCTCGCCGTCAGGACCTGGCCTTCCTGGGCGGTCCCGGCGATCGTCGGCGTCGTCATCGACGGCGCGGCATCGATCACCGTCAAGGTCGCCAAGCTGGTGGCGCTGTTGGTGAGGCTCTGGGCGTTGGTGGCGGTTGCCACCACCTCGATCAGGGCGTTCTCGTCGGTCTCCTGCACCGAATAGGTCGAGCCCATCGCCCCGACGATGGCGGACCAGGTCGTCCCGCCGTTGGTTGAGCTCTTCCACTGGTAGGTGATGGTGTTGTCGCTGTCGGTGGCGCTGGCCGAGGCCGTCAGGACCTGGCCCTCCTGCGCCGTTCCGCTGATCGTCGGCGTCGTCACGGAGGGCGCGGCGTCGACCACAGCCAAAGTCGGCGTGCTGGTGGCGCTGACGGTGGCGTTCTGATCGTTCGTGGCGGTGGCCACCACCTCGATCTGAGCCCCTTCGTCGGTCTCCTGCACGGCGTAGGTCGCGCCGGCGCCGACAGGGTTCCAGGTGGTCCCGCCGTCCGTGGAGGTCTGCCACTGATAGGCAACCACATTGTCGCTCTGGCCGGAACTGGCGGAGGCCGTCAGGACCTGACCCTCCCGCGCCACGCCTACGACCGTCGGGTCGGTCACCGTCGGGGCGGCGTCAGTCACAACCGGCGTCGGCGCGCTCGTGGCGCTGGCGGTGAGAGTCTGAGCATCGGTGGCCGTGGCCGCCACGGTGATCACCCCTGTCTCGTCGCCTTCCTGGACGGTATAAGTCGAGCCCGTCTGGCCTGTGATCGGCTGCCCGTTCAACTGCCACTGATAGCTGATGGTGTCGCCCGGGTTCGGGTCCGTCGCTCCGATCGCCGTCAGGGTCTGGCCTTCCTGCGCCGTACCGGTGATCGTCGGGGTCGTCACCGTCGGCGGAGGGGCGGTGGTGAAGGCGACCCCAACGGTCTCCTGGACCGTTCCCGCGATCGTGGTGGTGATAGTCTCGCCCTGGGCGACGTCGGACGCCAGGGTGGTGGTGAACACCCCGCTGGCGTTGGTCGTCCCGCTGAAGCCGGCGGGGCCGAACAAATTGTCAGAGCCGTCGCCCGAAAGCGTGACGGCCTGGCCGGCAAGGGTGTCGCCCTGGGCATCGAGCACCGTCACCGTCAAGGTGAGGGGCGACACGCCGTCGGCGACGGCGGAGGCCGCGCTCGATGTCAGGGTCGAGGTCGTCGCCGACGGCACGCCCGTCGAGGCCAGGGAAAGCGACACCTGCACCATCGGGGTGATGGTCGCGGTGATCGAGGGGGTTTGCGCCAGATTTGCCGACACGGCGGTCGTGAAGAGGCCGTTGAGGTCGGTGACCCCGCTGATGCTTCCGCTGCTCGTTCCGAAGGCCGTCCCCGCGCCGGCCAGCGTCACCGCCTGGTTGGCCACCGGATTGTCGTTGGCGTCCTTGACCGCCAGTGTCAGCGTGGTCGTGTAGCTGCCGCTTGCGTCCACCGCGCCCTGGGCGGCCACCAGGCTGGAGGTCACCGCCGACGGCGCCCCCGCCGTGAACGTGACGGAGGTGGTTTCGCTGGCCCCGGCCTCGGCGGCGGTGATCATCTCCATCCTCGCCAAGGTCGAATCGACGGTGGTGTTGAACACCCCGTTTGAGTCCGTCACGCCGGTGATCGTCGCCAGGTTGTCGACCCCGAAGCCGTTGTTCGAGCCGTCGCCGGACAGCATCACCAACTGGTTCGCGGCCGGATTGCCGCTGGCGTCCTTGATGGTCACCGTCAGGGCGAAGGTCTGAACGCCGTCGGCGGTCACCGGTCCCCCGCTCGCGGCCAAGGTCGATGTCCCCGAGGACGGCGGACCGCCGATGAAGGTCACCGACGCCTGCTCCTGGACGCCGCCGCCCTCGCTCGCCGTGACGGCCTCGGTCCGGGCGAGCGTCGACGCCAGGGTCGTCTGGAAAACCCCGTTGGCGTCCGTCTGGCCGCTGCTCCCTTCAGCGGCGCCGAAGATGTTGCTGGCGCTGTCCCCGCTCAGGGTCACGGTCTGGCCGACCACCGGATTGCCATGGGCGTCGCGCACGGTCACCGTCAGCGTCGTGGTCGAGACGCCGTCCGCCATGACCGGTCCGCTGCTCGCCGTCAGGATCGAATTGTTCGCGGACGGCCCCCCCGCTGTGAACTCGACCGGGATCGTCTCCTGCGCCGTGTTCTCGCTGGCCGAGATCGTCTCGGCCTGGGCCAGGGTCGAGGACAGCGTGGTGGTGAAGGTCCCCGTCATGTCGGTCACGCCGATGATGGCGCCGAAGGTGTTGTTCGACCCGCTGGCCGACAGCTCCACCTCCTGGCCCCTCAACGGGGCGCCCGCCGAGTCTTCCACGGTCACCGTCAGCGTGGTCGTCGTCACGCCATCCGCCGTCAGCGTCCCTGGGCTGGCGATGAGGCCCGACATCTTCGAATCCGGGTGATTCGTTTCCGCAAAGAGGGTCACCGAGAGGGTCTGCTGGACGAATCCGCCCTGGCCGTCGGAAGCCTCCACCGTCACCTGGTAGGGCCCAGGCGCCGCAGGCATTGGCGGGCTGAGGCCGTCCGGCTCGTTCCTGAAGCGCAGTTCGTCGCCGTTGATGATCTCGAACAGTCCAGAGTCGGCGCCGCCGCCGCCGCTCGCGGGCACGATGGCGTAGGTGAAGGCGCCCCCAAAACCGGTCTCGCTCGCCTGGATGTCAGTGACGAGCGATGTCTTGTCCGACATCGTCACGGAGGCTGCGGCGCCGCCCCCGTTGGACGTGATCAGCGGATTGGCCGTTCCGCTATAGTTGGCCTGCAGCAGCACGTAGCTGGGCTCGAGCGGTCCGCTCGGGTCCGGATCGACGTTGACCGCCCGCTCGTTCCCCGAGACGTTGACGAAAACGCTGTTGCCGGTGACGGTGATGTTGCTGGCGCTGAGCGGCGTCGTGAAGCCGGCTTGGCTGACGATCGAGAATCCCGTGAAGTTGGCCGGCAGGCCATTCGGGAAGGTGACCAGGACGCCGTTGTAGGGCTGGGAATTGAAGTTGGCTTCCCCGCTCGGAAAGGCGTTCGGATCGAGGGGAAAGGCCACGCGGATCGTTGACGATGTGATGTCGATGGTGGCGAGGCCGTAGGCGCCGTTTCCCAGCCCGGCATAGGGCAGGCTCGCGAATTCGAATCCGGTCCCGCTCGGACCGACCGTGCCCGTCTGGGTGTCGCCGGGGAGGCCTATCAACGCAGTCGGATATTGGCCGTCGATGTACTGCGCTTCCACCGCCCGGCCGTCGAACACCGGCGTGCTGGCGACGGGAGGCGCCTCGGCGGTGGGGGTGACGGTGACCGCCAGGTTCTGCTGCTGCAGATTCCCCGCCTGGTCCAGCGCCGCGACGGTGACGTCGTAGACGTTGTTGGCGGTAGCGTCAGCGGGTGTCTCGAACTCCGGCGCGGATATGAACGTCAGCACGCCGCTGGAGGGATCGATCTGGAACAGGCCGCCGTCGGCGGCGCCGCCGTTGGCGACCGGCACGATCGAGTAGGTCAGCGCCGAGGACGCTGTATCGGTCGCGGTGACGGTGGCGACCGCCGTCTGGTCGTCCGACACCGCGTAGTTGGCCGCCGAGGTGATCTGCAGAGGCGAGGACGAGGTGTTCGACGGAACGAACGTCACGTCGACCCAGTAGTTCGAGCCCAGGTACGAATTGGTCGGGTCCACCGGCGTTGCGCTGATCGCGTAGACCCCGTCGCCGCCGCCGGGGGCCGAAAGATAGCCGCTCGGTGAGGTATAGGTGTTCAGGAAGTAGTTGTGGGTGCTGATATAGTCGCCCGCCGTGTGATAGGACGCCGTGTAGACTGTGTTGGCCTGGACGACGATCGGCGTAGTGAATGTCGCGGTCTGCCAGCCGTTGCTGCCGGGGGTCGCGGTGAAGATGGCCGTGCCGAGCAGCGTGCCGTCCGGCGCCCACAGATGGCCTTC
>Ga0209166_10002151_pt1 | contig 15337 bp, 11 predicted proteins | sample Coa_R1_3_FD_187151 | JGI IMG/M metagenome (GOLD analysis project Ga0209166, IMG submission 187151) | Surface soil microbial communities from Centralia Pennsylvania, which are recovering from an underground coalmine fire - Coalmine... | ecosystem: Environmental > Terrestrial > Soil >... | reverse complement strand
CGCCGGCCGCATACGACTGGAGCTCGGCCAGCGCCGCGGCGGGGCGGCCGGCGGCCAGGTGCGCCCGCCCGGCCCAGAAGGCGGCTTGCAGGCTGCGGGTGCTGGTCGGATAGGTGCGGGCAAAGAGGGCAAAGCGACTGATCGCCGCATCATATTGCCCGGCCTGGAAGAGGCTGATGCCCAGGCGCCAGCGGGCTTCCGCGCCGGCGGCCGGGGGGGGCACGGCGTCGGCGATCGGCTGGTAGAGAGCGACCGCGTCTTCATAGCGGCCCTCCTGCTCGGCGAGGGCGGCCGCCGCCAGGGCCGGGGGCAGGGCCGGATCGGCCTGCTCCGGGTGGTCGGCGCCCGGCGTACCGGCCGGATTCGCCGCCCCCCCGGCCGGAAAGAACGCGAGATCGGGGGTCGCCGTAGGTCCTGTCCCCGGCCGCGACCCCGCGCTCGCCGACCCCGCGGGCCCGCGGCCCCCGCCGGGCTGCTGGGCCACCACCGCCCCCAGGGCGACCACGGCGGTCAGCAGCACCAGCACGAGGGCCAGAAAAGCGACTTCCCGGCCGCGGGCCCGGCGGGCCGCGGGCGGCGCCGCGGCCGGAGGGGCGGGCGCGCGGTCCGGCCCCGGCCGGCTTTGCAGCCAGCCCGGCAGCGCGCCAGTCGCCGCCAGAGGCGGGGCGGCGGGCGGCGCGGGTGCCGGCGGCGCGGGCGGGACGGCGGGCGGTACCGGCGCCGGTGGCCCGGGCGTGGCGCCGGGCGGGCCGCCGCGCGTATCCCGACCCTCCGCGCTGCCGGCGGGAATCCAGGCCGGCAAGGGCCGGGTGCGCTGCTCCGGGGAGTGGCTGTCCGATTCAGGCATGATGCATCCCGCCCGGCAACTTTGGTGCCACCGACGAGTAGGCAGTAGGCAGTAGGCAGTAATTAGCGGTTTGCTCAACTGATGACGCTGTGCTGTCCAGCTTGCCGGCCCCAAGGTACGCTGGAGGTTGCCCATTCGCCGGTACTCGATGTGCTCCAGGCGCTGAAGAAGCCGGCTACGGGCAACTGGTGACGCTGGCCAGGGCCAGAGCAGCGCGGCAGATCTGCTCCGGCACGGTGGCAGGGTCGGCGGCCCACAGATGCGCCGCGTCAAACCAGGCGCCAAAGGCGGCGTGCGCCCGCAGGTGGGCGACGACAGCCCAGGCGCTGACCAGGTCGGTGGAGTAGGGCGGGCAGGGCGGTGTAGGGCAGCCGGCGGCCCAATCGACGGTGTCGTTGAAACCTTCTAAGCCGCAGCCCGTGCAGCGACAGTAGAAGCCGCGGCCCTCATTGTGGTCGGGATGGTCGGCGACGAGCGCCCGGATCTCCGCGTGGTCCCGGTCGAGCGTCAGACCCAGGACCTGCTCGGCGACCGCGATATCGAGTTGACAGCTGGCGAGGGTGCCGATCGAGGGCCAACGAATCCGCTGGTGGTAAGTGTGTCGTGCGGTATAGCGAGGTGAGTTCGCCATCCTGTTTTTATACCGCAAAATCGCGGAAGGATTCCGCGCTAAGTACAATCAAACACCTTTTCCCGGCGAAAATGCCGCCATAACATTGATTCTCCGGCATTTCTGGTGATTTGAGACCGTCGCCAGCAGAGGCGTTGGAAATTTTCAGCATAAAATGCGCTTATGAAACCCTGTCATCACCAGAAGCGCCGGAGAACCATAACATTTCAATCGGATCGAACCAGCGACTATAGGTCGGTACGTATAGCAGCACAAGCCGCCCCGCCACCCCTGCATCGCCAGCTGCCGCCGGTCGACTCGTCGTACTGCCTACCGCCTACTGCCTACTCGTCCGTCAGTCGAGATATTCCTTGAGGCGGCGGGTTTCTTTGGCGGCCCGCAGCTTGGTCAGGGCTTCGGCCTCGATCTGGCGCACGCGCTCGCGCGACACGCCCAGCTCTTCGCCGAGCTCGGCCAGGGTGCGGTTGTAGCCATCCTCCAGGCCGTAGCGCAGCTGGATGACCCGGCGCTCGCGCACGGTCAGCGTGTCGAGCATGTCGGCGACTTCTTCGCGCAGGATCTGGTGGCTGGCGGCCTCGGCGGGCGCCACCGTGTTGCGATCTTCGATAATGTCGCCCAGCGACGCATCTTCTTCCTCGCCGATCGGCATCTCCAGCGAAACCGTTTGCTGCGAGGCGCCGACGATCTGGCGCACTTTATCGGCCGTGATATGCATCGTGCGCGCGATCTCCTCGGCCGTCGGCTCGCGGCCGAGCTCCTGCTGGAGCCGGTGCGAGACCTGGGTCAGGCGGCCGACCGCTTCCACCATATGCACCGGCAGCCGGATCGTGCGGCTCTGGTCGGCGATCGCGCGCGTGATCGCCTGGCGGATCCACCAGGTCGCATACGTGCTGAAGCGGTGCCCTTTGCGGTAGTCGAACCGATCGACCGCCCGCAGCAGGCCAAAATTGCCCTCTTGAATGAGATCCAGCAGCGAGATGCCGCGCCCGGCGTATTTGCGGGCCACGCTGACCACGAGGCGGAGGTTGGCCTCGATCAGCCGGCGGCGCGCCGCCACCCCGCGCGCATGATCGGTGCGCATGCGGTGGCGCTCGTCGTAGGTCAGCGGTTCCAGCGACTCCAGGCATTGCAGCGCGCGCTTGCCTTTTTGCATGCTGATCGCCAGCGCGATCTCGTCCGTCGCAGAGAGGAGGGAGACCCGCCCTATTTCGCGGAGGTACATGCCAACCGAGTCCTCAGCGCTTTTATGCTCGAAGCCACTGATCGGCTCAAGATGCAGAAGATCGTCGTCTTCGACTCCGCCGGCAACCGGTTCCTGGCCTTCGTTCAACTCCATCACTGCGCGCTCCTCTTCCACTAGCTCCAAATCGACGTTCGCGGGTTCATCGCCCTCGAAAGTCTGGAGATCTAGATCCTCAAAATCGTAAACATCGTACCGCGTCACGGCTTCCATGAGCGTGCACCACCCTGCACCTTAAACTACGCAACCCGCCGCCAGCGCGGCGGAGGCAGGTGTCGTCAGATTGGGGATGTCATCCTTTCTTGACTAGAGTTTGTTTCGCTCGACCAACCTAATCCATGGCGCATAGGCTCATCCGACCTAAATGTCTGATGAGCCCTTCGCCTATATAACGCGAGAACCCAACTAAAAGTTTCACCGGGGGAGCCAAGGATGTGGCGAGTCGCAGGTGTCGAGGTGCAGTCCTTCAAAAATTCGGCTCCTTAGAGAATTTCCCGGCCGGCGTCACGCGATGTTGCGCAGAGTTCCTGCAAATCGGCACGATATGACATGTTATATTTGTATCATATTTCACGATCTTTGTCAATAGATTGGCCCCTTAACAACGCGTTAACCGGCAGCGCGGCGGCTTGCCCGGCCCGGGCCGATCTGCTATGATAGCGCCACAGTTGGCGGCTGGCACGCCGATCCCCTATGGCGAAACCCGAGGTACAAGACCATGCAAGCTGATCCCGTCTCCCCCGCGCATGAACATGGGAACCATCCGGACCACGATCACGCGCCCAACAGCGCCGCCCACGATCATGCGCCTGACGGGGCCGACGACCATGATCACGATCGTGATCATGATCATGATCACGATCATGATCACGCGGGCGGCCCGATCGCACAAGTGCTGGCCCTGGTCGGGCTCGGGCATGGGCACACCCACGGCAGCGTGCAGATCGATGCGGCCCTGGAGAGCAGCACGGAGGGCATCCGGGCGATCCGCACGAGCCTGCTGCTGCTGGGCCTCACGGCCGCCTTCCAGCTCGGCATCGCGATCATCAGCGGCAGCGCCGGGCTGCTGGCCGATACCATCCACAACGCGGCCGACGCGCTGACCGCCCTGCCGCTCTGGATCGCCTTTACCCTCACCCGGCGCCCCCCGAACCGCCGCTTCACCTACGGCTACGACCGCGCGGAGGACGTGGCCGGGGTCGTGATCGTGGCGATTATCTTTATCAGCGCCCTGGTCGCCGTCTGGGAGTCGCTGGACAAGCTGCTGCATCCGCAGGTCCTGGCCAACATCTGGTGGGTCGTGCTGGCCGCGCTGGTCGGGTTCGCGGGCAATGAAGCGGTCGCCCTGATCCGCATCCGCACGGGCACGCGGATCGGCAGTGCCGCGCTGGTAGCCGATGGCCAGCACGCCCGGGCCGATGGCCTGACCTCGCTCGCCGTGTTGATCGGCGCCTTCGGCGCCCTCTTCGGGTTCCCCATCCTCGATCCCCTGGTCGGCCTGCTGATCACGGCGGCGATCCTGGTGATCGGCAAAGATGCCGGCCAGGCGATCCTCTACCGCCTGATGGATGCCGTCGACCCCGCCGTGGTCGACAAAGTGGAAGGCCTGGCCCGCCGCACGCCGGGTGTCCAAGCCGTGCATGATGTGCGCGTGCGCTGGCACGGCCATCGCCTGATCGCCGAGCTCCACGCCGATGTCCCCCCCGCCCTGTCGACCGTGGACAGCCATGAGATTGGCGAACAGGTGCGCCATGCCTTGCTGCATGCCGTCCCCGCCCTGTCCGAAGTGCTGGTGCATATCGACCCCGCGGGTCACTCGCCCGAGCACTATCACGAAACCACCTGGCACCACCGTCGGAATTGACAGGATTCGGGCCGATCAGGTATATTAGAGGGAAGGGGATTCTGCATCGAAGGAGAACACTCCGTCCGATCAGGTCTCCATAATTTTTACTTTTTGTACACTGAACCGGGGTTGCACGCGGCGATTTACAGCGCCGCGATCTGCAGAAAGGAGGCGGACCGTGGCAGATACTAGCGAGAAAACATTAGCCTACGACGTCAGCCTCGCCCCGGCCGGCAACGGCCTCACGCCCGAGCCGCCGCCCTCGGCGCTGGCCCTGCGGCCGCCGTCGGAAGCCTGCCAGCACCCCACCCTGGAGCGTTTGCTCGACCTGGTCCGCACCTACTCGGAGCCGACCGAAGCCGACCTGGCCGCCATCGAGCGGGCCTATCGCTTCGCGGAAAGAGCCCATGCCGGGCAGACGCGGGAGAGCGGCGAGCCCTATATCCAGCATCCGCTCGCCGTGGCCATTATCCTGGCCGAGATGCGCCTGGTCGATCCCGAAACCTTGCAGGCGACCCTCCTCCACGACGCGCTGGAAGATAACCATACGGTCACCCGCGCCGCCCTGGTCGAGGCGTTCGGCGAGCCCGTCACCCGTCTGGTGGACGGGGTAACCAAGCTGAGCACCCTGCCCAAGACCGCCCGCCTGGACGACCCCGAGCGCCGGGAAACCGCGAAAAAACAGGAACAGGCCGAAACCCTGCGCAAGATGTTTATGGCCATGTTCGACGATATGCGCGTCGTCTTGATCAAGCTGGGCGACCGGGTCCATAATATGCGGACCCTGGACGCCACCCCCCCCGAGAAACAGCGCCGCATCGCCGGCCAAACCCTCGAAATTTACGCCCCCCTGGCGAACCGTCTCGGCATCTGGCAATTCAAAAGCGAGCTGGAAGACCTGGCCTTTTATTACCTGGAACCGGACAAGTACCGCGAACTGGTCTCCCAGGTCCAGGAGCGCAAAGACACCAGTGCCCGCTATATCCAGCGCGTCATCACCGCCCTGGACCGGGCGCTCAAAGAGGCCGGCATTGCCTGCGAGATCAAGGGCCGCACCAAGCACATCTATTCGCTCTACCAGAAGATGCTGCGCAAAAATCGGTCCTCTGATCGCATTTATGACCTCCTCGCGGTGCGCATCATCGTCCGGGAAATCCAGGACTGTTACGCCGCCCTCGGCGTGATCCATACGCTCTGGCCGCCGATCGTCGGCGAATTCGACGACTATATCGCGGTGCCCAAAGAGAGTATGTACCAGTCGTTGCACACGGCCGTGTGGGCTTTTGATAACAAGCCGCTGGAGATCCAGATCCGCACCCATAAGATGCATGAGACGGCGGAATTCGGCATCGCGGCGCACTGGCGCTATAAAGAGGGGCAGCGCACCGCGCGCCGTGACCGCGAATACGAGACCAAGATCGCCAGCCTGCGGCGGCAAATGGATTGGCGGCACGACGTCGAAGACGCCCAGGAGTTCGTCGACTCCCTCCATTCCGATATCTTCCAGGACTATATTTACGTCTACACGCCCCGCGGGGACATTGTCGAGCTCCCGGCCGGCGCGACAGCGATCGACTTCGCCTTTCGCATCCACACGGAGCTCGGCTACCAGTGTGCCGGGGCGACGGCCAACGGGAAAATCATTACCCTGGATACGCCGCTCAAAAACGGCGACATGCTCAAGATCATCAAGGACCCGCGGCGCAAGGGGCCGAGCCGCGACTGGATTCACTCCGGGCGGCGCTATGTGACGACGGCCAACGCCCGGCAAAAGATCAGCCAGTGGTTCCGCCGGCAGGCCCACGACGAGAACGTCAGCCAGGGCCGCGAGATCCTGGAGACCGAGCTGAAGCGGCTCGGCATGCACGACCTGCCCCAGGCCGAGATCTTGAGCCTGTTCCCCCGCTATGATAGCTTCGACAAGCTGCTCGAAGCGATCGGCAACACCGATATCAGCCCGGCGGCCATCGCGGCCAAGCTCTCGCCGTTGCGCAGCGTGGCCCCGTCGACCCGGGTGTCTTTACCCACCACCGGCCCCTTACCATCGCTGGAGCTGGGGGGCGCGACCAACCTGCTGAGCACGATCGCGCGCTGCTGCCGGCCGATGCCGGGCGACGAGATCATGGGCTATACCACCCGGGGCCGCGGGATCAGCGTCCATCGCGCCGATTGCCACAATATCACCAACCTCAAAGAGCAAGATCGCGAGCGCCTGGTGCGCGTCAGCTGGGAGGGCCTGAAAGGCCAGCGCTACATGGCCCGCGTGCGCATCGAAGCCCTCGACCGGGTCGGCCTGCTGCGTGATGTGACGACCATCGTGGCCGACGAAAAAGTCAACATGAGCGATGTGCAGACCGCCGCCAACAAAGGCGGCGGCACCCAGCATATCCTCGCCAACCTGGAAGTGACCGGCGTGGATCAGCTGCTGCGCCTGATGCAGCGGCTCGAAAGTATCAGCGGGGTCTACGAGGTCCACCGCGATATACCCAGCGAAAAGATCCAACGCCCCTGAGCCCCCCTGGAGGATCGAGAGAAGCATGCCCCCGAGTCCCATAATCGTGCAACTTGGCCCGCTGGCCCTGCGCTGGTACAGCGTGATGATCGTCTTGGGCGCCCTGGTCGCCGCGTGGATCGCCACGCGCGAGGCGCGCCGCCGCGGCCAGGATTCCGAGATCATCTGGCAGATGCTGCCCATCGTGCTGGTCTGCGGCATCATTGGCGCCCGGCTGGGCTGGGTGCTGGTCAGCCTCAAAGATATCCAGGCCAAAGGCTGGGACCATGCTTTCTACGTCTGGGAGGGTGGGCTGAGTATCCAGGGCGCCCTCGTCGGCGGGATACTCGCCGCCGTTATCTACACCCGGCGGCAGGGACTCGACTTCTTCGAGTGGGCCGATATCATAATCCCAGGCGTCGCCATTGCCCAGGCCATCGGGCGCTGGGGCAACTATTTCAACCAGGAAGCGTTCGGCGCGCCGTGTAATAATCCCTGGTGCATCCCGATCAGCCCGGACGTGCTCGCCAGCCACCCGGAATACGCCGCCTTCGTCGGCAAGTATACCCACTTCGCCCCCACCTTCGCCTATGAGATGATCTGGGACCTGCTCAATTTCGCGCTGCTGATGTGGCTGGGCCGCCAGTGGCGAGTGGAACTGCGCACCGGCGATCTGCTCTGGGTCTACGGCATTTTCTATTCGATCGGCCGCTTCTTCATCGAAGAAATCCGCGTGGACAGCGCGACCGTGAATGGGCTCAAGGCCCCCGAGCTCTTCGCCTTGTTGACGATCGTGGTCTGTTGGGCCGGCCTGATCTGGCGCCACCGGCCGGGCTCGACGGCGCCGGTCGCCGTGGTGGCCGACGAAGACGCCGCGGACGCCGAGGCGGACGCCGAGACGGAGTGGGAAGCGGAGGATGGGGTGCCCGGGGCCGCCGACGCCGTGGACCACGACGAGCAGGATGAACCGGTCGAGCCCGTGCCCCATGCGCAGCCCGTCGTCGCGCAGGCCGCCGAGGCGGAGGACTAAGGCCGCTATTGCGCCAGCCCCTCGTCCACGGGGGGCGTCGGCCGCGACGCTAGGGGATCAGCTTCAGCTTCTCGGTCAGGTCGCTATCCGCCAGAATCCCGATCTGGATCGCGCGGATGATCCCCTGGCGGTCAATGAAGAAACTGGTGGGGATGGGGCCGACCCGGTAGAGGTTCTTCACCTGGCCGGCCTCGTCGGGCAGCAGCGGGTAGGCGAGGCTAAACTCCTTCTGGAACGAGATCACGATCGCGGGGTCGCTCTCGACCGCGACGCCGAGCACCTCCAGCCCGGGCCCCGGCCCGGCCGCGCTGGCGCGGACCTTCGTATAGGCGGCCTGGATGGTCGGCAGCTCGGTGCGGCAGGGCTCGCACCAGGTGGCCCAGAAGTTGATCACGACCGGGCGGCCGTGCAGGTCGGACACGCTATGGATCTGGGCCCCCAGGTCGCGCAGCTTGAAGTCGGGCGCCGTGGCGCCGACGCGGGGCGCGGTCGGCTCGTCGGGCACGCCAAAGCGCTCGACCTTGCTCGTCGCCAGCAGCTGCTTGATCCAGTCGTTGGCTTTCTGCCGGCTGGCGTCGTCGTTGGCCGCGCCGGCGGTCACGTCCAGCCCGATATAGCTGTTGATCAGCACGATATCGCGCTGCTCGGCGTAGAGATCGGCGCGGGTCAGGCCATAGCCCTTGAGCGCCTTATCGAGCTCGTCCAGCGATTTGCCGCTGCGGGCGATCAGCGACTGCACAAAACCGGCGACGTCGGCGTCGCTGACGGCGACGCCGGCGCGAGTGGCATCCTGGGCTTTCATCCGCCGGTCGATCAGGTCCTCGACCGTGGCCGACCGGCTCGGCGTCTCTTCCGCGCCGTTCAGCAACGCGGTCAGCGCGCGGTTGATCAAGATCTCGTGGTCGACCTGCGCGACCGTGATATCTTCGCCGTTGACCCGGGCGAGAACGCCGGGGGGTGGCTGGGCACTCCACCAGGAAATCGCGAACACGGCCGCCACCAGCAGCAGGGCGGCGACCAGCACCCCCCCCAGCACCCGTTGTTGCAGATTGCGCCGGCCACGCGCGGCCGGGCGGACCGGGGGGGCCCCGGCGGCCGGCACGGGGGCCCCGGGGGGGGTCTCCACCGCGCGCCGCCCGCGGCGGATGTCCACGCCGAAGCCGGGATCGCCGGGGGGGTCTGACGAAGATCGATTCACGCGCCTAGATTCCGATCTGCCATTGCGGCATCAAGCCGTTGAGCCACGTCACCCGGTCGAGCACCAGCAGCACCCCCATGAACAGCAGAAGCACGCCGCTGAGCAAGGAGATCGGGTTCAGGTTGGCCAGCAGGGTCCGCCCGGCCACCCGCAGGTCGAAGGTGCGCATCATGATTTTGCGCAGCCAGATCGTCAGCTGGCCAGCCAGCAACGCGGCGAGGATAAACGGGATGCCCAGGCCCAGGGAATAGGCGACAAAGAGCGGCACAGCCTCGGCGGTGCGTTGCGCCATCGCCATGGTGTACAGCAGACCCAGGAAGGGGCCCACGCAGGGCGTCCAGCCGAGGGCGAAGCCCGTGCCGATCAAAAAGGAGCGGAAGTATCCCAGATTCGCGGCCGGCCGGAAGTGATCGCCCAGGCGGTTTTCGTAATAAAAAAACGGGATCTGGAAGGGGCGCAGGGTATGCACCCCGAAGATGATCAGGAGTAGCCCGAGGACCACCTGCAGCTGCTGGCGGTAATCCAGGAGCCACTCGCTGAGCGCCCCGGCGCTGATCCCCAGCAGCACGAAAATGAGGGAGAAGCCGGCCACAAAGGCTAGCGCGTGCAAGAACACCTTCCAGCGCGCGGCTTGCACCCGTTGGGTGCCCTTCTCCACACTCGCACCGGTCATGTAGGCCAGGTAGGTCGGCACCAACGGCAGCACACACGGGGAAGCAAACGATAGGAAGCCGGCCAGCACGGCGACGAAAATATTGGCATTACTCTCATTCACGACGACGACCTCACTTCTAGAGCGGGCGGGCGCAGGGGTGGCGCCCCGGCCAGATGCCGGCTCTCGTCAAACGCGATCTGGATCCAGGGATAGATCAGCCGCACGATGGCAAAGCCAAACAGCGACCCCGTGATGATCCGCAGCCACCAGTTCAAGGTGCCCAGCGTATCGCCGACGGAGAAATCGCCGAAGCGCCCGCCGGTGAGCAGATCGAACCAGGCATTGTCCTCGCGCAGGCCCAGCAAATGGGTCATCCCGTCGAGGCCGATCGGCACCAGCAGCAGGAGGAAGACCTGCCAGCGCAACGGGCGCAGCATCCAGGCCAGCCGCCCGCCGAAGCGGCCCCGGCGGGCGGCGGCGAACAACAGGCCCAGGACGAAGATGGTGCTGTAGATCGCGGTGTTGCGGTAGCAGTAGGCCACCTGGTAGCCGAACAGGTTGCCGGCGCGCTCCGGCAGCTGATGGCAGAAGAGCATATAGACTGTGTAGATGGGGTCGGCCAGGAACCACCAGCCCAGCGCGGCAAAGATCGGGGCCAGCCAGGGGAGGGTCGAGAAAGTCCCGAGCAGCGTATTGGCCAGGGTCAGCCAGTGAGTGCCCAGGCTGTTGCCGAAGTGGTCCAGGGCGCCCAGGATGCCGCCGGGCGCCGGCCGCGTGCCGTAGGGATAGCGATACGCCCCCGGCGCGCCGCCGGGCGGATCGGTGGCCGGGGGCGCGGCGGGAATCGGTGGGGCCGGCGGCCCGGCCAGGGGGCCGGGCGTCTGCAACGCAACCCGCAGCCGGGCCGGGTCCAGCGATTCGGGCGCCGGCACCGGGCGGCCGCCCGCGACCACGACCACCGGGATGAGGTCGCGGTACGCGGCGAACAAGGCCGCGTCATCCAGGATATTGACCTCGTCGACCGCCCAGGCCGCCGGGTCGGGCGCGGTGGCCAGCAGCTGGCGCAGGGCATAGCGCGCCTGATCGCAGAGCGGGCAGTTCGGCTTGCTATAGAAGGTGATCGTCGGCATAAAGCGCTGCTTTCCTGCGCCCGCCCCCCGGTCCTTGCGGGCCGGCAAGGCAGGCAGCCCTCCTATTATACCCCGGGCGCCGGACAGGCGTCAAACGGCAACCCGGTAGTTTAGTCGGCAGTCGTCAGTCGCCAGTCGCCAGTTTTGGGATCAGAGTCGGTTGACCCTTCGCCAATAAGGCCTCGTGACTGACGACTGACGACTGACGACTGACGACTGGTAGCACGGATGGGGCCGGGTATGTTACAATGGACCAGCGTGCCCGCGACGGGCCCACCGCTTTATATTGCCCCGGGGTATCCCGTGAATACCCGAATGTAGGACACAAGTCAAAGGAGACTGGTATGGTATCTACTGTCAAGCCGGCGCCCGGCGTCGAGACGCTCCCCGGCCCCAAGGCCGCGGCCATGGTCGCGCGCGACGAGCAGGTGATCTCACCCTCGTATACGCGGAGCTACCCGTTCGTGATGGACCACGGCCAGGGGAGCGAAGTCTGGGACGTCGACGGCCGGCGGTTCATCGACTTCACGGCCGGGGTCGCCGTGCTGGCCGCGGGGCACGCCCACCCGGCGATTATCGCGGCCATCACCCGGCAGGCGCAACGCTATATTCATATGGCGGGCACCGATTTCTACCTGCCCGAGGTGGTCGAGCTCGCCGAGACGCTGGGCCGCATCACACCGGGCCATTACGACAAACAGGTCTTTTTCACCAACTCGGGGACCGAGTCGACCGAGGCCGCGATGAAGCTCTGTCATCATTATACGGGGCGGCCCTGTTTCATCAGCTTCCTCGGCGCGTTCCATGGGCGGACCTACGGCAGCATGTCACTGGGCACCAGTAAGGCGCTGCACCGCACTCGCTACCAGCCCCTGCTGGCCGGAGTCTACCACGCCCCCTTCCCCAATCCCTATCGCCCCCCGTTTGACGTGCCGACCGAGCGGCTGGGCCGGGCGTGCGTGAACTACATCGAGCACACGATGCTGCACCACCTGGTGCGGCCCGAAGAAGTCGCGGGGATTTTCGTGGAGACGATCCAGGGCGAGGGCGGCTACGTGATTCCCCCGCCGGATTTCTACCCGGCCCTGCGCGCGCTCTGCGATAAGTACGACATCCCGCTGGTCATGGACGAGGTGCAGTGTGGCATGGGCCGCACCGGCAAGATGTATGCGATCGAGCACTGGGACGTCGTGCCCGATGTGATCTCGATGGCCAAAGGCATCGGCGGCGGGTTGCCGCTCGGCGCGATCGTCGCGCCCAAGCGCATGATGACCTGGCCGTCGGGCGCGCATGCCAACACGTTTGGCGGCAACCCGCTGGCCTGCGCCGCCGCCCTGGCGACCATCCGCTTGCTGGAAACCGAGCTCCTGGCCAACGCCACCCAGGTGGGCGGGCAGATGCTGGAGCGCATGCAGACCTGGCCCGACCGCTTCCCCGCCATCGGGGACGTGCGCGGCCGCGGGCTGATGATCGGCTTCGACCTCGTCGAGGACCGGGCCACCCGGGCGCCGGCCCATGCGCTGCGCGACCAGATCGTGGACGAAGCGTTCCACCGCGGGCTGCTGTTGCTCGGCGCGGGCGTGGGCGCCATCCGCTTCTGCCCGCCGCTGATCCTCACCCCGGCGCTGGCCGACGAAGGGCTGACGATCATGGAAGACATCCTGGCCCGCCATAGCTAAACCCGGCCGGCGCGCCTGCAGAAAGGAAGCCGTCTCGTGAGAGACGGCTTCTGTATTACTGGGCTGCGCTTGAACGGAGCGCGCCAGCGACCTGGCGCGGGCGGGGATGCTCCCGATTAGTGCCGTCTCGTCGCGGTGCCTGGTGCCGGAAATCGCTACGCCGGATACTCATCGTGGCCGCGTAATGCGGGCGACGGGTCGGGGCGCCGATCCCCTGCGGGACGATCCGCGGTGAGACTCGGCCGCCACGAGGGCGACCTAAAGGTTAGGGTTGCGATCGAGCATGTATTTGTAGCCAAAGTAGAAGGCGACGCAGAGAATGCCGACGACGATGGCGACCAACAACGCCTGGAGAACGACGCCCGGCAACCCACCCTGATTGGCATACGAGGTCGATCCACCAATGGCGACAATCACGGCGGCCCAAATGGCGAAAGCCAGGCCGGGCAGCCACCAGATCATCCGGCGAACGAAAGCGAGTTTCTTTTCACGAGCGGTTGTGTCCATTATTTCACCTCCTTTGCCGTCGCCCGCGCGACGGAATGAAGCGTGGTGTCACAGTTCCCCAAGCCCCGTGAACAAGTGCGCGAGCCCAGTAAGCTTAATGATAAGTCTATCCTAGCATACGTTACATAATATGTCAATAGGTCGCGCACCCCAGAACCGCGCGCCCGCTAGTGGATGAGGCCGAGCGCCACGGCATTCATGGCGGCGAGCCAGAGCAGCGGCAGGCTGAGTGCCACGATCTTCAGCGGGCGGCCGGGCACCAGCCCGTAGAGCCCTCCCGTGAACACCAGGGCCCCCGGTAGGAGCAGGAAAAAGAGATAGCGGCCCTGGGCCTGGAAGGCCACCGTCATACTGAATTGCACATCGGAGTAGAGCACCGTACCGGTCGTCACCCCCAGGATCGCCGCGGCCTGCCAGGCAAAAGAGGTAATGCGCGGACGCCCAACCAGGTGGCGGACCAACCGGATCACGAGTGCGATCCCGGCGAACCCGGTCAGGACCTGGCTGATCACGAGCACCTGCGCGTAGAACTCGGGGGGCATCAGGATGTCCAGCCAGCCGAAGACTCCCCAGAAGCTCTGCCAGGTGGATTGCACGAAGTTGTCGACGACGCGCGGGTCGTGGAAGTCGAGGACGGCGAGCTTACCGGTATTGAACCGCATGAGGCTCTGCAGGTTCGTCGGATCGCCATAGAGCAGCGCATTCCGCACCAGCCACCAGCCGCAGATGGCCAGGGCCGCGCCCGTACCCCCGGCCGCCATGCGCAGGGCCCGCTGGAGCTTCGCGCGCCAGGCGCCCCGTCCCGGGGCGCCCTGGAACACGTGGAACAGGAAAACCAGCCCCAGGCCCGGCACAAGCGTCAGCGCACTGAACTTGGTCAGCACGCCCAGCCCCAGCAGCGCACCCGCCCGCACCAGCCAGGGATCGTACCGCGGGTCGCGCAGCCCACGGAACCAGACATAAAAACTGGCCGTCGCTACCATATTAATCGCACTATCGTTGGAGGCCCCCGCCCGATTAAAGCAAAACTGCGGCAGAAGAATCACCACGCCGGTGGCCCCAATCGCCCAGAGCGGCGACCGGGGCACGAGCTCACGGGCCGCCGCCCAGAAGAAATAGATCATCAGGGCACCGAAAAGGGCGGCGACGATGCGGCTGACGTACAGCACCAGGATCGGCGTGGGCGGCACCAGGTAAGCGGCGATCCCCGCGACCAGGTAGTAGAGCGGCGGCTGGGTCGCTTCGTGGGCTTCGAGCCGGTAGGGATCGCCAAATCCCAGGCTCTGGGCGTAAGCGCGGGTCTCGGGATCGGCGGGTGTCCCTACGACCTCGCCGGCTGGATTCTTGCTGAAATCATAGTGGATCTCGGGCAGGATATGTTGTTTGCGGACCTGCATCACGACCTCGAGATGCGAGATCTCGTCGGGCGAGGCCAACGGCCGGATGGCCCCCACCCAGATCAGGGCCAGCCAGAAGCTCAGGATGGCGAGGCCCACCCCGGGCCGGCCGCAGTATGCCATCAGACCCCGCCCGATCCCGGCCAGTTACGCCTCCTGCAAGCTCGCCAGCCGGGCCTCGAGCGCGGCCCGGCGGTCCTGGGCGGCGGCCAGCTTCTCCCGCTGCGCGGCGACCACTTCCGGCTTGGCTTTGCCCACAAACTGCGCATTGGCCAGCAAGGCCGTGATACGGGCGATCTCGGCCACGGCCTGCGCCGCGTCCGCGGCCAGTCGGCTCTGCACGGCGGCGCGATCCACCAGGCCGGCCATGGGCAGGGCGATGGCCACATCTTCCACCACCAGGGTCGTCATCTCGCCGGCCCCGGCCGCGGCCGGCAGAGTGGCGCCGATCACCAGACCCGCGGCATCCAACTGCGCCAGCCGCACCAGGATGTCCGCCTGCCCCTGGATCAGCGGCGCCTGGGACCCGGCGCCGAGGTACGCCGCGATGCGCCGCCGCGCCAGGTCGGCTTTCTGCCCTTCCGGCGCGTCTTTGATCGCTTCGGCGCGGGCGTTGCGGATGGCGGTGATGATCGCCATGAGCAGGCCGAAGTCGTGCTCGGCGGCCAGGTCGCGCGGCGCCTCCG
>Ga0209166_10002149_pt1 | contig 15348 bp, 17 predicted proteins | sample Coa_R1_3_FD_187151 | JGI IMG/M metagenome (GOLD analysis project Ga0209166, IMG submission 187151) | Surface soil microbial communities from Centralia Pennsylvania, which are recovering from an underground coalmine fire - Coalmine... | ecosystem: Environmental > Terrestrial > Soil >... | reverse complement strand
CCAGCCGCCGCTGTATCGCGTCGCGTACGGCAAAGAGAACTTTTACGCCTATACCGAGCCGGAGCGCGAAGCCGCGATCAACGAGATCAAAGAGAAGAACAAAAACGCGCGCGACATCCACGTCACCCGCTACAAGGGCCTCGGCGAAATGAACCCCGACCAGCTCGCCGACACCACGATGAACCCCGCCACCCGCACCCTCCTGCGCGTCAATCTAGAAGACGCCGCCGGCGCCGACGAAGTCTTCGACATGCTCATGGGCGACCAGGTCCCACCCCGCAAAAAGTTCATCCAGACCCACGCCAAGTACGTGCGCAACCTGGACGCCTGACCTGGCGCAGCCTGCGGCGCCAGAAATTGTCGGGCGCCGACCGCGCGGCCGGGTACAGTCGCGGGCTGCGTGCAGGGTTGCTACCTCTTACATTTCGATCGGCCGATTTATCGGGCGCAGCATTACCTCGGGTGGTCGCTGAACATTGCCAGGCGGGTGCGGCTGCACCAGCGGGGTAAAGGCGCGCGACTGGTGGCCCAGGCGCTGGCGGCGGGGATCGGCGTGGAGCTCGTGCGGGTCTGGCCGGAGGTTGATAAAGCGAGGGAGCGGGTGCTCAAGCGCAGCGGACCGAAAGGCTTCTGCCCGACGTGTCGAGTTGCTGGTCAGGCTGGGGCCGGAGGCCAAGGTCCTGGCCGGCGGGCAGAGCCTGGTGCCGCTGCTGAATCTCAGACTCGCGCGACGGGCGCACCTGGTGGATATCAATAACCTCGCCGAGCGTGGCGACATCCACCCGCTGGAACTCCGCTCGGAGGACCTCTGTCATGGGCAACAGATCGAGGGCGGCCGGCTTACCGATCCGTTCCGGTGATCGCGGTGTCCTCACGGTCCGCTGCCGTGGGGCGTACGACGTCCTGGGCGGGCCCCACCCCGTTTGTCAGGGCGTGTCCGTTCGCCGACGCAGGGGAGACGACCAGCGCGTTCGGGACCAAAACCGAAATCGACTTGCGGCGGAGCATCAGGCGGCCGAGTGACGCGAGGCGGCGGCCAATCGCCGAGTGGAGGCCGTCCAGCAGCGTGTACATGACCGGGACCACCACGAGCGTGAGCGCAGTCGAGGAGATGACGCCGCCCAGGACGGTTGCGGCCAGCGGCGCCCGCAGATCCGCGCCCTCGCCCAGCTGGAAGGCGGTCGGCGTCAGCGACGCGGCAATCGTCAGGCTCGTCATCAGGATCGCGCGTAACCGCGTCGGACCCGCCTCCATCAGCGCGGCGTGCATCGGCATCCCGCGGGCCCGGTTGTGGTTGGTGCGATCCACCAGCAGGATGCCGTTCTTGATCGCCAGTCCGACCAGCAGAATCATCCCGATCATCGAAAAGACGTTGAGCGTGTAGTGGAACAGGAACGTGGCGATGACCGCGCCGCCGAAGGCCAGCGGTAGCCCGAACAGGATCACGAACGGATGAATCAGCGAGTTGTACAGCACCGCCATCAGCAGGTACGCGAGCATGATCGAGATCCCCAACGCCGCGCCCAGCTGGCCAAAGCTCTGGGCTTGCTGCTGCGCGGTGCCGCCCTGCGACGTCGTGTAGCCCACCGGCAGCAGGAGTTGCTTGACCGCCTGCTGGACCGCCGGCGTGACCTGGCTCTGGACGACGCCGTCGCCCAGGTTGGCGGCGACCGTCACCTGCCGGTGCCGATCGCGGCGGCTGATCTGCGAGGCCGTGGTGACACTCGAAATGTCCGCGATCTGCGACAGCCGAACGATCCCGTTGGTTCCCTGGAGCGGCAGGTCCGCCAGGTTTGACACCTCGGTCCGCACACCTTGCGGCAGCAGCACGCGCACGTCCAGCTGCTGACCGTCGGGCTGCAGGTACCGGGTGGCCACCACGCCCGAGTACGCCAACCGGACCGCGTTCCCGACGGCCTGCGGCGTGACTCCGGCCTGCGCGGCGCGTGTGCGATCCACGTTGATATCCAACTCGGGAAGCTCGGCGGCGGCGCTGTTGGTCACGTCGCGTAAACCGGGGATGCCCTGGAAGCTCTGCTCGAGCTCGCTGGACAGCGAAGCCAGCACGGTGTTGTCGGGCCCTTGAATGAGGATGGAGACGGGTTGACCGCCGCCATTGGCGCCCGAGACGTTCACCTGGATCTTGGCGCCGGGCACCATCGCCAGGCGCTGCCGGGCCTCCTCGGCGATGGCGGTGATGCCGCGCTTCCGCAAACTCTTGTTGCCGACGTCGACGGACACGCTGCCACTGGTGGCGCCCGCGGTGCCGCCGCTGAAGACACCCCCGGACCCGCCACCGATGGACGCACTGAGAATGCCCGCGCGAATTTCGGGGATCTCCAGCAGTTGGCCCTCCACTTCGCGCATCACCGCGTCGTGCGCTGCCAGCGACGTTCCGGGCGACATGGAGGTGGAGACAGTAAAGGTGCCCTGATCGGTCTCGGGGAAGAAGTTCACCCCGACATTGCCTGAGGCCACGAGGTAGATGCCCAGCACCAGCGTCGAGAGCGCGACCAGCAAGACGATCAGTCGGTGGCCCAGGCTCCAGCCGAGCAGCCCGCCGTAGCGCTTCTCCAGGCCGTCGAAGCCGTGGTCCCACCACCTGGCGAAGGCCGCCCACGGCCCGCCGCCGACCTCGCTGACGGTGCTCTCCTTCAGGAACTTCGAAGCGAGCATGGGGGTGAGCGTGAAGGACACCACCAGCGACATGAGCGTCGTGGCGGCGACCGTGAAACCGAATTCCTTGAAGAACGAACCGATGGTCCCGCTGACGAGTCCGACCGGAGCGAAGATCACCACGTCGACCAGCGTGATCGCGAGCGCCGCCAGACCGATTTCGGCGCGTCCGCTGATCGCCGCCTGGGGCGGCGCTTCGCCCTGGGCCAGGTGGCGGAGGATGTTCTCGAGGATGACGATCGAGTCGTCGACCAGGATGCCGATGCTGAGGACAAGCCCGAGCGTGCTCAGCTCGTTGAGGCTGAAGCCGAGCAAGCCCATGATGACGAACGCGGCCAGCAACGTCGTCGGGATGGACAGCAGCACGATGAGCGAGACGCGGAAGAGGTGCAGGAAGAACAGCAGGATGATGGCGGTGAGGATCACCGCCGTGATGAGCTCTTCCTGCACGCCGGCGATGGCAGTACGAATGGAGGTGCTCGTGTCCGAGACCACGACCAGCTGCGTGTCCGCGGGCAGCTGCGCCCGCAGGTCGGGCAGCTCCTGGTTGATCGCGTCGGCGATGGCCGTGGTATTGGCGCCGCTCTGCTGGGTGAGCCGCAGCAGCACCCCCGGGTGGCCGTTGACCCGGGTCACGCCCGTTGGGACCTGACCCGTCACCAGCACGGTCGCCACGTCGCCGAGTTGGATCGGCGCATCCGCCGTACCGCCCACCGCGATCAGGGCCAGATCTTCCGGCCGCGTCACGCGGGAGTTGACGCGCAGGTTGTAGTCGCGCGCCCCGCTTTCCAGCGTGCCCGCTGGCGACGACAGATTGTCGGTCCCGAGCGCCGTCTGCACCTGCGTCAGCGAGAGGCCGTAGCCGGCGAGCCGGTACGGGTCGATCTGCACCTGGATCTCCTGCTTTTGCCCGCCGATGAGCGCGACCTGCGAGACGCCGTTCACCTTCTGGAATTCGGGTGTCAGTGTCTGGTCGGCGATGGTGAACAGGTCCGTGCCCGGCAGGGTGTCGCTGACGACCGCGAGTTGCATCACCGGCAACGCCGACAGGTCGATCTTGGTGACCGTCGGCTGCTGCGCATTGACGGGCAGACTCGGGATGACGGCGTTGACCTGGCGCTCGACGGTGGTCGCGATGAGATCCGCGTTGGCCTTGTCGGTAAAGGTCAGCGCGATAACGGACGCGCCCTCCGACGAGGTGCTCGTCATCACGTCCAGATTGCTGAGGCTGGCGACGGAGTCTTCGATGACCTGGGTGACGTGTGCCTCGACCTCGAGTGGCCCGGCGCCGGGGTAAGTGGTGACGATGGTGACCACCGGAATATTGACGCTGGGCAGCAGGTTGATCGGCAGCGACGAATACGCCAGGAGGCCGGCGACGGCCACCGCGACAAAGATCGCGATGACCGCTAGCGGCTTGGCAACGGAGAGTCGGGTAATTGCCAGCATCGGCTCAGCGTGCGCACAAAACGCGCCATCGGTCGCGCATACCTTTCCAAACACCACCGCGCCGCCGAACCACAACGGGCCGGTGGTGTTGCGGACGCGCGGAGATTACGTGCGGGGCGTCAGGCGGGCCTCAGGCACTATTGGCTCGAACAGCTCGACGGGGTTGCCTGAGGGGTCGTCGACGAGAATCTGCTTGCCGCCGACACCGGTGACGATCTCGTTGCGGAAATGGGCGCCGGCCTGGCGCAGTGTCTCGACGGTGGCGGCGAGGTCGGCGACTTCGATGGCGAAGCGGTTCCAGCCGCCAGGCGTTGGCTGGGTGCCATCCGGCATCGGTTGCGACCCGCCGCCGCGCGTCCCCGGGCCGCCCGGCGCGCTGAGCACGAGCCGGAGGTCGCCTCGGGACAGCATGGCAAAGACCGGCGCCGGGTGCATGTCCTCGTGGAAGCCGAGGTGCTGACAGTAGAACTCGATCGCGGCGTCGACGTCGTTGACGATGTAACGAACCTGAACGGTGGCCATCGGGTGCTGCTCCTCCGACAAAGTCAACCGAGTAACGTGCGGTCCAGCACCCCGACCACCTGCAGCCAGTGCGGCTCCGGGGAGGGGTTGCGCTCGAGTCGCATCCCGAGTTTACGCATGACGCCCATCGACGCGACATTGGTGTAGTCCGTCGTGGCCACGATGCGCCGCAGGTTCAGCGTGCCAAACGCATAGCTGATGAGCGCGCTCGCCGCCTCGGTCGCATACCCCTGGCGCTGGTAAGCCGGTGAGACCGCCCAGTACAGCCCGACCTCCGGGACACTTCCTTCGCCTGGCGCCGCCACGCCGGCCAGGCGGAGCGCCGGCAGCCGATAGAAGGGCGCGAGGCAGGGCACGAAGCCGCAGGCGCCGATGAGCTCTCCGGAGTCCTTCAACACGATCGCCCGCTCGCCATACGGCGGCTGGCGGAGCGTCGCCAGCTGCAGGTAACTGTCGATGGTCCACTCCAGCCAGCGCTGCCGCTCGGCGAGGGTGGCGATGGGTTCGCCGGCGTCGGTTTCGGCAAGGTCGACGTCCAGCAACTGCCGCACCGCCGCCAGGTCGCCACGGTCGAGCTCGCGAACCAACAGCCTCGCCGTCTCGAGCGTCGGAACGCGCATGCTTACATTGTGTACGGCTCAGAGCGGGATTTCCGTCTCGATCGTTGGCCCACCGTCGGCCGTGGCCCGAACGACCACGACCGACGTCGCGCGCGTCTCAACGTCGATCGGTGTGCCCGCGGTCGCCACCTCGAGCGCCTCCGCCAACGCGTCGGGAGTTGGCAGGCGCCCGATGGTGACGTGGGGCACAAAGGTGAAAGCGGCCGACAGATAGGGCAGCAACGGGCCGGTGTAGAGGCGATCGTGCAGCTCGATCAAGTCAGCGTCGCCCCGCTCGACAAGCAGGAACAGGTACCGGCTCTCGATGGGGGTAACGCCCCTCAGCCGAATTGGAAACGGTCCGACGCCGCGCACCGCGGCCTCGACGTGCGCGCGCAAGTCGTCAGCCGCGAGGTCGCTCTCAAATGGAAACACGAGCGTGATGTGGGCCGGGATGACCTCGGCCAACGGGTCGAACCGACGCCGCAACGCGCCAATGCGATTCGGCTCGGGCAGCGGCGGGCAGATGATGACCGCCCGCCCGCGCAAGCTGTCAAGCGCGGTCACGGCCTAGACGTGCGGCCGGAAAAGTGAGCAGCAACACCACTTGCCGCCCCGCTAGGCCATCCAATGAACGGAGTTCGGCCGCTGCTAACACCCGGAATCGCAATTTCGGCCGAACTCCTACAGGAGCACCGCGCACCCGCGCCGTTCGAGATCGTCGACCCAGCCAGGTACGACGTCCAGCTTGTTCCAGCGCAGGTCGAGCTTCTGCAGACCGGGCAGTTCCGCGAGCGTTGGCGGCAGCACCGAAAAACGGTTGTTCCGCAGGTCGAGATAGGCCAGGTCGGTGAGCCGATCGAGCCGGTCGGGCAACTGGCGCACCCGGTTGTTGCGCAGGTCCAGAATGCGCAGGCTCGAGAGTTGCTCGATGGCCGCCGGCAGCACCTCGAGGGCGTTGTTGCTCAGGTGCAGCTCGCGCAAATTGGCCAGTGCGCCGATGGCGTCGGGCAGGGTGACCAGCTGATTGTCGTACAGCCGCAGCTCGCGCAGGCTGGCCAGACCGCCGATGGCGGCGGGCAGCGCGCCAAGCCCGTTGTGCGTCACGTTGAGATACTTCAGGCGCCCAAGCTGGCCGAGAAACTCTGGAAATCGGCCGAGCTGATTGTGGCTCAGGTACAGATAGTCGCTGAGGCGAGCCAGGTCGCCGAGAGCGTCCGGCAGCGAGGTGAGCGCGTTGTGGCCGAGGTCGAGCATGCGCAGATGCCTGAGCTGGCCGATGCCGTCGCCGATCGAGGTGAGTGCATTCTCGGCCAGGTTCAGCGTCTCCAGGTCCGTGTGCGACCAGAGCCAATCCGGCAGCGTGCTGAGCCCGGTGCTGCTCAGGTCAAGGTCTTTGAGCCCGACGAGCTCACGCAGGCCTTCCGGCACCGACCCGAGCGGGTTGCCGCGCAAATTGAGCCGTTCGGTGCCGTACACCAGGTTGGCCGAGAGCGTCAGTGCGGTCACACCCTGCCCGCTCAGGTCGAGGCGCGCGTGCAGATCAGGCAGGTGCATGCTGGCGTTCAAGTATGCGCCATACGCATTGACGGGCTCCGCGAGTTCGGGGGTGACGGGCAGAGTGTCGGCTAGACTGTATGGCAATGCCACTCGTCGGCCGACGTCGGCCCAAGGTCACCGCGACCCTGGACCCTGACCTGCTCGCCGCGGTCGACGCCTACCTGGTGACCTATCCGGGGCTCGATCGGAGCGCAGTCCTGGACGACGCGCTGCGGCTGTGGCGCGCTCGCGAGATGGAGCGCGCCATGGAAGCGCAATTCGGCGCGCCAGACGGCCTGCCCGCCGAGGAGCGCCAGGGGTGGGAAGCGCTGCGTCGGGACGCGGTCGCGCGGCACATGCTGCCGGCGCCCCGCGGGTGACCGGTCAGCGTGATGCGGGGTGAACGATGTCCGCCGCAGAGCCGAAACGCGGTGAAGTGTGGCTCGCGAACACCCCCGGCGCGGGCCACGACGACGCGATCAGGCATGCGCGGTTTGTCCTCATCGTCTCGGCCGACGCCCTGAATCGCAATCGCGACCATGTGATGGTCGTGCCCATTTTTTCGACCGGGACCCTGGGGCCGACCCGACTGGTCATCCCGGCGGACGGAACTGGCCTGCGTCAGAACGGCGTGCTGTTCTGTGAAGAACTGACGACCATCGACAAACCGTTGTTCGAACCGGAAGTCGGACCGCGCGGACACGTCGATGCGGCGTTGCTCGAACGCGTCGTCCTGGCCGTCCGGCACGCACTCGGGGACATGAGCGCCTAGCCGCAGGCTCACGCTCGAACAGTCCGTCGTGCATGCCGGACCCCTACGATACGTGTTGGTTGGGAGGGGCAAACGACGATGAGCATCAACCCCAGCGCCGGCCAGCCGGCGGACCCTGCGCACCTTGTTGATCTTGATGGACTGACCGCCGCGTACTACGCGACCCGGCCCGATCCGACCATCGCCAGCCAGCGCATCGCCTTCGGGACCTCGGGACACCGGGGTTCGGCCCTGCATGCTGCCTTCAACGAGGACCACATCGTGGCCGTGGTCGAGGCCACGTGCCGCTATCGTGCCCAGGCTGGCACCGACGGGCCGCTATTTCTCGGGCGCGACACGCACGCGCTCTCGCTGCCGGCGTTTCAAACGGCGCTCGAGGTGCTGGCCGCTCACCAGGTCGAGGTGCGCATCGACGCCGCCGACGGCTTCACCCCGACCCCGACGATTTCGCACGCCATCCTGACCTGGAATCGGGGCCGCCGATCTCACCTCGCCGACGGGATCGTGATCACGCCATCCCACAATCCGCCTGAGGACGGCGGGATCAAATACAACCCGCCCGACGGCGGGCCGGCCGATACCGACATCACTGGCTGGATCGAAGCCGAGGGTAACCGACTGCTGGAGACCGGCCTTCGGGGTGTCGAACGCATCCCATATGCAGAGGCACAGCAGGCGCCCACGCTCCAGCGCTACGACTACGTGTCGACGTACGTCGCGGACCTGTCGAATGTGGTCGATCTGGAGGCTGTCCGCGCTTCGGGGCTAAAACTGGGCGTCGATCCACTCGGCGGTGCGAGTGTCGCGTACTGGCAGGCGATCGCGGAGCGTTACCGGCTGAATTTGACCGTCGTCAATCCCGCGGTCGACCCGCGGTTCGGCTTCATGACCCTCGACTGGGACGGCAAGATCCGCATGGATCCGTCCTCGCCGTACGCGATGGCGAGCCTGGTCAAGCTGCGTGAGGGTTTCGACCTGGCCCTGGGCAACGACGCTGACGCCGACCGACACGGCATCGTCACGCGTGGCGCTGGCCTGCTGAATCCGAACCACTACCTGGCGGCGGCGATTGCATACCTGTTCCAGCATCGGCCGAACTGGCCAGCTCTGGCCGGCATAGGGAAGACCCTGGTCAGTAGCAGTCTGATCGATCGGGTCGCTGCCGACCTCGGGCGACGGCTGGTTGAGGTGCCCGTAGGCTTCAAGTGGTTCGTGCCTGGCCTGCTGGATGGCTCGCTCGCCTTCGGCGGCGAGGAAAGCGCGGGCGCGTCATTCTTGCGGTTCGACGGGAGCCCGTGGTCGACCGACAAGGACGGCATCCTGCTCTGCCTGCTGGCCGCCGAGCTGACGGCCAGGCTCGGCAAAGACCCGGGCGAGCTGTATCACGAGCTGACGCTGCGCCTGGGCGACCCGGTCTATCGGCGCGTCGACGCCCGCGCCACGCCCGGACAGAAAGAGCTCCTCAAACGGCTGTCGCCCGAGGACGTGCGGACTACCCAGCTGGCTGGCGAGCCGATCGTCAAACTGGTGACCCGCGCCTCAGGCAACGACGCCCCGATCGGCGGCATCAAAGTCGAAGCCGCCAATGGCTGGTTCGCCGCCCGCCCTTCGGGCACCGAAGACACCTACAAAATCTACGCCGAGAGTTTCGAGGGCACGGTGCACCTGGAGCGCATCATCGTCGAAGCCCAGTCATTGGTAACCGAGGCGTTCTCCGCGCGCAGCGGCTAAGCGCCTCGCCTCGGGCCAGCGTGCAACCACGGGTTCCCAGTGTCTCTGCGCATCGGATGGGAGCGAGCGAAGCGAAGCGGGCAGCTTGGATTTCGCGAGACATTGACGTGCGACGGGCCGCAGTCAGCACTGTGACATTCTTGAGACGTACACTAGCTGGTAAGCCGATGGCTCCCACTCACCTGTACGCGCACTGGCGCGAAACGATCTCGCCGCTCAAGCTGGACCTCGCCGAAGCGCGCGTGTCCAACGGCGTGGTGCACATCGGTGACCAGGTGCGCGAGTTGCCCGCGGCCCACCACATTCAGCCGTGCGCGTGCACGCTGTGCCGCCAACAGCCCGACGATGACCGCGTGGTCCGCGTACACGCCATCGGCTCCCGTAACGGGACGGTATACGTGGTGCTGCCCGGCGCCTACGAGTGCCCCGCCCTCGAGGTCGAGCGCATCGACACCTGAGCAGCGCCGCCGGCCGGTTGATGAGCAAGAAGTCAAGGACTTCTTGACAAAAATAAAGCTAGCCATTAATTTTCTCAATATGACGAGTGAATTCAATGGCTGGAACACGCCGCCAGCCGCCGGTCGCAACCCCGGCGCTGCGCATCAAGTGCTCACGCGGTGCCCCGTTTGCGGCGACGACCTGCGCATCGTGCGCCTCGAGTGTCCAGCGTGCGGCTCCGCCCTGCACGGCAACTTCACCCTCGGCCGCCTCGCCCGCTTGACGCGCGAGCAGCTCCAGTTCGTCGAGGTCTTCATCCGCTGCCGCGGCAAGATCAAAGACGTCGAGGAAGAGCTGGGCATCTCGTACCCCACGGTCGTCGCGCGCCTGAACGAAGTGGTGCAAGCCATGGGCTTCGAAGTGCGCCAGGAGGACACGGACCTGGCCGCCCGTCGGCAGCAGATTCTCGACGAGCTCGCCTCAGGCAAACTCACGGCCGCCGATGCCGCCGGTCGACTTCGGTCGCTCTAGCCAGACTCCATGCTGAAGGACCTATCGCCATGCACATCAGAACGATCTGGGGGCTTGCTGAATCTCATGCAGACCGATAACCACGTCTGGGAACTTCCGTTCGGACAGCCGGCCGAGCTGGAGCTGCAAACCGAGTGGGGCAACCTGGCGCTGGTTCCCGTCGAACCCGGCCAGGTCCCGCGCCTGGAACTGTCGCGAGACTCGGCGGACAACATCGCCGTCCACGTCGACAGGCAGGGTGGCGCCGTGCGCGTGTCGCTCGATCCACACCGGTCGTTCAAGTGGTTCGGCGGCTGGGAGTGTCGCGCCACGCTGTACGTACCGCGCGACGTCCGCGCGCACCTGCAGAGCAATGCGGGCAGCGTGAGCGTGCGCGACCTGCAAGGGTGCGAGCTGGGCATCAAGGTCAATGCTGGCAAGATCGACCTGGTGAAGGTGTACGGCCTGGTGCACCTGTCGGCGGACGCGGGCAGCGTCACCGGCCGCGACGTCGGCGGCTACTTCGACGTCGAGACGCAAGCTGGGTCGGTGCGCCTGGACATCACCGACCTGCAGCCGGGCGAGCACCGATTTCGAGCTATCACCGGCTCGGTGCGCCTGGAGCTCGCGCGGGGTATGGACGTGTGCATCGAAGCGCGCACCAGCCTGGGCTCGGTCCGCAACCGCTACCCATCGCAGCCGTCGGCGGCGACCAGGCTGATGCTGTCGACGGAGATGGGCTCCGTGCGCGTGGACGAGGGCGCCGCGTTTCGGGCCGCCCGACGGCCGACCGCGCCGCCCACCCCCTCGAATCTGCCCGAGCGCCCAACCGCGGCGCCGCCACGCGAGGACCCCGAGCTCGAGCGCATTCTGAAGATGGTCGAGGCTGGCGAGCTGTCGGCCCAGGACGCCGACGAATTGTTGCGAGCGATGGGGCGGGTCTGAGCCATGGGGGCCGAAGTCCCGAGCGAGGAGACGGGCGACGCCGATCGCCTGCGCATCCTCGAGCTCCTCGAACAACAAAAGATCACCGCTGCCGAAGCTGCCGAATTGCTGGCCGCGCTGGGCGACGGGGGGCGCGACACTCGACGTCGCGAGCGCTACAAATGGGTCGCCGAAGATCTGGCGCCAGCGACTGACCGCGCGCGCTGGATTCACGTGCGTGTCACGGACCAGGGCAGCGGTAGCGTCCGGACCAACGTCTCGGTGCCCATCGGCATGGTCGGCTTCGGCCTCGGCTTCGCCCGCCGCTTCCGCAACCTGCCGGGGGTCGCCCACGTGGACGACCTGTTCGAAGCCGTCCGCAACGGTCGCCGTGGCACGATCTTCGACGTCTCCAACGAAGGCGGCGAGCGAGTCGAAATCTTTATCGACTGAGCGTTTCCTCGGCGGGCAAGCTGGCCCGCCGTGTCGGTTACGATCACGCGAGCGAGTCTGCTACGGTTCGGAGCCCATGCGGCTGTACTGGGAGGTTGCCCGCCGAGCGGTCCAACGTCAGCTGGCCTACCGCACCGAAAACCTGGCGGGCCTCTTCACCAACGCGTTCTTCGGCTACCTGCGCGCCGCGGTCTTTGTCGCGGTCTATCAGAACGTCAGCGCGACCAACCTGGGCGGTTACGACGCCCACGCAGCCGTGAGCTACATGTGGATCACCCAGGCGATGATCATGATCGTCGCGCTCTGGGGCTGGTGGGACGTCGAGGAGACCATTCGCACCGGCGACGTCGTCTCCGACCTGGCCAAACCGTTCGCCTATCTGGGGTTCTGGCTGGCGCGTGACATCGGTCGGGCGGCGTATTTCACTGTGTTCCGGGCGGCGCCGATCCTGCTCGCCGGCCAGCTGCTCTTCGGTCTGCACTGGCCCTCGTCGGTGGGTGCCTGGCTGGCGTTTGGCCTCAGTGTGGTGCTGGCGGTGCTCGTCAGCTTTGGCTGGCGCTTTTTGTTGAACGTCTCCGCGTTCTGGACGACCGACGCCCGCGGACTCGGCCAACTGGCCCTCGCGGCGACCATGTTCCTGGGCGGTTTCGTCGTGCCGCTCCGCTATTTTCCGGACTGGCTCCAGCCCTGGGTGCTGGCCCTGCCGTTCGCATCCATTACCCAGACGCCGGCCGATCTGTTCGTCGAGCGCGTGCAGGGCACGGACACGCTCCTGCCGCTGCTCGGCCAGGTCATCTGGGCGTTCGTGCTGCTCGGGCTGGCCCAGCTCGCCACGCTGCTGGCAACCCGTCGTGTGGTCTTCCAGGGCGGCTGACGCGTGGAAACCCTGCACCTCTACGTCATGCTGGTCGGGGCGCAGTTGCGCGGCCAGCTGCAGTACAAGGTCTCCTTCATCCTGTCGTTGCTCGGCTCGTTTCTGGCGTGCGTGACCGAGTTCGGCGTGGTGGTCGTGCTCTTTCTGCGTGTCCCGGCGCTGGCGGGCTGGTCGTTCGCCGAAGTCGCCCTGCTCTACGGCATCTCGGGCGTGTGCTTCGCCGTGGCCGAAATCATCGCCGCGGCCCTCGACAACTTCCAGGTGCACATCGTCCGCGGCACCTTTGATCGAGTGCTGGTGCGACCGCGGGGCGCGCTGTTTCAGGTCATCGTCGAAGACTTTGCGCTCCGCCGAGTCGGCCGCGTCGCGCAGGCGGTGCTGGTCCTGGTCCTGGCGCTGCGGCTGCTCGAGGTCGTCTGGACTCCGGACCGGGTCGCCGTCCTGGCGCTGACGCTGGTGAGTGGCACGGTGATCTACTTCGCGATCTTTGTGCTCGGCGCGACGTTTTGCTTCTGGTCGGTCCAGGCCAAGGAAGCCACGCACGTGTTCACGTATGGCGGCGACGGTCTGGCCAGCTACCCGCTCGACGTGTACAGCGGCGGCGTGCGGCGGTTCTTCACGTTCGTGGTGCCGCTGGCGTTCGTGAACTACGAGCCCGCGCTCTACCTGCTCAACCGCGCCGACCCGTTGGGACTCCCCGACGGCGTGCGCCTGCTCTCGCCGCTGGCCGGCATCCTCATGGCCCTGCTGGCACGCGTCGGCTGGCAGCATGGCATTCGGCACTACCAGAGCACCGGCACGTAACCCAGCGTGCTCATCGACGTCCAGCGGCTCGAAAAAACCTTCAAAGTGGCCGAGCCGCGCGCCGGGCTCCTTGGCGCGCTCGGGTCCCTCGTGCATCGCGACTTCCGCCAGGTGCGCGCGGTGCGCGACGTCTCCTTCCGCATCGAGGCCGGCGAGATGGTGGGCTGCCTGGGTCCGAACGGCGCTGGCAAGTCGACCACGATCAAGATGCTGACTGGCATTCTCGTCCCCAGTGGCGGCACGCTCGAGGTCTTCGGCATGGTGCCGCATCGCCGTCGGAAGCAGGTTGCCCAGCGCATCGGCGTGGTCTTCGGCCAACGCACGCAGCTGTGGTGGGACCTGCCGTTGATCGACTCGCTCGAACTGCTCCGCCACATCTATCGCGTGCCGGCCGACCGCTACGCCCGCAATGTCAGCCGCTTGCGCGACCTGCTCGATCTTGACGCCTTTCTCAGCACGCCAGTGCGGCAGCTGTCGCTCGGGCAGCGCATGCGGGGTGATCTGGCCGCCGCGCTGCTCCACGATCCCGAGATCCTGTATCTCGACGAGCCGACCATCGGCCTGGATGTGGTCGCCAAGCACCGGGTGCGCGATTTCCTGCGCGAGATGAATCGTCAGGCGGGCGCCACGATCTTGCTCACCACGCATGACATGTCGGATGTCGAGCAGTTGTGCTCTCGGGTGCTGATCATCGACCACGGCACGCTGCTGTACGACGGCACGCTCGACGGCATCCGCGACCGCCTGGGCACCGAGCGCACCCTGGTCGTCGACCTCGCCGACGACGTGCCGCGACCGGTCGAGGTACGCGGCGCCACCGAGGTCCGCGCCGACGGGCCACGGCGCTGGCTGCAGTTCAATCGCCTGGAGACGACCGCCGCCGAGCTGATCGCCGACGTCGCCGGTCGCTACCCGCTCCACGACCTCACTATCGAGGAGCCGGATATTGAATCGATCGTCAGGCGGATCTATGAAGGAGGGCTCTAACCAATTCCCCGCTTTCGACATTGAGCTCGGGCTGGACCGCGTCCGCGAAGCGGTGCGCCCCTTCCCCAGAGCGATGCTGTTCCAGCTGTACGCCGACGGCCACACGTCGGCGTTCGAAATGCTCGTGGCCTGCCTGATCTCGGTCCGCACCCGTGACGAGACCAGCCTGACGATGGCCCGCCAGCTCTTCGCGCGCGCCCGCACGCCGCTGGAGATGGCCGCCGTCGACATCAACGCCATCGACGCCCTGATCGGCAAATGCGCCTTCCACCTGGTCAAGGCCGAGCAGATCCACACCATCGCCGAGTTGATCCTGGCAGAAAACGCCGGCGAGCTCCCCTGCTCCTTTGAGGTCATGACCTCCTACCCTGGCATCGGCCCGAAATGCGCCAACCTGGCCCTGGGCATCGCCTGCCATCAGCCCCGCATCGGCGTCGACATCCACGTCCACCGCATCACCAACCGCTGGGGCTACGTCTCGACCCCGAACCCCGACGCCACGCGGGCCGCCCTCGAGCAGGTTCTCCCAGCGCGCTACTGGGTCGAAATCAACGCCCTGCTCGTCCCCTTCGGCAAGCACATCTGCACTCCCATCGGCCCGAAGTGCTCGATCTGCCCGCTCGCGGAGATGTGCGCGAAGCGAGAGGTGCTGAACGCGCGCTGAGCGCAACGGCGTCGCCTGGTCGATGTACCAGCTCGTGGAGGCGATGTGGTGGTACGTGTGGGCGCCGCGTGCTCCACGGCGCAGACCGTTGCGACGCACCAGCCATGAGCGGAGGCGGCCTGGGCCGGGTTGCAGGGCGCTGGCCATGGCCGCCTGTGCTGGCAGAACTAGTTGAGGTCGGCGAACAGCGGGATGTTGAATGCCGCGGCGGAACCGACCGCGCTGGGTCCTGCGGATGCGTCCGAGCCGTTCGAGGACGCGCTTTCGATCGCCAGCAGCCGGCGCTTCGTCGTCGTGCCGCCGCGGGCAGAGAAGCCGCCGAGTTTGCCGCCCGCGGCCACGACGCGGTGGCAGGGGACGACAATCGGAAACGGGTTCTGGCCGAGGGCCTGGCCGACGTCGCGGG
>Ga0209166_10002147_pt1 | contig 15351 bp, 10 predicted proteins | sample Coa_R1_3_FD_187151 | JGI IMG/M metagenome (GOLD analysis project Ga0209166, IMG submission 187151) | Surface soil microbial communities from Centralia Pennsylvania, which are recovering from an underground coalmine fire - Coalmine... | ecosystem: Environmental > Terrestrial > Soil >... | reverse complement strand
GGCTCCGGCTTGCGGGCGCTCCAGCCCTCACGAACCAGGTTCCGGGCGATGCCAAAAAAATAGGCGGCAGGATCGCCGGCGGTAATTTTCTGGCCTTCCTGGAGCCTGACAAAACCTCGCTTCAACGCTTCCTGGGCCATGTCTTCGGGCTCGGCCGTCCGGTTCCACTCAAAATAACGGACCAGCTTGCGATATAGCTCGACATACTTTTCCTCAGCCTTGCGAGAGTCTGGATCAAAGACGGCGAGCAACTCCGTGCGCGAGAGGGTGACAGGTTTGCATTCTTCAGGCGACATGGCCGCTCCCTGCACGCGAAATCTCGCGTCTGTGCCCGCACGTAACCCGCCAGGCCGTTTTCGGACGACCTTCTGGGAAGCGGTAACGGGAATGGCCGCGATAAGACATCTTGGACGACGTACCAGCCGGGGAACTCATTTCATTCTATCGAGAAATACCCGACCACCGGTTTTTTTCTGGTGGCTTGCAGCTCTCAGAAAAATAATCCTTTGCCGAAGCGGGGAAATGCTTCTCATCTTGTTATCTCTGAGATGATGTATGTCATCGTGAATCAATAAATCAGGTCAGATTTCCTTCAGCTTAATTAACAAACACAGCAGCAAAAAGGTGTCGCCCCTCCGGGGCTGGCGTCTTTTTTCAGCTTACCCACCGCTGCCGCGGTGGGCTAACTCATGCCGCGCCTCTGGCGCTGGTGTACCGCTTGACCGCCACGATCGTGATACTCATGAATAATCCAGGTAACTCGTGCCCTGATACATGTCTTTATGCACAAGGACTTTTTCCGCAACCTGTAAAGCCATGCCCTTTCAAGGCCTACTTTGCTCTCGCTATACAAGCATTATGAAAAATGTTATGAAACCTGGATGGACTTGTCTGCCCTTGCCCTCTTGCCCACTCCCCGAATCAGCCTGCCGGGCGGCTTTGACGTTAACCTGCAGATTTTGCTGCGCTGGGTACACTTCATTGCCGGCATTACCTGGCTGGGATTGCTCTACTTCTTCAACCTGGTCAATATTCCATTCATGAAAGAGATTGAGGGTGCCACCCGATCCAAAGTGGTGACCACGCTGCTGCCGCGAGCGCTGTGGTGGTTCCGCTGGGCTGCGGTAGTGACGGTTCTGGCCGGCATCTGGTACTGGATGATGATTGTTCATACCGACGCGCACAATGGGCAAGCCAGCGGCGGTATGGCCATTGGAAGCTTTTTCGCCATCTGGACGGCGGTCTTCGCGGTTGAGATGGGGATTCTGATGAGCCCGGCAGAAGCTCTCAAAAAAGGTCCGGCGCTGGGAGTGGCGATGGGCGTCACCGTGGTCGCGGCTGCCTACCTCTATCTGGCGCTGAACTCACATGGCTGGGAGAGTAATCACCTGCTCTCCATTGGCATTGGCGGCGGACTGGGCTGGTTCATGCTGCTGAACGTGTGGGGAATCATCTGGCGCGCCCAGAAAAAGATGATCCGCTGGACCAACGAAAGCGCCGCCAATGGAACGCCTATGCCCGCCGAAGCGGCGAAGCTGGGACGAATGGTTTTCCTGGTGTCGCGGATAAACTTTGCGCTCTCGTTTCCCATGCTCTTTTTCATGGCGGCGGCAAGTCATTATCCGATGTTTTAAAAGCAGTTCTCAGTTCTCGGTTCTCAGTTCTGAGCACTGTTATTTTGCTTTTCTCTGTGCCTCTGTGCCTCCGTGCCTCCATGGTGAAGAACCGGCAACTGGCAACTGAATTATCTTATTGCTGTATTTGTACGCAGGCACATGCTGACCTGAACTTGTCGTTCGATCCTTTTCCGGTCAAAACTGCCACCCAGCCGACCCCGGACTTGCATTGCTGGCGGCGAATCGGGGAAATCTGAATTCTGGCGTCGAGCACTGCCCAGTCCTCGAGGATCGTGGTGCAGACCGAAGGTTGGGCGTACTGGCATTTGCAGGCCGGGCACTTGGTCCGGCGCTCAGACTCCGCCTGGGTGAGGAGCGAGTCAATGATGATGGCCTTGATCTCCTCCTGGTTGCAGCCGACAGCAACCCGAATGTTAGGAACCTGATGTTCCTGCGACCCCGCCTTCTCGCACCGCTCCTGGGCCACCAGCAAACATGAGAACAATCCGAAAAACAGCCCGCACAAAATGACACGATACCAGTGCATCATGAGTTTCTCCTTGTGAGTGAGTTGGGTATTATTACAAAACTGAAAGCGTGGGTGTCAATTGAGCACAGCCGGGGACGGCTGTGCCACACGAACTCGCGCTGCAAAGGCGCCAGCGAATCTCCTGTAACTTGTTGATAAGAAAGGGTTAATTTTGCATGATCCGCAGACCTCGAAAAATGTTAAAGCACGTCAGCGCACAACTTTTCACTTCCGCCGGGTTTTAATATGGGATAGAGTTCCGTCGAACGGAACGGTTTACGAGGTGTGTCATGCAGCGTCGCTCGACGAGCACGAAATCCACCCTTCTTACGAAATTTACTCTTCTATTGATCGTGTTAGCACTCAGTTTAGGCGCCTCGGTTCTCATCGGCGCCGACAAAAAGAAAAAATCAAACAAAGCTTCGGGACAATCGAGCGCGGCCGCCAGCGTTCCGCAGATGGACGAAGAAAAGCGGGCGTTGCATGTGCTGAACCGGCTGACCTTTGGTCCGCGGCCCGGGGACGTTGACTTGGTGAGCAAGATGGGCGTGGATAAATGGATTGAGCAGCAACTTCATCCTGACACCATCGATGACTCGGCGGTGGGAGCGCGTCTGGCGCCGCTCCGCACCCTGAACATGAGCACCAAAGAGATTGTTGAGACCTTCCCGACTCCGCAGGCCATTCAGGCCATTGCAACCGGAAGAATGGACCTGCCCTCGGACCCAACCAAACGAGCCATCTATGAGGCCGCCGTGGCCAACTACAAGGCCGCGCAAGAACGAAAGAATGACAACAACGGCCAGCAAGGGAACGGCCAGGGGGGCACAACGCAAAACCAGCAGGCCAACCAGCAAGCCGCCAACCAGCAAGCCGAAGACGCCAACGGTCTCAACCCAAGCATGGCGGACCCGAACAATAGCAATGACATGGCAGTCAAGGCGAAACGAGAGGAGCACCAGGAGGCTCGCATGTACGCCGAGCTGAAGGCGCAAGAGATCCTCGATATGCAGCCCGACCAGCGCTACGACGCCATCATGAAGCTCTCGCCGCAGGAGCGCCAGGTGATGCTGCGCTCATTCAACAACAATAACGGAGACCGGCAGCAGCTTCTCAACGATCTTTCTCCGCAGCAGCGGGAGACGCTGATGGCGCTGACCAATCCGCAGCAGGTGGTTGCGCTGGAGCTGCAGGAAGGCAAAATTCTGCGCGCGGCTTACAGCGAGCGGCAGTTGGAAGAGGTGATGACCGATTTCTGGTTCAACCACTTCAACGTGTTCATCAACAAGGGCCCGGACCGGTACCTGATCACCTCCTACGAACGCGATGTGATTCGTCCGCGCGTATTCGGAAAGTTTAAAGACCTGTTGCTGGCTACCGCGCAGAGCCCGGCCATGCTCTTTTACCTGGATAACTGGCAGAGCGTAGGACCAAACTCCGATGTGGCGCAAGGCCGCGGCGGCAATGGAAACCGGCGGCCAAATGGAAATTTCCGACGCAGGCAGAACCAGGCAAAGAACAAAGGCCAACAACAGCAACAGCGCCGCGGACTCAACGAAAACTACGCCCGCGAGATCATGGAGCTGCACACGCTGAGCGTCGACGGCGGCTATACACAGAAAGACGTCACCGAGCTGGCCAAAATCCTGACCGGCTGGACCATCGACCCGCCGCAGCGCGGCGGCGGCTTTGTGTTCAACCAACGCTGGCACGAGCCCGGCAAGAAAACTTTCCTGGGACAGACATTTAAGGAAGATGGGCAAAAAGAGGGTGAGCGCGCAATTGAGCTGCTGGCTAAGAATCCTTCCACCGCCAATTTCATCTCGCGCAAGCTGGCGATGAGGTTTGTCTCAGACACTCCTCCCCAGACGCTGGTCGACCGCATGGCGCAGACCTTCCTCAAGAGCGACGGCGATATCCGCGAGGTGTTGCGCACCATGTTCCAGTCGCCGGAATTCTGGGCCGCTGATTCCTACCGCGCCAAGGTCAAAACGCCGCTGGAGTTTGTAGTTTCTTCGATACGCGCTACCAATGCGGACGTGACCAACGTCCAGCCGCTGGTGTTTACGCTCAATCGCATGGGAATGCCCCTCTACGGCATGCAGCCGCCTACCGGCTACTCGATGAAACAAGACGCATGGGTCAATTCCTCAGCGCTGCTCGACCGGATGAATTTTGCCCTTGCCCTGGGAAGCGGCAGGTTGAACGGCATTCAAATCGACCAGCAACATATTTTCAACGGAACGGCGCCAACCGACGCAACCAGCGCCCAAGCAGCATTGGAGCAAGCAATCCTCGACGGCGACGTTTCTGCCCAGACTCATCAGACCATCAGTAAGCAGTTGAGCGATCCGCAGGTGACCGGGCGCAAACTTGACGATCCCGCTCGGCCACCGAACGTGGGCGTTATTGCCGGGCTGATTCTGGGGTCGCCGGAGTTCCAGAGAAGATAGAAGTTAGAAGTACGATTTACGATTTGTGAATTCAGAACTAAGCCACGAGAAGAGGGTTAGAATTTAAATAGGTTTTCCGGCTAGCGTCCGGGCTAGCAGTTTGTGAGGTTGTTATGTCAGTTACACGCCGAGTTTTTCTGCGCAACAGCGCTATGGCTATGGTTGCCACCACCGCCGTACCCGCGTTTTTAGCGCGTGCGGTTTATGGGGCAGAAAGCGGCCCGCGAGGCAAGAAGAAATTCGTAGTGGTCTTCCAGCGCGGAGCGGCCGATGGGCTAAACATCGTGGTGCCGCACGGGGAAAAAAATTACTACACCATGCGCCCAACCATTGCCATCCCGCGCCCGCAGAATGGTGTGGACGCGGCGGCCATAGATCTGGATGGTATGTTCGGACTGCATCCCTCGCTGGCGGCATTCAAGCCGCTGTGGGACCAGAAACACCTTGCCATTGTGCATGCCGCCGGCTCGCCCGACGAGACCCGCTCGCACTTCGACGCGCAGGACTACATGGAATCGGGCACGCCCGGCGTAAAAGCCACGGAAGATGGATGGCTCAACCGCTGCCTGCACGAACAGATGGCGGCAGCGGCCGCCAGCGACGAGAAGTCCCCGTTCCGCGCCGTGGCCCTGGGCAATTCCCTGCCCCGGATTCTTTCCGGCACGGTGCCGGCAGTCGCCATCAACAATGTAAACGACTTCGGCGTGGGTGGACGCAATCCGAATGCGCAGGCGCTGGGCAATACTTTTGAATCCATGTACTCGCAGTCGGTGGATGCAGTGTTGCACGGCACCGGCAACGAGACTTTTGAAGCGGTCAAGATGCTGAAATCCGCCGATCCTAATAAATATCAGCCGGCGCCGGGCGCGAACTATCCGCGCGGAGTCTTTGGCGACCGCCTGCGCCAGACCGCGCAACTGCTGAAGGCAAACCTGGGCGTGGAAGTGGCATTCACAGACATCGGCGGATGGGACCATCACGTGAACGAGGCCCCGCAGCTCAACAACATTCTGCGCGACTTCTCGCAATCGCTCGCCGCTTTCTGGACCGACCTGGGCGACCTCGGCGAAGATACCGTAATCATTACTATGTCGGAATTCGGGCGCACCGCCCGCGAGAACGGCAATCGTGGCACCGACCACGGACACGCCAATGTCATGTTCGTGCTCGGCGGTCCGGTGAAGGGCGGCAAGGTCTACGGGCGTTGGCCGGGCCTGGAAAACGAACAGCTTTACCAGAACCGCGACCTGGCGCTTACGACAGACTTCCGCCGCGTGCTGGGCGAAGGCGTCTACCGCCATGTGGGCAATCACAACCTGGACGTGGTCTTCCCCGGCTTTGAAAATTCCACGAAAAATTTCCTGGGATTTGTTTAAAGCAGTTCTCAGTTGTCGGTTCTCAGTAGCCGTTCAAAATGTTTCGTGCTTAAAGAGTATGTGTGAGAACTACCGTGGAAGAGCACGGCTTTCAGCCGTGCGTTGAGTGCCTGATTATTTTTGGGCTTTAGCCCCTGAGGTTAGATGTCCCAAAGCCGAATCGCTCTTCTCGCTTCTCCATCGTCATCCAACCTTAGAGCCTAAAGGCCACATGTTCGGCTTATTTTCAGCACCCTTCGGCTTCGTTCAGGGCAGGCTCATAAATCCGCGCCCTGACACCATGTGCTTCTGGAGATGAGAACAGAGATGAAAGCACGTCTAGCCAACATAGACGAGTTGCTATCCTCTCTCAGATAGCCGCCCTTCATATTGAACTAGACGTGTACTCATATGATGCCGCATTTTGCACTCTATGGATATGGCTGCCGCATATTTTGACAAAAATATGACAATTCCATTGTGGGAATCTCTCCGTGCCCTTAGGCTGACGTAAATTGACGCCTCAGTTTCAGCTTTCTGATTCCCAAGCACATCTGAACGAAGATTCATTTATCTCTAAACTCAATTGTTGCCCCTAAAACGTCTCTCATTGTGAGATCGCAGTCTTCTGGCAGGATGCGAGAAGCGGAGGGTTCGATTAGAGCTTGAATAATTCTCTCAGGCGCTTGGTCTGCGCCCGGCTGACGGGGATTTCGGTCTGCTTTTTGTCGTCCATCTTGACCTGGTAGGAACTTTTGAACCAGGGCACGACCTCGCGAATGCGGTTGATGTTCACCAGGTAAGAGCGGTGCGCCCGCCAGAACAGATTCCCGTCGAGCGATTCCAGCAGCTCTTCCAGGGTGCGGCAGTTGGAGTGGCCTTCAACCTGCGATGTGACAACCGTGATCACGCCATCTTCGATTGAGGCGAAGCAAATGTCTTTTTGATCCACCAGAATCATGCGCCCGGCGCTGCGCAGCATGACCTTGGAGACCTGATGTTGCGGCATCTGCGCTTCCAGCATCTTCATCAGCGAATCAAGCGTGCTGCTGGGATTCAATGGCGGATCGGATTGCAGGTTCTTCTTCGCCTTCTGCACCGCCAGGGCCACTCGTTTTTTATCAAAAGGCTTGAGCAGGTAGTCCACCGCATTGACCTCGAAAGCCCTGACCGCATACTGGTCGAAGGCGGTGGCAAAGACAATCTGCGGCAGCGTTACCTTGCGGTCAATCAGCTTCTTGATAACGCCAAAACCGTCGAGGCCTGGCATTTGGACGTCAAGAAAAACCAGGTCGGGGGTGTGCTCCTTGATCAGGTTCACCGCCTCCACGCCGTTCTTGCCCTGCGCAACAACTTCGACATCGCCGACCGACTTGAGCAGGTAGGCTAGCTCGTCACGGGCAAGCTGTTCGTCATCTACGATCAGGGTGGAAAGCGGCACGTTCACCAGTATAGTGAGCGCATTTTGTGAGCGTCAATAAGAGGTAAAACGTCGCAGCACGACGGCCGAAATACAATTCACCACGGAGATACGGAGACAGAGAAAATTGGGTCATTGGATCATCGGGTCATTGAGTCATTGGGTAATCGGGTAATTGCAGAATTGAGTAATTGTATACTGCGGTAGAAGCAGCGACTGAGAACTGAAACCGGCCGTGGACCGACAACCGAAAACTGCTTTCAAAATCTGCGTTATCTGCGTAAATCTGCGGCTGTTTTTTTTAATCTGTGTAAATCCGCGGTAAAAATTAAGATCAGATCGGCGTTGATCCGCGTAAATCCGCGGCGAAGAGTTTTCCGCTTGACTCTGACGTTGCGTCAGGCCTGAGCATGGTCTGGAGATAACACATCTCCCCAGGAGTTGAAAATGGCATCTCCGAACCAGATCGCAATCGAAGAAGCAGCGGCGAACCAGAAAGAATCTCTTCCCGCCAAATTTTCTTTCCTCATGAACCCGTTCGTTGACCGGACCATCGCCGCGATCGCCTGCGCGCCTTTTCTCTGGCAGCTCTATCATTACTATAGGCAATACGGCTTTGACACTCCGCGGATTTTTCTGGCGATCCATCTTTTGGCATTCGTCCTCCCCATGTTGTTTCGGCGGCCACCAGTGCGGATAACATCCAACCCGTTCTACTGGCTGCTGGCTTTTGTGGCCACCTATTGGAATCTGCTGACCGCGGGCTTTACCGGACCGGGCCGGCCACTGGCGCCGCGAGAGCTTACCGGCCTGCTCGCCCTGTTAGGGCTGGTGATCGTTGTGATTGCACGCATCGAGCTGGGACGGAACATCGGCCTGGTGCCGGCGCAACGCAAGCTGATCACCGGCGGCATCTATGGCCTGGTGCGCCATCCGATTTATGCGGGCGGCTTTGTACTGATCATTTCCGTGATGCTGCGTTCTTATTCTCCGCTCAACGCCGTGCTTTTTTCGCTCGGGATGCTGTGGTTTGCCATCAAGAGCGTTGTGGAAGAAAATTTCCTGCGCAGCGATCCCGAGTACGCGGCATATATGCAGCGCGTACGCTGGAGATGGGTGCCGGGAATTGTGTAGAGGATGGAGTCGTAATTCATTTCATCTCGAAGCTAACGAGTGAACAGGCTCCAGTTATTCGATCAATTCGTTGCACTTGATCCAAATACGATTCCCTGCGAAGAATCATCTTGTTACATCCGACGCACCAAAAACCTTTGTTCTACAAAAACTTTTATCCCACCGTGAAAAATCTTCGCCTACCGTGGAAGAGCACGGCTTTCAGCCGTGCGTACAAGTGCCTTTATGATTTTTTGGGCTTTAGCCCCGGAGGTACTCAGGCGGGGGATCCAGCACAAAACCCGGGTGCGCAGAAGAATAGGGAAATTCTTCTGCTCTTTTGCATAATCGCCTGCGAATCGGATTCTGGTGGATATAATCCACATGTTGCGCGTAGTCTCTGGCATCCTGAATTCGATGTTCCGTGAAGCTTCGCTGCCATATCTCTGACCTGTTGTTGAGTTGCTTTTTCACCTGATACGAATACCCGCCTTTAATAAACTGCATCGATTTTTCTAGAGAAACCAATTGACTGGGAGTAAGAAGAGCGTGGAAATGATCAGGCATCAAGACAAACTGATGAAGCTGGAACTTGCCGGCATCCCGATAAGAAAACATGGTATTCAGAAAAAGATCAGCCATTTGTGCGGAGTTGAAGACAGGCCTTCGATCGTGGGTTACGGCTGTGATAAAAAATGTTCTGGCTTGAGTCATTTCGCAGGGGCTAAAGCCCGCGCTTCTTTATACACCAAAACGCACGGCTGAAAGCCGTGCTCTTCCACGGTTGGATCAAAGTTGTGTGGTTGAACAAGATTTTTGTGGTCGGACAAAAGTTTTCGGTGGACAAAAATTTTTCGGTTATTTCCGCACAAGATCCTTACGGCGGGTATTGGCCTTCTTAATGAATTGCGAAATTTTGTTCATGTTGAATGGCGCGAGGTCGTCTTGAAACCTGGCAGGCCAATGGTGCCGGTCTTTCCAGGCCTTTAACATGCCGGCCCGGATATCGGGATCGCCACCGGAAGAACGGTGCGCGAGTTCATTCCAGCGCTTTGCCAATGCCTGCGCTTTCCTGCCGGCCGGGTCTTCCGTCAGCGCGGCCTGCACTCCGCGAAAGAGTTCGATCCATGCCGGCCAAACCGATTGCGACTGCTTTTGCAGTTGCGCCTTTTTGGCCCAGGCCTCATCGCTGTAGTACTTCTTCATACTGCTGCGCAGCGCCTGGCCGATGAATTCCGTAATCTTCTCCATGTTGAAACCCGCAATCCGCTTTCGCTCGCTGGCGGGCCAATGCTGGCGATCGGCCCAGGCCTTTCTCCATCCGGCCTTGATGCCCAGATCGCCGCCGCTCATACGGTCCGACAACTGCATCCAACGTGTCGCGAGAGTCTGCGCCTTTTTGCCGGCTGGGTCTTCCTTTCGATCGAGCGCGGCTTCTATTGCGCGGAGAAGACTAAGCCATGCCTGCGAAGTCCGCTTTCTTGCTTTTAACGTGGAGCGCTCCTGCAACTGGTTCCATTTGGCCCAGGCCTCGTCGCTGAAATACTTCTTCATGGAGTCGCGGTTGGTCTGCATCTCAATCACCTCAATGATCCGTTTGAGAAGTGCGGCACCGGCCGGCTTGCCCGTTTGCAGGACCTTTTCGGCATTCTCAATAGCGCTGATCGCCCGCTCAAGCAGCCGCCGTCTCTCCTCCAGCACCGCGCGCTGCATGTGCAAGGCTTCGGGCAACTGCAGGGCATCTTTGCGATCAAGCAAGGTCTTGATCTGCTTCAAAGGGAGCCCGACAAATTTGAGCGCGACAATTTGCTCCAGGCGCTCGAGATCGAGCAGGGTGTAAACCCGGTAACCGGCGGCTGTGCGCCGGGGCTCGAGCAATCCCAGCCGGTCGTAGTGGTGCAAGGTCCGGACCGTGACGCCGGCCACTCGGGCAAACTCGTGCACCTTGTACAGCTTGCTCATCGCTGCTCTCTTCTAAAACTATCTTCGGGGATAACGTAACGTCAGAGTCAAACACAATCTTATAGCTGCATCCTGCTCAACAGCGGATAAGGGCTGTCTTCAAAGGGGGCCGGGAAACCGCTGCGCGCGTTCTTACGAATTCTGAAAGAACGATGAAAGATTTGAGATGTAAGTAAGTAGTTACTTACTTGTCAATTGACACGGCTCCTGCCTGGGTGTCCCATAGGGAGTGAGTTCGCTCCTGGAGAAATGCCGTGACGAAGCCGATGAGTGGTTGGTTCCTTGGCGCCGCGCATGCGATTCGCGCTGGCAAAGTTTTGTTGCTGGGAAATGTGATGGAGTCATGGAACTCAGTGACACTGGTTTTTCTGCTGCTTGCGCTGGCGTTTCCCTGCTGTGCGCAAGTGGGGCCGGTGCGCTTGCAGATCACGCCGGCCAATACCGCCATTGCCGTTGGCGCCAGCCAGCAATTGACAGCGAGTATTTCTTTTCTAGGCAATCGCACCGGCGGAGCTGACATCAGCAATCAAGTTACATGGCAATCGTCAGATACAGCTATTGCTGCGGTCAGCAACACCGGCATGGTCACCGCCGACCCAAGCAATCGTGGGACAGTCACGATTACCGCAATCCGCGGTCCATTCCGGGCATCAACCACGCTCACCGTGGTTCCCAACGCAACCCTGATGTCACTGGCGGTTGCGCCTAAGACCGCTTCGGTTCCCAAGGGACTCGAGCAGTCATTCACTGCCACCGGCGCATTCACCGGCGGCATCAATCAGGATGTCACTGCCAGCGCCACCTGGAGCTCTTCCGACACTACGGTAGCTGTTATCGTAGCCTCCGGTCTGGCCAAAGGATTGAAAGCAAGCAGCAGCGCCACCATCACGGCAAGCTTCCAGGCCCACAGCGATTCCGCCACGTTGCAGGTGACAGCACCAATTCTGCAATCCGTTGTCGTGACGCCGTCAAATCCGGCAATCCCTCTGGGACTCACGCAGCAGTTTTCAGCAACCGGAGTCCTGAGCGACGGCAGCACAGAGGACCTGACCGGCGTCGCTACCTGGGCTTCAACCAATACCCTGGTGGCAACCATCGGCAACGGCGGCTTGGCCACGAGTCATGCTCAGGGAAACACCATGATATCTGCGACATATTTAGGAATCACAGGATCAACTTTGCTGACTGTGGCTCCGCCGGCTCTGGCTTCAATCGCGATTAGTCCGCCTAATCCATCCGTTCATCCCGGAACCAGTCTGCAACTCAGTGCGCTAGGAACATTCACCGACGGCAGCACGCAGAATATAACCGGATCAGTTTCGTGGAGCTCCGGCAACAGTGCAGTCGCTTCCGTGAACAGCTCCGGACTGGTTTTTGCGTCGAGCGCGGGCACAGCCACGATAACGGCTGCCGGCAACGGCTTCATGGGTGCCATCATCACGGGCACAACGACCGTTCATGTGCCTGCGCTGCTTTCGATTGCTGTTACCCCGGCCGATCCTACAATTCCTCAGGGCGCCACCCTGCAACTCCACGCGACCGGTTCTTACAGCGATGGAAGCACCCTGGACCTGACCAACTCTGTTGCGTGGACATCGTCGCAGCCAACTGTGGCGCCGGTCAGCAATACCGGCTTTATGACGGGAAGCGCGGTCGGGTTCAGCACCATCTCGGCCGCGCAAGGCACGATTATGGCATCCACCACCGTTCTGGTTGGATTTTCAGCGCTCAGCCTGAACGGGCACTATGCATTTTCATTCACCGGCGTAGACAGCAATGGCGAATTCCTGGGAGCAGGAAGTTTCCAGGCGGATGGACACGGACATCTGTTCAATGGAGCAGAAGACTTCAACGGCGGAACCGGAGTCACACAGGATCTTGGCTTTAGCGGGAGCTATTCTGTAGGCATTGATGGGCGCGGCTCGGCAAGTTTAACTACGGGCGATACCCTGAAGTTTGTATTGACGAAATCGGGCAATGCCGTGATCATCGAGTTCGATAATATCGGCGTGTCTTCGGGTACCGCCGATCCTCAGGATCCAGGCGCGTTCGTCAACTTGCAAGGCAACTTTGCCTTTCAGCTTTCGGGTTTGAGCACCATGGGCGCCATTGCAGACGTCGGCCAGTTCAGCGCCGATGGCGCCGGGAACGTTTTTAATGGCCGGGAAGATGTGAACGATACTGGACGCTTCAGCAGTTTCACCTTCAATGGAAACTACACCGCGGTGGATTCCACCGGGCGTGGAACCGTAACTCTGCATAATAATGACGGCACCACCAACCAGTTCAGCTATTACATTGTCGCCGCGGACCGGGTGAATTTGATCAGCCTGGATTTTGTTCCTGCATTCCTGGGGGTTGCCCGCTTGCAGAGCAGCCAGACGTTCTCCACCGGTTCGGTGTCAGGCTTCTATGTCTTCTCTGAGAGTGGGCCCGTCAGCACCGACCAATTCCAGGGCAACGCAACCCTATTCAACGCCGCCGGAGTCTTTTTCGCTGACGGCGGAGGAAATTTTTCGGGAAGGCAAGACAGTAACAATGGCGGCAACGTGAATGAAAATGCGAACACTTCCGGCAGTTATAGCGTTGCTTCCAGTGGGCGCGGCACCGCCACAATTGACGGCTTCCCCTACGTCTTCTACGTGGTCTCGCCCTCGCTGGCCTATTTCATGAACACCGATTCGGGCGGGGTCCTCACCCGCACCATCCAGTCGCAGCCGGCCATCACATTCGACACTTCGTCGTTCCAGGGAAACTTCGGTCTGCTCTTGAGCGGGGAAGATTTAATTAACACGACTTCCGTAGCCATGTCTGCGCAAATGTTCGCGGATGGATCGGGCACGCTCAGCGGAACCGAAGACGTGAACGATAATGCAAATCTATCAGCTAATATCGCCCTGAATGGTACATATTCGGTCGAAGCCGATGGCCGCGGGTCGGGCTCCATCAACGGCCCTCACGGGACGTTGACGTTGCACTTCTACATGATCTCTTTCGATCAAGCCGTTTTTGTGGAAACCGATGCCAATAACGACCAGATCGGCTCGGCGCGGGTGCAGTTTTGAGCCGGGAGTACCCTTGTCAAAAACGCCTTTGATAACCCTCAATCATCCTGAAGCCTTGCCCTGCCAGGGACTTGACTACTCGATTGAGGTTGGAGCGGGTGTGAGCAAAGAATGTCGTGAACTTATCGTGATCGGCATAAATCGCAAATGACTTCGGTTTGGGAGCAAAAATAAAATCGATCCAGTCACTAAAAACTGTCTGAAGAAGTGTCTCAACTTCCTGCTCACCGCAAGCGGTCAGACAGACGTCATGCGCATACCGTAGCGGAAGCGAATAATCTGTAAGCAGTTCGATCAGATGCTTGGGTTTAAATATCCACTGATCAATCGTAAGAGAACCGGTTTGCAGCGGCTGACTTGCCGACACAATCGCTCTTACAAAGGCCGGCAGATTCTTAAGAGGAGTTTCAAATGTCTGCTGGAACTTCCACGGAGTCTTGCGAAATTTTTTGATCGAGCCCGGGACTTCGGATAGCGTCATACGATCCTTGTCATCAAGACACGTTTTCTACCGCCAGCGCCATCCCCATCCCCCCGCTGACGCACAGCGTAGCCAGTCCGCGTCTAGCCTTGCGGCGCAGCATTTCATGCAGCAGCGTCACTGTGATACGCGTTCCCGTACAGCCAATCGGATGTCCCAGCGCAATCGCGCCTCCGTTGACGTTGAGCCGGCTGCGGTCCATGTGCAGCTCGCGGTCGCAAGCGAGGACCTGGGCGGCGAAGGCCTCGTTGAGTTCAATCAAATCGAAATCGGCGAGCTTCAGGCCGTGCTTCTGCTCCATTTTGCGTATCGCCGGCAGCGGGCCGATGCCCATGGTGCGCGGATCGACTCCGGCCGAGGTCACAGCCGGGATTATTGCCAGGGGCTTTAAGTTGTTTTTCTTCACAAAGGCGGCTGATGCCAAAACCATTGCGGCGGCGCCATCGGTGATGCCGGAAGAGTTGCCGGCTGTAATGGTTCCCGTTTTGGAAAATACCGGCGGCAGCCTGGCCATCTTCTCAAGGGTCGCGCCGAGAAACGGGTGCTCATCGAGGTTTATGATCGTGCTTCCCTTCTTGCCCTCTACCGTCACAGGAGTAATCTCTGTTGAAAATCGGTTTGCTTCGATCGCTTTTTCGGCGCGCTGCTGCGAGACCAGCGCAAACTGGTCCTGCTCTTCGCGGCTGATCTTGTACTGCCCGGCAAGCACTTCGGCGGTCTCGCCCATCACCATCCTGGCCATGGGACAAAAGAAGCCGTCGCGGTACATGCCATCCACCAGCTCCTGGTTGCCCATGCGCAGCCCCCAGCGCGCGCCATCGAGGTAGTAGGGCAGGCGTGACATGGATTCGGCGCCGCCGGCCAGCACGCATTCCAGGTTTCCGTGGGCAATCTCTTCAAAGCCCAGCGCGATGGATTTCATCCCCGAAGCGCAGGCCATGTTCACGGTGTAGGCCGGCGCCTCTTTTGGCACACCGCTGCGGATGGAAATCTGCCGCGCAACGTTAGGACCGCCTCCGGCCTGGCGGGCATTGCCGAAGATCGTCTCCTCTACCTGCTGCGGATCAACTCCCGCCTGCTGGATAGCAGCTTTGGCGGCAACAACTCCCATATCGGCGGCAGAAAGAGCGGCCAGCGATCCCCCGAACTTACCGATCGGTGTGCGCACGGCGGAAACGATGAAGACGTCCAAAATCAGTTCTCGGTTCTCAGTTCTCTGTTCTCTGTTCTCTGTACTCTGTACTCTGTACTCTGTACTCGGTAATAATATACTTGACGAATCAAACCAAATAGCCTATGATTTAGATCATGGACGGCAAACATAAACCGCTTAAGACCTTGCAGCAGGCAATCGTGT
>Ga0209166_10002145_pt1 | contig 15360 bp, 19 predicted proteins | sample Coa_R1_3_FD_187151 | JGI IMG/M metagenome (GOLD analysis project Ga0209166, IMG submission 187151) | Surface soil microbial communities from Centralia Pennsylvania, which are recovering from an underground coalmine fire - Coalmine... | ecosystem: Environmental > Terrestrial > Soil >... | reverse complement strand
GCAGCCGCGATGGCAGGAGCGGCAGGCGTTTGGGCCGGAGGCGTGGCTGGCGCGGCCTCTTGCTGCGCGTAGAGAAGGGAAGGCAGCAGGCATAAGAAGAAAACAGGCAGAGCGCGACGCATTCAAGCCTCCTCAGCGACAAATAGAAACCGAGTTAATAGTTTATTCGTTTGGATTCCGTGTTGAGTACCCGTGTTGCTTTAGGGCGCGCTTCAGGCACCCTTCCGCTCTTGCAGAATGTTGCCGCCGTCCACTACGAGAACCTGGCCGGTGATGTAGGAAGCTTCAGGGGAAGCTAAAAAGCAGACCGCGGCGGCAACTTCGTCCGGCGTGCCCGCGCGCCCCAGCGGTGTGTGGAGCGCGGCGATTGTTTCGGGCTCGGTCGAGGAGGCTGTCGCAATCCATCCCGGGGCGACGCCATTGATGGTGATACCCTCGCGGCCCGTTTCGATAGCCACGGCGCGCATCATGCCGTCCATGGCGGCCTTTGCGGCTCCATAAGCAGCGGACCCTGGATTACTGACCAACGGTCCGGTCACTGAAGTGACGTTTACAATGCGGCCGTATCTCTGCTCGATCATTCCGGGTAAAACGGCGCGCGTCATGCGAAACGATGTATGCAAGGTGATGGCAATTTGATTTTGCCACTCCGCGAAAGACGTTTCAGCAAGAGGCTTGCTCTCCGCAGGTCGTCCTGTTTGTGCCATGCCTGCGTTATTCACCAGAATGTGGATCCGGCCGGCTCGGGAAAGCACGGAATCCACCAAACGCTGCACTTCCGTTTCGATAGTGAGATCGGCAACGAAGGGCAAAACCTCGTGTCCGCCGCCGGCTAATTCGCGCGCACGAGCGTGGATGCGATCAGTCGTTGAAGTGATCACCACGCGCACTCCAGCAGCGCGTAGCCGGCGCGCTACTGCAAAGCCGATTCCTTGCGCGCTTCCGGCGCCAGTAATGACCGCCGTTTGTTGGTTCAATGGCAGGGTCACGGAAGGCTCCCAGGGCATCATACATGGAAACGATTTTTCGGAATCGCGCGTCCATTCCAAAAGGGCAGGTGCCGTATTCGTGTCTGGGTGATCATGGTTTGCTTGCCCGGCGTGTGTTCGAGGGCTAGCGTTCCTCTTAGAGCTCGATTTCTTGGATTGCCGGTGTAGTCATTACGGCGACGATTGTGCCGGAGGGCATTATGGCTCCATACATTCCTCCACTCGAAGAACCGCAATTCGCTCACGCCGAAACAAAACGCACCAGCGTGTGGAAACTGATATTCCGGTTTGTGCGCTGGAGCACGTACGCTGTCGTTGTAATCACGCTGATCCTGGCGCTGCACAAAACGCCTGCTCCTCCGGTTGAGACAAATCCGCAAGCCGCGGCACGTGCCGAGCAGAAGTTCGAAGACGCCGAGCGTGCCGTGGCCAACGGACAAGCTGCGACGGTGCGCGTAGACGAAACTGAGCTGAATTCTTACCTGTCCTCACACTTGGAACTGGCTGGCAAGGAAGCGGCAAAGCCGGTGACTCCCGCTGCTCAACCCGGTGATTCCGATGGCTCGGCGCCCACGGCCCAAGAGGTGGAGCAGATGCGCTCGAATGTCCGTGATTTCAGAATTCAGTTGGTTGACGATCGCGTCAAGGCGTATGTGCTCTTCGATGTGCACGGAAAAGACATGACGTTGCAGTTGGAAGGCCGGCTCACCGCGCAGAATGGCTATTTGAATTTTCAGCCCGTGAGCGGCGAGATCGGTTCGCTCCCGATTCCGCAATCCGCACTGGAATCGGCGGTGCGCCGCTTGATGGAATCCCCGGAGAACCGCGAGAAGCTGAAACTTCCTCCGCAAATTGCGGACTTGCGTATTGAGAATGGCGAGGTCGTGGCTAGCTATCGGTGAAGGCTCCGGGAAAATGCTCAAGAAGATTTTAGGAAAATCGCAAGATGTCTCAGAACTTCTCTATAGCGTTGCCTCCTCCGTGAAGTCTGCTTGAAATCTGTAGAGTTCATTCGGTCGGGATATAATCAATCACTTCAAATTGACAGCAGAACGCCAATGGGTGACGAGACGATAAAGGATAAAAACCTGGGCATGGACCGCGAGATTACGCGCCGTGATTTTTTGAATGGCGTAGCAATCGGAGTCGGCGGTTCGTTCTTAGGTAATTCTGTCCGGCCTGAAGATTTGCTCGCCGCCAGCGTCCTCGACGATTTTGCTCCCGAAAAAGCAGCGAACTATTACCCTCCAGCGCTTATGGGGATGCGCGGCAATCACGAAGGGACTTACACTTTCGCGCACCGCTTGCGTGACGGAGAGGCTCCGGAGTCGTTTGGCCGTACAGAAGATAGTGGCGAGCATTACGACCTCGTCGTTGTCGGAGGCGGCATCAGCGGGCTCGCCGCGGCGTATTTCTTCCGCAAGAAGGCTGGAAATACCGCGCGGATTCTAATCCTCGACAATCACGACGACTTTGGCGGCCATGCCAAGCGCAACGAATTTCGTGCCGGCGGCCGCTTGCTGCTGAGTTATGGGGGCACCCAATCCATCGAAAGCCCGGGTAAATACAGCAAAGCTGCGAAAAGCCTGCTCGAAGAAATTGGAATCCAGACCGAGAAGTTTTACAAAGCCTACAACCAGAAACTGTATTCGAAGATGGGCACGGCTGCTTTCTTTGACAAAGAGACTTTCGGCGAAGACCGGCTCGTTACGGGCATGAATATGACTCCATGGACTGATTTCTTCGCCCAAGCGCCCCTCTCAGATGCCGCGCGTAAAGACATCGCGCGCGTCTACACGGAGAAAAGGGACTACTTGGCCGGGCTTTCGGTTGCCGAAAAAATCGCCAAGCTGAGGAAAACCAGCTATGCGGATTTCTTGACGAAACATTGCCATCTGGCGCCGGAGGCTCTGCCATTCTTCCAGACTTTTACGCACGATCTTTGGTGTGTCGGGATCGAAGCGGTCTCAGCGATGGATTGCTTTGAGGCCGGAGACGATTATGGGTCGTTCACCTACGCTGGTTTTCAGGGGCTTGGTCTCCCTCCGAGTGAAAAAGAAGAGCCTTACATTTTTCATTTTCCCGATGGCAATGCTTCCGTCGCACGATTGCTGGTGCGCTCGCTGATTCCGGAAGCGCTTCCTGGTACAACAATGGAAGACGTCGTCACGACAAAGGCGGACTACGGGAAGCTCGACGATACAAGTGCAACAGTTAGAATCCGCCTCAACAGTACGGTCGTGCACGTCCAACATGTAAATGCTTCGGCAAAACCGCAAGAGGTTCGCGTCAGTTATGTTCGTGGCGGGAAAGCTCACGCGGTAACCGGGAAAAACTGCGTTCTAGCTTGCTACAACGTCATGATCCCTTATGTTTGTCCCGAACTGCCGGAGAAACAGAAGGAAGCGCTTGCCTATTTGGTGAAAGCGCCCCTAGTTTATACGCACGTTGCGCTTCGCAACTGGACTTCCTTTGCGAAGTTGAATGTGCATCACATTGTTGCGCCGGGCGGCTATCACACTTACACTGCGCTGGATTTTCCCGTTAGCCTGGGACAATACCACTTTCCCAGTAAACCGGAGGAGCCGATTGTGCTGTTCATGCTCCGCACGCCTTGCAAGCCGGGGCTTCCGCCACGCGAACAGAATCGTGCGGGCCGCTACGAGTTGTTGCAGACGCCCTTTTCGCAATTCGAGCAGAAGATTCGTGACCAACTCGCTCGCATGCTTGGCGCCGCAGGTTTCGACCCTGCGAAGGACATCGAAGGCATCACCGTGAACCGCTGGGCGCACGGCTACGCGTTCACCCCGAATAGTTTGTTCGATCCTGACTGGTCCGAAGAAGAAAAACCCTGGGTCATCGGCCGCAAGCCGTTTGGCAAAATCACCATCGCCAACTCCGACGCGGGCGCCAATGCCTATACCAATGAAGCCATCGATCAAGCTCATCGAGCGGTGCAAGAGCTACCACTCAGTTAAAGTAGTCCCAGCCACCACACGCCTGTTGCGTATCTTCGGTATAATCTCTCCGGCTGGCCTGAATTTTGCGGAGCTTCGTCGCGGTTGGCGAAAGGATGAGTCATGTCCCCAGGTCCTTGGGCTCGAGTTGGGTTTCTGTTTCTGGCTGTTGCAGTATGGTTGTTGAGTCCTTCTTTCTCGCCGGCACACGCGGTTCTTGTGGAATCCAGCCCGGCGCTAAAAAGCTCTGTCTCTGGTCCAGATGTTCCGTTAAAGCTGCGTTTCAACGTTCGCATTGACGCTGCTCGTTCGCGGCTGACTCTCGTCGATCCCGAAGGGGCCTCGCAAACGCTCGAAATCAGCAAACAGGATTCCCCGGAAATCATTTCTGCCGAGGCGAAAGGGTTGCATCCAGGGCTTTACCGCATACGCTGGCAAGTACTTGCCTCCGACGGGCACATTACCCGCGGCGAGATTCCTTTCACTGTCGTCAACCCCTGACCTTGCCCTGTGGCCCGCCTGCTACAAATCTTCGGGTTCCTCTCCGTGCTCCTTCGGGGCGCTACTTTGACATTTCAGTCGCTAACCGTCGGCGGAGTGGTTTTTCTCTTCGCTGTCCTTCGCAAATCGAGCGAAGATTCCTCGGAGATAAAGCCTTCCTGCCTGAGCTGGCTTCGCCGCTTCGCGCTGGCTTTGGTCGCCGTGCAAATTTCTTATCTGGCGGCTACCTCCATGATCCTGATGGAGTCCGCGCAAATCGGCTTCGCTGACATGATTGGGGCGAATTTCGTTCTTGCGGGAGCGCTCGGCGTCGCGGGTTCGCTGGCGATCCTTGGTCTATCAACGTGGTCGCGCGCGGGGAATGTCGCTGAGTTGGTGGTTCCAGCAGCAGCCATCCTTGCTTCGTCCGTGCTTACGAGTCACGCCATGGCCCGGTTGGAATATCGGCTGCCTCTGGTTTTCGTTACGGCGCTGCATCAACTGGCCACGGCGGCATGGCTTGGCGGGCTGCCGTATTTGCTGATTGCGATTCGTCGGGCGGCGTCCCCGGAATTGGCGCGAAAGATAAGCGCTCGATTTTCGCAGCTCGCGGTCATCAGCGTTGCGGTTCTGGCCTCCGCAGGCTTGATCCTGAGTTTCTCTTACGTCGGCTCACTCAAAGCTATTTACGGCACTTCTTACGGCGCCATGGTGGCCACAAAAGCAATCCTCTTAGGGCTTCTCTTGTTTCTAGGCGCACTGAATTTTCAGCTCGTCCGTCAAGGTGAAGCCAGCACCATCCTCGCCAGTCTTAAGCGCTTCGGCGAAGCCGAAATCGGCATCGGTGTCACCGTGATTCTTGTGGCCGCTTCTCTGACGTCGCTTCCACCGGCCGTTGATCTCTTGCGGGATCGCGTTCACGCTTCAGAGGTTGTGGCGCGCATGACTCCTCGCCCGCCGCGCCTTTCCAGCCCGGCAATGAAGGATTTACCGGAAGACATCTACGCGGCTCAAAAAATGGCCTTTGAGATGGGCTCACTCTCGACCGAATCTTTTGTGCCCGGCCAATCCGGCACGCGGCCCAACACTCCTGCTGAAAAGGCTTGGTCGGAATACAACCATCACTGGGCTGGGATCATTGTTTTGTCAGTGGGTTTGCTGGCGCTTCTCGCGCAGGCCGGGAAAATCTCCTGGGCGCGCAATTGGCCGCTGCTGTTTCTGGGCCTTTCCGTTTTTCTTTTCTTGAGAAGCGATCCGGAGGTCTGGCCGCTTGGTCCCAACGGTTTTTGGGTGACCTTTGCCGACCCGGAAGTTTTGCTACACCGCATTTTTGCTGCGCTGGTCATCGCGCTTGCGGTATTCGAATGGCGCGTGCAAACCGGCCGCGTGGCGTCGTCCAATGTCCGCCTGGTATTTCCGATGCTCGTCGCCGTTTCCGGCGCGTTGCTGCTTACACACTCTCACACCCTCGGAAACATCAAAGAGGAAGTCTTGGCCGAGCTTAGCCACATCCCGCTGGCAATCCTTGCCGTCATGGCGGGCTGGTCGCGCTGGCTCGAGCTGCGCCTTCCGGCAGAAAACCACACGCGCGCATGGCTGGCGCGTCTCTGGCCCGTTTGCATTACCCTGATTGGCGTTTTGTTGTTGAACTACCGCGAAATGTAATGCGAGGGCATTCGAAGGAGTACGGGATTGTGCAAAAAGAAATTTGGTTCCGGGACGTGGACTCGAACCACGATACTCAGCTCCAAAGGCTGATGTCCTACCGATTAGACGATCCCGGAACCGCTCCTAAAGTTTAGCAGAGGCACGCAATTCCGCCCAAGCCGAGCCTTCGGCCCATGCGCGCATCTGTCGGTACTGTTGGTTAGTGATAGTGGCGGGAGAAGGCGGGAGAACGCGGTAAGTGGCGGCAATTGTTGTTGTTGCGGCCAAGCCGGTGGGGGCGCGCAGAACTCGGGATAAAGGCAATCGGTGATAGCAGCAAAGGCGGGAAGGAACGGCGTAGCAGTGAAAACAAAGGAGATAACGGCCACCTTTAGGCCGATCCAGCGCGCATTCAGGTTACCAGACGGGGACCCCCCTCTATCTTTATGACAATACAGGGATTTAATTCCCGCGACCGGCTGGTGCCGGTCCACAATCCAGCGCGCATCCAACGCGCACGGAAGATGCGCTGATTTGCGGGGCGGGAGGACCCTTGCCCGCATCGCACAGGCAGACAAACGTACCCTCATTTCCATACGTTTCAAGTCGTCATGTCAAGTCGATTTAATTCGAATAGACGAGGGGGCGGAAAACCTGCGGCTCCTTCTTTATGAAGCCTTCACCGGACCGGAAGGTCCTGGCCAGATAAGCAAGACTTGCCCGCGCCGCTCCAAATGAGCTTCACAGCATATTATGGAGGACACGGCGGCGCGCCGTGCTCTTCGACGACACTCGACTCGGCGAATCAGCCAGGGGCCCCGGCGACCTGGTCGCAAGGAGCCAATCCTGCGGAGCCTGACCCTGCGGAGGTCCACTGAGCCTCACTTCTTCCCACAAACGTCCTCCGCAAAAAACTCCTCCGCAAACAACCGTAAAGATTTTGACGCAAACTCCGCACCATTCCTGGCGCGCTTATGCTAGGTTGCGGGCCATGTCGCCGAAAAAGCTGAAGGACGCATCGCTGCCGCTAATCGAAGCGAACACGGGCAGGGCGGCGGCGATCTTACATCCAGAAGCCGCGTGGCATGCGTCGCGCCTTGAGAACTCCGGCCTTGCAAAGTTGAATCACCACTTCTATAGAGACGCCGCGCTATTCTGGTTTCCCACATTCGACGCCGATCTGAGCAGTGAAGCAAACAGACTTATCCCCTATAGCGCGGCCCGAACGGCGGCGGCAGTGGCACCTGAGCTGGCGCGGAAAAATCGAAGTGGCAGAACCTGCACACCAACGCCTCAGGCTGCACCCACTCCGCGCATGCAGGACATTTCTTGAGTCCCAGTCTTTTTGGGTTGGAAGGACTGGCAGCGAGGAGCACGAAGGCGATAAGCGGGCTTAAGAACAGAGCGAGGATGAAAAAACCAAGCTGGCTACGTCCCCTTTTCCCTGCGTAGAGCATCGCGCCGAATGACAAAACCAGCCACGTAATCAGAAGCAGAAACCCGCTATCCATGACAGCCTCCCTTCAGAAAAAACAAGGCTTACGCTTGCTGCGAGCGGAACTCTGAGGCGACTTCCGTGCCCACCTCGTAGCAACATCCCCCGATGGAGGGACCGGTCAACTCCATGCCCTGCCCAGCAGCTTATCGCGCGTCTTGCCTTCGAAAAGGAATCAACTTCGAAGGATGTTTAATTCCCTCATCAGGGCTCTGTTGCGCTTTGACTCGGGAAACTGAAACACGGCGGCGCGCTCGCTCGCCCGTTCGACCTGACCCGAGAGAGACTTCATATTCGCCCGCCTGCACTTCCGCCCCGCACAGAAGCGCCTCCGAAATGTAGGACTCCAACTCGCGGAGCCTTCCACGCGCTTTGCGAGCCGCCTCTCTCAGCGAAAACGCTTCTTCCAAAAACTCCTGAGCAACGATGTGTCTCCCGGAACTTGACAACTTTATCATGACGTGCCCTTTCTGGTCTCCGAGGTGAAGACGCCCCGCGCCTTCGGAACAATCTGAAAAGCCCAAATCAGGCGGCGCGCCTCGCCATCCGCTTCAGCGCCCAGGTCACTCGATTTGCTTCCGCGAGCGTGCGGATCATCCCACTGCGCACGGGGGATTTCGGCGACCGGAGAAATAGGTCAAACCGCTCGCGCGTCCAGCCAAGTTTTTGCAGGAGCCTGTCTATCAACTGAAGAGTCTCCGCATCCACGAGCGGAATTTCTATTTCGACCTGGCCGCGCCGACCAGCCGTGCCGTAGGCCCTGGCGGTGCTCTGCCTGGGGCGCTTCGTCCAAAGCAATTCCGGGGGAAGATGCTTCTGTATGGCGTCGATCACCGTCCGGCCCTCGACCACGCTCAGCTCCTTGATGGAGGAAACCGTCCGGCCAATTGCGTCGCTTATCCAGGTGAGACGCGCTTGCCGGTCCGTGGCGTCGAGGTTCGCCTGTCGGCACAAGAGTCCCCAAAGCGTCAGGAGCCGCTTCATTTGCTTCCCGGTAATAGGAGCCGCGGTCACGCCGCCTTCCTACTTTTCTTGACCTGGTCGATGAATTTCACTAAGCGGCGCACCGAGAGATACTTTGCGATGCGAGGTTTGCCGTCCGAACCGCGCGCGAAAATGTCCTCGACGCTGCAAGCCGCAACGATCTTCTTCAGTTGTACTTCGCTGAGCTTTGCAGGCTCGCCGTCTCCCAGTTCACGCGAGGAGATTTCTCGCACTTCCTCAGCGAGCAGTCCAGGCAGTGGCTCTTTGTAATCTATGCGCGAGAGCCATTGTTCGAGCTGCGCGCGGCCGCGCAGGAAGTTTTGGTACAAATTGTGGGAGCCAGCCAGCACGAGCCCGCACCCAGAGCGGTCATGCAACTCGCGCAGGATTTCTAGCGATGGAATCCCCAGGTGTTGTGCTTCGTCCACCACGAGCGCGGGAGGCCGTGTCTGCGAGCGAAATTCCGCAAGGATATTGCTCAGAAGGCGTTCGGCACTCGCGAGGTTCGTGAACACTCCGGCAGCGCGTCCGATGCGCTTCAGAAGTGCACACAGCCGCATGTCTACCCCGGCGTATACATACAGGGCGGGATTTCGCTTGCTGCGATTGCGCTCCGCAATCATGTGCCGGAGCACGAAGGTTTTCTGTGTTCCGGGCGGCCCATAGAGCAAACAAACCGCACCTTCATCGCACGCGGAAGCGAGATAGCTGGAGACGATGCGGAAATTTGTTGTGCGGAAAAGACGACCGGAGCCAGGTAATACGTCCGCATCGGATGAGATGGGATACCGCTCAAGGTAATCCCAGATCGCCTTACGGATCATCGAATCGCCGCAACCTTCTGTGCGGTACCTGCCCTGCAAGAACAGATTGACCGTCGATTCGCCGCGCCGAACGCGCTCGGCGAACTGCCCTGTCGTTAGGTCCATCACGCCGAGGTATTTCCGTAGGGCGTCGCGCACCGTTCGCGAATCCGGCGCATTGACCTGGCTAAGGCGGTTGCGTTCGTTCTCCTGGCGTGCACGTTCTTGGCTACTGAGTTTCACGACTTACTTCTCCTCTGCCAGAAAGTCGCGCACAGCATCATCCACAAACGGCGAGCTTGGTTTCTGCGCCGCCGCGTTGTCTTCCGTCTCAAGATTGGCAAAGAGATGGGCGTCCAATGCCACTGCGTCTGAAACGAAAGCGGGCTGAGCAGCAACTCGCCTTACAGGCGGTTCGTTGCGAGCGCCGGGCACGCCCTCTATCGGCAGCGCGCGGCCGTCCGTTCCCGTCTTCACTCCCGCGCGTTCCAGCAGCGCCTCGCGCTCCGTCTTCCATCCTTGGTTCGTGGCAATCACGGAAAGCGTCGCTAGGTATTCGGCGTAGCCCTTGCGCAAAGAACGCTCGCGCCGCATTGACGCCTTGATCTGGTCGCGCGTGATTTGTCCGTTCGGGCACTGCGCGATGAATTCCTGGATGCGCAGCTCGCCCACAAACTGCAGCGTCTCGGCATCCGCCGCCACCGCGTCCTGCAGGTTGTAGGGATCGCGCAGGATGGCCACTTCGCGGCCCTGGCGCAGGTCGAGGGCGAATAGGCTTTCATCCGTCGGCTCGTAGCGCATGCCGTCGAGCTGCACGCAGCCGCCTTTTTGCACCACGCGCTTCGTGCGTTCGGAGAAAAGAATGTCCAGCAGCCGCGGATTCACCTTTGGCCGGTTGCGCTCCGGGTGCGCCTCTTCCATCACTTCGTTCGGCGTGCGATGGTCCAGCGTCTCCAGGCGCGTCGCGTTGTACTCCTCGATCCACTGCACCGTGGCCACAATGAATTCCGCGTCCGTCGGCAGCGGGCTTTCGCCGCGCTTCCCCGCCAGATACTTCTGGTGCTGCCGCTGCGACTCGTCCGCCGCTTCCGGCCGGGTTCCCGGCGCGTTGCCGACGTAAGCCGGGCGCCAGATCACGTCAAAGCGTTTCGACCAGCGCGCGAACCAGCTTTCGATCGGCTTCGAGCGCGGCCGCTTCGGGATCGCGCTCGTCACGCCGATGCGCTGATGTTCCAGCAGCGCCTGCGTCTCGCTCGCCAGCGTGATCAGTTCCAGGTCCGCGCGCGCGCTCTTATAGTCCAGTCCGTTATCCCAGTAAAAGTTCGCGGGGAATCCGTGACCCATCACCGCCATGCGGATCGCGGAGTTGATCGTGCGCTTCGAAGGATTCGGAGCGAGGCAAAAGCCCACAATCTTTCGCGAGCCCCAGTCATAAAGTGCCGTCAGCCACAGCCGGTACGCGGCGTCCGGTTTCATTTCGCCGAAGAGCGTGTTGCGCACCAATACGTCGAAAACCCGGTGATCGCTTACCCACCAGTCCATAACCGCAACTTTGCTGCGCTGCACGAAGGGCGAACAGCGGCGCTCGTGCGTCTCTTTGCCCTCGCGCGCCAGCACTTTCAGCGGCTCGCCCAGCGCGTTCAGATAATTCCGCGCCGTGTCATAGCAGGGCTTCGCGCCTTTTTCGCCAATACGGTTCCACTCGCAGCACAGAGCTTCCCACGCCATCTCGCGGGAGAGCCCTTCGTGGAGGAATTTTCTTTGAAGAAAGAGAGCGGCGGCAGCATGCTGATCGAAAAAGCGCGATTTGTTTTTGTCCTTACGCGGACGGTCCGCGAGCGCGGCGTATCCGCCACCGTCGAAGCGGGCGATCCAGCGCCAAAGTGTTGGCACCGAAACGCTGTGCTGCGGCGCGACCCATTCGGCGAGCTGCTGCATATTTCTAACTCTCTTTCCGCCCGGAAGTACAACCTCCGAGCGGCGGCTCTTTGCCCGCTCTCGAAAATCGAGCAAAGGCTCGATGGCTTTCAATCGCGCGCGCGCCTGGTCTTCCAACTCTTCGGGGATCGCGACGCGCGGTGCCGCTTGCTCGGTCGAGGCGAACAATGGAAGCGTTTGCTCAGCGACGCGAACAATCGCGAGGCCCTTTCTCGTCTCCTCAGCGAACTTGGCCTGCGCTTTGGCAGGAAGGGAACTCAGGGGATACTCGCGCTGATGCTTCCCGTTGCGCCCGCGAGACTCGGAGCTTCGCGTTGGCCATGCTCGCCCGACTCGCCTAGCGTGTTGTTCGCGCCATCCTGTTAGCGCACAGACCTTTTCGAGCGTGAGGTAGGTCTCAGCCATTCTTCCGACTCCTGGCAAGAACGCGCGGAGGAATTGCTGCGGAGAGAAATACGCGGACGGTGTCATAGCAAGGCGGGCGCGAGCTGTCACGGCAGAGCCGTCCCCACGCTTGCCTGAGCGCTTCGTAGACAGCCACGATATTCCAGCCGTCGTAGTATCGAGTCGTCAGGAAGGCGACAACGGCAGGACGTTCTGAAAACGTCCGAGAGATGCCCCGATCCTTGCGCGGCCTGTCCATGAGAGCCGCATAGCCGCCGCTTTGGAAACGGTCGAGCCATCGGAAAATTGTGCGAGCTGAAACATGAGCCAGGCGCGCGCGGTAGCGAATCAACACGTCAAACGAAGTCACCTCTTCGCCTGAGGGCAGGAGCACTCGGGGGTCTTCGCCTAACGCCCTTCTTGCCCGGAAGCGCAGCACCGGCAGGATCGCACGCAAGCGACCGCGCGCCGTGGACGGGCCGACGATTCGCAATCGCCCAGTCGGTTTGTTCGAATTGGCGATTTCAGACATTTCCAAGCCTCTTGAGCCTGCGGGGCGGCTCTTTCGGGGACATCGCTCTACGCGCCCCGGAGGGCTTGGACATAGCTATGTCCGTTGGTGTGGCGAACTTCTTAGGGAGCCATCGGCGAAACTTTTTGTTTGGCGCGTCCTCCGGTATGATCCAGCACCGCACTGAACGTGCCTTGCGTCTCTCGTTGCTGAGGACTCGGCGGCAGTGTCCCGGACAAACTTTCTTCGAGCCTGGATGGGATTCGAGCGGGGCGCGGCAGACTTGGCAATGAAGATGAAATTCCGCGCCGCGCTCGCAGAGGGGACACTCTCTGCTCGTCGCCCGCGTTCGCGCGGAGCTGCTTCCTCGAAGTCGAGTGTCGTTTACTGAGCGCATGGCCGCCTCCCGCTTTTCCTCTCGCTGGACCTTTTTTTTGGCTGATGCGCGGAGGGCCTATTTTGCAATTCCGCCAAAAGCTCGTCGCAGATGCGGCGCAGTTCGCTGACCTTCTCCGCAAGTTCAATTTGCTTTCTGAGGCGGGGCCTTGCAAGGGAAACCAAAATCTCGTCGGACTCAAGAACCTCGCATAGTGACCTGACAAGTGCTGCGGGGAACCTTGCGTTGCCCTTACTTTCAGCAGTGAAATCGTTTAACATGTGCACCGTCACTTGCAGCCCAGACAGGTCGGTGAGTTCCTCGGCGATTTGCGCGCGAGTTTTGGAGCAACCACGGATAAGCTTGCTTAGGAGCAGGCGGAGAGCCAGGTCGTGACCTTTTGCTCGTGGTCGCGAACCGCTTCCGAATTCCTGAGCCATATTAGGCATAGAAAATATTTCTAACACACTCTATAAATACTTTATAGCGATGAGATGAAGAAGTCAAGGAACAATTCGGCGACTGCACCCAGGGGCTTTTCCCGAAGAATCCGGAAGCTGCGCGCTGGCGTGAGCCAGGGGGATTTCGCAAAGGCCATCGGCGTGGAGCAACCCGCAGTTTCCGCATTTGAGCGCGGGAAATATGAGCCTTCACCGGAGGTCTATCTGCGCCTGGGGATGCTCGCGACCGCCAAGGACAGGAAGTGGTTTTGGGCGAAGGCAGAGTCAGCCGTCGAAAAGCTGTTGCCCATCGCAGTAGAGATTTTAAGAGAACGCGGCGCGCCTCCAACGGCAAGTGAGACCACTTATCGAGTTCCGCCGATGCGGGAATTCCTTGGGGAGAGAGAAGCGCCAGATTTGTTATTTTCCTCTTCGGTCGTTCCGAATCTGGCGACCACGAAATATGTTCGCATCACGGACCCCGTAATGAAGCCGATGTTCGCGACTGGAGATGTTCTCATTGTCGATACATCCGAGACGGACCCAAAGAACCTGGAAGGCGAATGCGTGGCGCTGTTCAAGCCATCCAATCGCTTGGTTTCGGAAGAGAGAAAACGAGACACTGGAGAGTCGTCTGAATTCATCGACGCGCACCGCTTTGACCCACTGCATAACGGCGTTTTCGCAGGCTGGCTTAGCCGCCGCCCGATTGAAGGTCTTAGCGTTGTCGTAGATGGAGCGAGTCAGTCTCCATCGATTGAGACCGTGGTGGCGACGGGGCCGATCCGAATGGGCGCGCCAGTGACGGTGTCGCTCGACGTTTTCCAGGGCAACCGTGTACTGCATCGCAGCAATACCCGCGTGCTGGGGCTCGTGACGGGCTGGTTCCGGCCGCACGAAGACTCCAACAGGAAGGGCAAAGTCAAGAAGTAGATGTCGCTCGCAGATATTAAAACGCGAATTCAAGCGGTAATCGCTACGGCTGACCCCACAGCCAAGGTGTGGCCAAGGCTTCGCTACCTTAGCGCCGAATCTCAAAGCGGCGAGTTGACGGGGGCAGACGGGATTCTGCACGTTTGGTTCATTTGGCGGGAGGCAACAGTTCTCACCGACAACGTCGTCAATCAAAACTTCACAGAGCAGGCGGATACCCTCGTGGTTGAAGCGTTTTATGCCGTAAATGACGGGAACGATTCCGACAAAGCGTTTGAGGCAAACGTCGACGCAGTGCTGCAGGCAATTAGCAACGACCGACGACCCGCGCCCGGCGGGACAAAGTTGAACAATACAGTAGTATCTGCGAAAGCCCCGGTGCGTCGAAAGACGGATTTCTCTATGTATGGCCCGAGCCAAGTGCTCTGCCATCATACAGAAATCGCGATGCAGGTGATTTGGCGCTACCTGCAATGAATTGGGAGCCCAGACTGATGAGCGAAACGGATAGAGCGCAGGCGGACATGGATCGCTTGTTCGGCGTCAAAGCAGGAAGCGGCGTCGAACGGCCCGCGCAGTTGGACAGCGCGAAGCCGGAAAGAAATGCCACCTACAGCCGGGCATTGCTCGAAGCGCGTTCTCTCTTTCCAAATGACGAGACCGCGCAGAATCGATTCGCAGAGCGCAGCGCGGACCGCGCACTGCAAATGAGTGCGGCCGCCAAAAGTCCAGCCAGACGCTCCGAGAAAATTCTTCTGGATGAGGCGTTCCTCGATGTTTTCGGCGGAATCACCGGCGGCGCGGGCATGCGGCTCACGACGGTCGAAACGCATCCCGACCGCGTCATCGGGCGCGGCGTGGATGGCAAACTGTATCAAGTCCCTTACGCTACGGAGATCGACGGCATCACTTTTGGCAGCCCGCAACTGATCGAGAATCTCGCGGACGTACAGTAACGGAGCGGCGAACGTTGACGAATCAGCAAACATACGAGCTACACCTCGAACTGAGGAAGCACTTGAAGGTGAAGCTCGAAGTGGCCGAGATGAACCTACGCGCCGCCGAAAATCTCTTCGCCTATGAGCCAGTACTGGACAACGCCGAGAAAGTCCTCCTGGCGCGCAATAATGTCGCGTTCGCCAGCGACAAGGTGCGCATGATCGAACTCACCGCGGCGGCCTCGATGCAGTCGGCGCTGGCGGACTGCCTAGATGCCGCACAGCGCGGCGCAGTTCTGCTTCAAGTCCGCCAATCCCATGCTCGGTTCGTCGCTACGGAAAATTCTGCTGATGACGGATGGAAATGGCCCGTTCGCATCATGCAATCCGGCTTTGCTGGGGGCAGAGTGGACGGCCCTCATGGGCAAATTAACATGCCCCATTATTTCCCGCGCGAGATCGTTGCTGAGGTTGCCCAAGCCGCT